>Ga0210377_10003249_pt1 | contig 13998 bp, 10 predicted proteins | sample PLM4_65_b1redo_FD_155480 | JGI IMG/M metagenome (GOLD analysis project Ga0210377, IMG submission 155480) | Groundwater sediment microbial communities from an aquifer in East River, Colorado, USA - PLM4_65_b1 redo | ecosystem: Environmental > Terrestrial > Soil > Riparian zone | place: USA: East...
CCCGCGCCCGCACGCCGCGTGCAAGCGGCCTCGCTCAGCGGCGCTTGCCGCCCGGGATGATGCGCAGCGCTGCGCGTTTTTCTGCCGGGGTAAGCGCCGGATCAGGATATTTTTCGGGCGCCATGTCATCGTTAACGTCGCGCACGCGGGGCTTGGGCCGTGAGCCGAGGGGCGCCTTGCGTTTCAGCGTGGAGCGCTGCAACCGAGGCTTGGCCACATCACCGGTGGCGCCCGCTTTCGTCTTCCGCGACTTCTTGTCCAGCACCCGGGTAACGTGCTCCTGTGCCTGCGACAGCGCCTCCTCGAGCCTGCCCTTGCCCGGATCGCGGAAGGCCGAGCCATAGGTTTCGAGACGCTTCGAAACGCCCTCAACGAAATCCTTCTCCCAGTTGGTGAGCCCGGGCCCGCCCTCGCCTTCCGCACGCTCTGCGGCCAAGCGCAGCTTGCGCAGCGCCTTCCGTGTCTTGCGTTTGTCGACCTCGCGCTTGGCCATGGCGACAAGATGTTAGCGCGATTTGCCCGCCGCGCTAAATCTCGCCGAGCGCCAGCAGGTAGGTATCGAGAATAGCCTCCTGCTCTTCGCGCTCCTGCCGGTCGGTCTTGCGGAACCGGATCACGCTGCGCAGCGCCTTGGTGTCATAGCCCATGGACTTGGCCTCGGCGTAGACGTCCTTGATCTGTCCGCCGACCTCTTTTTTCTCTTCCTCCAGGCGTTCGATCTTGGCGACCACCTGTTTCAGCTTTTCCCTGGCGGCCTCTGTGAGGGCGGCCGCTGCTGCGCCGTCGTCCATGATGGGTGGTCTCCGGAAGGTCGTTGATCGGCGGACCCTAGACGTTGGAGAAACCACATCCAACGACGCCAGCGCCGCATGCGGCGATTCCCTGTGCATCAGCCTGTGAGCAGCGTGGAACTTTAGAGCGGCATGCCTTCGACGATGCGCATGAGGCGTTTTTCGCCCTGCTTTGCCGCTTCCGCATGCGGATGGATTTCCAGCGCTTTGCGGTAGGCCAACAGAGCGGCTTCGGGCCGCTCGATCGACTCGAAGATCATTCCGAGCCCGATCCAGGCGCCGAAATGGCGCGGCTCGTAGGTCAGCGCCGATTCGAGATCGGCGACCGCTTCATCATACTTACCGTCGTTGAAGAACAGCAGTGCACGCCGGTTCCATGCCTCGGCATATTCTGGCCGGATCGCAATGACGCGGTCGAACATCTCGCGCGCGTCCACGACGTCCTCGTGCTCCTGGTATTCGAGACCGCGCTTCATCAGGATATCGATCGTGCCCGAGCCCGAAACCAGCCAGGCGTCCCAGATCTCTTCCTCGATGCTTGCGGCTTCCTGCTCGGATTCGGTCGTCTTCAGCTTGTCGAGCAGTTCCTGGGAAATGTTTCCGAGTTTCTTCTCTTCGCCTCCGGCCGGCTTGCCGCCTTCCGATGGCTTGGCGCTGAGGGCATCCGCCTGGGCTTCAACCGAGGGCTTGGCCTTGCCGGCAGCTGCGTCCTTGGCCGCAGGTTCGCCACAACCGGCGACCAGAGCAACGGCGGCGGCGACGGTACAAGCGGAGGCGCGCAGAAACCTGGAAAGCGACATCCCAGCACTATGCTGAGGCCATGCCGCTCGGGCAAGCGTCCGCAACCGCTGGGCAGCGTCGGGCGGGCTCAACAAAAAGGGAGATCAGCCCTGCTTGGCCTTGAACCGGGGGTCGGTCTTGTTGATCACATAGACCCGGCCCTTGCGGCGCACGACCTTGCAATCGCGGTGGCGGCCCTTCAGCGATTTGAGCGAGCTTCTAACTTTCATGGGGCCAATGCCGGACTGGTCTATGATGCGGGAGCGGGGGACTTAACGGGGCCCTGCCGCCATGTCAACCAGCCGCCAGAATGCTTGGTCCGGGCCGTAAAACCGCCTCATGGTTCGGGCTTCGTTCACGAAAGCGGGCGTTAGATTGCGGCCGTCCCTCATGCCGTATCTATTCGAGTAGCCGGCGTGGGGATGCCGGGCGGGCTGATGGAGGCGCGGGGATGGCTGTTCGAACCTTCCGCTGGGCGGTTGCGGGCATCGCTATGGGCCTGATGGTAGGCGCCTGCGAGACTGACGAGCTTGCCGGCGGTTCGGGAACCATCCCGAAATCCCCCGCCCCTCCCGGATCGGGCTCAGGATCGGGTTCGTCGCATTCGGGCTCGACCCCGGCCTTCTCTTTCAAATCGTCGGGCGATGCAAAATTCGACACCTGGCGCAAATCATTCGCCAGCAAAGCCGATGGAGCGGGCCGCAAGAAATCCTCGATCATCGCTGTCCTCGACGGGCTCACGCCGATCGACCAGACGGTGCAGGCGGCCGCGTTCGACAACCAGGCCGAGTTCGTGAAGCCGATCTGGGACTACGCGAAGTCCGCCGTCTCGCCGACCCGCATCACCAGTGGCCAGGCCAAGCTCGCCGACAACCAGGCGATCTTCGACAGCATCGAGCAGTCCTACGCCACTCCCCGCGAGATCGTCGCCGCGATCTGGGGTATGGAAACGAGCTATGGCGCGTTCATCGGAGACATCGACGCGCCGCGCGCTCTGGCGACGCAGGCCTCGCTTGGCTACCGCAAAGATTTCAACGAGAGCGAACTGATGGCGGTGATGCAGCTGATCGAGAACGGCTCGGCGACGCGCGACCAGTTCAGGAAAGGCTCATGGGCCGGCGCGGTCGGACAGACCCAGTTCATGCCGTCGACGTTCCTTGCCCACGGCCGCGATTTCGACAAGGACGGCAAGAAAGATCTCTGGACCAATCCAGGTGATGCCCTCGCCTCCGCGGCGAACTACCTTACCGTCTCCGGCTGGCGCAAGGGAGAGCCTTGGGCGGTCGAGACCACGATTCCGGAGAACTTCGACTACTCGGTCGGCGACGGTCGCAAGCTGACGGTCGCGGCGTGGAAGACGTTAGGCCTTCAGCCGGCGACGGCGGCGCAATTCGCAAGCTCCGATGCGCTGGAGGCGGAGCTGTTCCTTCCGGCGGGATCCCATGGTCCAACCTTCCTGCTGTTCCCGAATTTCTCGGTGGTCAAGACGTACAACAACGCCGACAGCTACGCGCTTGCGGTCGGGCTGCTTGCCGACCGGCTGGCGGGAGGCCCGGACCTGTCGCGGCCCTGGCCGACCGACATCGTCATGCTGACCCAGCAGCAGGCCAAGGACCTGCAGACCGCGCTCAACAAGCTGGACTACAACGCCGGCGCGATCGACGGCATCATCGGCCGAGGAACCCGCAAGGCGCTGCAGGGATTCCAGAAGGACAAGGGCCTTGTGGCCGACGGCTTCCCAACTACGGACATGCTCGACAAGGTGGTCGCGGCGGCGAACAGCTGACGCACGCGACACGCCATCGCCTGGGCCCCAACGGAACCGGCCTAATCTGAGGACGTTGAAACTCCACACAACGTGGAAGGAGTGTCCGATGGCTACGGAGCAACGGAGCAGCGGTGGTAATGGATTTTTGTATTTCGCTATCGGCGCCCTGATCGTCGCCGTCGGCGTGCTGGGCTGGATGTTCTATGATGGCGGCTGGCGCAGCAGCAACGACAGCGCGATCGAACGCAGCGCCGACGCGATCGGCGATGCGGCCGACGATATCAAGGACAGCGTCAGGGATGCGGCGCGCAATATTCCCGCCCCAGCGCCGGCGCCAGCTCAACCCTCGCCGGTGACGCCGCCAGCCGAGCCGACCAACCCGGGCTGAGCTAGCAAAGCATCTGATCTCGAGAGCCGCGCCGGCAATTCCGGCGCGGCTGTTTTGTTCAGAATGCACCGCTCACGGTGATCGTGTAGTTTGGCCCATCCGTCGACCCGCGGAATTCAGAACCGGAGAAGACGCCGCCCGGAAGGCGATTGGGCGCGAAGAAGCGGCGGTCGAGGCGGTCTGGCTGGTCGCCAACATTGTCAGCGGCGAGCCGCACGGTCATTCCTTTGAAACGCGTCGTCTCGATGAAGAGGTCGAGATCGCCCGGACCGAAGGACCGCGTCTGTTCCTCGTCGAGGCGGAAGGCTTCGCCGTCACCGAGATCAGAATAATCGCCCCCCCAGGCGATCTTCAGGTCCGGCAGATCCTGGCGGAAATCGATGTTCCAGTCATAGCTGAATTCGTTGGCGATATGACGTTCCTCACCCGAGATCGGATCGATCACCTTTGTGTCGCGCCCGCCGGCGGTTATCTTCAGCATGCCGCCTTTGATGAAACCGTCGAGCGGAAGCGTCAGGTCGATGCGGCCGCCCCAGCGCTCGCCGTCGCCGATATTGCCGGCGGCAGTGAAAACACACGTCGAGTCGTTCGGATTGGCCATGCAAAAGGCTGACGGCACCGGCCGGATCGGGATGAAGTCCTGCACGTCGTCGATACGATGATAGTAGGCCTTGATCGCGATCGAGCCGCGCTGGCCGATCGGCCGTTTCCATTGCAGCTCCGTTTCCCAGGTCTGCGCGGGCTGCAGATTGGGGTTGCCGATGGTGAGCTGGTTCTGCACCGGCACGATCACGCTGGCGAATTCGGAGAAGTTGAGCTGTGCGACCGTGCGCTCCACCGATAGCCGGAACTGGTCTTCCTTCGTGGGCAGCCAGGTCGCGACCAGGCGCGGCTTCGGATAGGTGAATTCGCGTTCCTGATTGGCGTCGCCCGTCTGGGTGATCTTCGAGGCCTCGTAAGTGAACCCCAGTTCGAGTGTCAGCTTCGGATCGATGCGCCAGGTATCGTTGATGGAGGTCTCGGCGCGCACCTCCTCGACCCGGGTCGAGGCCACCGGCAGGACCTGCGGAACGAAGGGACCTCCGTTGCTGCTGACGGCGAGCGTACGATGCTGATCGAGATAGTTGAACGCGCCTTCGAGCCCGATCTCGACCGTATGCCTGTCGTTTGGCTTCAGCGTCCACACACCGCGTGCGACATGCTCGCCGGTTTTCGACTCGGTATTTATCTCTCGAGCGCGAAGGCGGACCCCGTCTGGCGCGAAGGCTTCGAACAATTCCTGCGGCCGCCAGCTCACTGCGCGATTGACGAGGATAACCTTGACCGAATTTGTCGGCGAGAATCTGCGCTCCCAATCGCCGCCAAGTTCGGCGTGAAGGATGTCCTTTTCGGTATAATCGTCTGCGACGAACTCGGTCGGCGCCCCTGCTGGATTGCGCGCGGTCGAGCCGATGTCGCGCTGGAAGAGGCGCGGCGTCAGGCGGCCGGTTAGATTGACCGAATCCCGGGGCGTCGGTGTCCAGTTTACCGTGCCGTTGAGCAGAAGCTCGCCGAGGTTCTGCTGGCTGAATTCATCGCGCGTCGAGGTGATTGCGCCCGCCACGCTTCGGACTGCGATGTCGGTCTCCTCGCGGTAGCCCTGGCTGGTGAGCTGCGCATTGAGCCGGACGGTCAGGTCGTCGGTCTTCCACGAACGCGTGCCGCCGAGGCGTTCGCTGAGACGCTGGCCCTGCCAGGCGAGATCGCCGCGCCAGGTGGAGCTGACCTGCGTCTGCGTTGCGGGCTTCAGCACCACATTGGCGAGTTCGGTGTAGCCGCGCACGTCGATGTCGCCGGCTGCGGCCGCGCCGATGAGTTCGATGCGGGCGACGTCGCGCGCGGCAATGCGCGAGAGTTCGTCTGTGATGGGATTCTTGGTGGAGGGCCGCTGTCCGTCGATCAGCACGTTGCCCGCGGTCGCGCCGAAGCCGCGTAGGCTGTCGCCATGGTCGATCGCAAAGCCTGGCAGCTGGCGGACCATGTCGAACGCGGTCACGGGATTGTATCGCGCGAAAAACGCCGGCTCGTAGGTTTTGACGTTTTTCCTTTCCGGCGCCGCGCCTGCACTTTGCGCCTGCGGTTCCGGCTGTTGCGCGTGCGCTGCTTGCGCCAACGCGATGACGCTCACGGCCAAAGCCGTGCCAGTTCGCCAACCGATCATTTCTGACCCCACTCTCAATTACTATTCTTCTAGTTGTTACGCACTAATCTTTTAGTTTCCAGAGAAGGTTTATCGAATTTCGATAACAAGTGCGTGAGAAAAAACCGGAACCCCCAGCGTCACTGCAAGGAGAGGTTGGGGATCCCGATTGGATGCGGCCGCCCGGCGTTTTTCTGAAACTGGCCTGGGCAGCGCTCTGCCGAAATGTCGGCGGCCGAAGATCTATCCGCTTCTATTCCGACGCGGTTTCCTTCGCGATCATTTCCCTGGAAGGACGCACCGACTGCGCGGTGAACCAGGCGTAGGCCGTCATCGCCAAAAGCAGCACGGCGCAAAAGATGAAAGGCGCCACCGGCGAGATGCTCTGGTACATCCAGAGCCCGAACAGCGGCGAGACCACGAAGCCCATGCCGTTGGCGGCGGTGACAAGACCCGCGACGTCGCCCTGCTGCTCCTGCGTGGCGGCGAGCGAGGCGCCGGCAGAAAAGCCCGGGCGCGCCAGTCCTTGACCGAAGCCGATCATCATCTGCGAGAACGCAAACAGCGCGAAGTCCTCCGCCCACACCATGAAGATCGAGGCCATCGCCAGCATGATCGCGCCATAGGCCATCAGCGAGCGCACTGGCAGTTTCAGGCGCGGGATCAAGACCAGCTGTGCAATCAGCGTCGCCATGGCGCCGATGGTCATCGGCGGCGCCGTGGCCTGGGCGGCGGCAGTGCCCGCGACATGCATCCGGTCCATGATCACATAGGGGAAACTCTGACTCAGCACGCCGGTAACCAGCGACAATCCGACAGCGTAAGCGAGATAAGGAAAGATGGTGGGATGCCGCCACAGGCCCTTGGCGCCGGAGCGGCCGAGGCCCGCGTCCTGTTTCGGCGAGCGGTGCTCCGGCAGCTTCGCCAGAACAATCCAGCCGATCACGGCGGCAATGATGCAGATGACGAAAGTCGGCGCGACCATCCCGAAGGTCGGCGAGAGCAGTCCGCCCAACCCCATTAGCACACCCGCCGCCGCCGGACCCGCAACCTGGCCGAGGGTGAAACCGGAGGTGAGCGTCGCGATCTCATCCATCCGCTCCTCGCGGCTGGTGCGGTCGGCGACGTAGGCCTGCGCCGCGGGATTGGTCGCCGATCCGAAGACACCGAACAGCGTCCGCGCCGTCAGCAGCAGGATGAAGATCAGCACCCAGCCCGACATCCAGCCCAGCAGCGCCGCGACCGATACGATGCCGAACAACAGCATCGAGGCGGCAAAACCGAACATGCCGATAGCGGTGACCGGCCTGCGCCCCCAGGTGTTCGACCGGTTGCCCCAATAGGGCGCCGTGACGACCCAGACCCCGGCGGAGAGCGAGAAGATCGCTCCGGCCGTCCAGTCCGGCAGGCCCAGCTCGCGGGTAAGCGGCGGCAGCACGGTGGACGTCAGCATCATGTTGCCGGCGCCGACCGCGAACAGGCAGCAGAAGAGGAGGATGAAGGCGCCGCGGCGGTCAGGGCGCGAAACAGGGTCTGTGGGCGTCTCCATCCGTTCCGGATAGGGCCGCGCGCGATTCCCCTCAAGCGGGGCGCGAATTTGCCCGGAGATCACATGCCATTGACCCTCGTTTGCCCCTCCTCGCCTCCCCGTCCCCTCGACCGGGATGGAAATTGTGGGGAAACTGGTCTGGGTCGCCAGAGCCCAGCGAACGGTTGCGGACGGGAAACGTGACGATGATCGGACGGATCGGCCTCGGGGCTCTCGCGCTGCTCGCAGCGGCGCCGATAGCGGCGGCGCAGTCGCGCATCCAGACCATGCCGGGCTATGAGACCTGGGCGAAGGTTTCTCCGTTCATTTCAGGCTCGGTGAAGACCGGCGCGATCACCGCTGAGTGGTCCGAGGATTCGAAATCGTTCGACTACATGCTCGACGGAAAGAGCTGGCGTTTCGATGTCGCGACCCTCAAAGCGGAAGCTGCGCCGCCGAAGGACGCCCCCGAAGCGCGGGCGGCGCCGCAGCTGACCGGCGGCGTGATGCTGGCGCGAGGCAGAGGCGGCGACGCCAACGTCACATCTCCGGACGGGCAGAACCGCGCCTTTTCGCGCGACTACAATGTCTGGGTCGCGCCGGTGAACGGCGGCAACGAAAAGCAGATCTCGTTCGACGGCAGCGCCAATGCGCGCATCCGCAACGGCACGGGCAGCTATGTCTATCTCGAAGAGTTCAGCGTCGCCTCGCCGGTGTGGTGGTCGCCGGATAGCCGCAAGGTCGCTTGGATGCGGTATGACGAGTCATTGGTGGAGGACTATTTCCTCCAGCTCGAGCAGACCAAGAAACTCTCTTCCATCCTCACCGAAGCCTATCCGCATCCCGGCTCGAACAACCCGGTGGCCGACCTCCTCGTCTACGATCTCGACACCGGACAGACCACCAGGATGGACGTGCGTGAAGGCAAGCCGTTCATCAACGATGTCGTCGGTCACTATGTATGGGCGGCGCAATGGACCAAGGATGGATCGGAAATCCTGGTCCGCCGCGCCGACCGCCTGCAGAAGGTCTACGACCTCGTGAGCTGCGCGCCCGCGACCGGCGCCTGTCATTCGGTCGTGCGCGAGACCCGCCCGCAGTCCTGGGCCAGCGGCGCTGCCCCTCGCCTCCTCGAGGACGGCAATCGCTTCATCTGGACGTCGGAGCGCAACGACTACCGCAATTTCTACCTCTACAACCTGCAGGGAAAGCAGCTTGCACGGCTGACCAACCATGATTTCGACGTCTCGGAGATCGTGCTGATCGACGAGAAATCCGGCTGGCTGTGGTACACGGCGCGCTCCGGCGACAATCACATGAAACTGCAGCTTCACCGCGTGAAGCTGAACGGAGCCGGCGATAAACGCCTCACCGATCCTGCCCTCAGCCATCGCGTCGACGTCTCCCCGGACGGAAAGTACTTCGTCGATGTCGCTCAGACACACGACAAGGCGCCGGTCTCTCGCCTGATGGATTTCAACGGAAAGTTCGTCACGCAAATCGCGGCGAGCGACACCGGCGAGTTCGACCGGCTCGGCCTCAAGCGCGCCGAGCTCTTCACCTTCACCTCGGCCGACCGGAAGACGCTACTTCACGGCATGCTGCAATTTCCGTCCAACTTCGATCCGGCGAAAAAGTATCCGATGCTGGTCAGCGTCTATGGCGGACCCGGCTCGGCGGGCCTTTCGGAAACCTTCGCGGCCGCCAATCCGATCGCCGAATATGGCTTCCTCATCCTGCGTCTCGATGCGCGCACTAACTCGGGCAAGGGACGGAAGATCCTCGATACAACCTACAAGCAGCTCGGCATCGTCGAGATGGATGATTTCGCCGCCGGCATCCGCTCGCTATGGGGCCGGCCCTATGTCGACCGCAAACGTGTCGGCATCTACGGCACGTCCTATGGCGGCACGTCCGCCGCAACCGTCCTCTTGCGCCATCCGGATGTCGTGCAGGCAGCCGTCTCGAACTCGCCTGTCACAGACTACCGCCTCTACGACACCGCCTATTCCGAGCGTTATCTTGGACTGCCGCAGACCGACAAGGACGCCTACGATCGCGCCGCGGTGCTGACCTACGCCAGCCAGCTCAAGGGCGATCTCCTGCTCTACTACGGCACCTCGGACGACAATGTGCACCCGAAGAACTCCTTGCAGTTTATCAAGGCCCTCCAGGCCGCGGGAAAGAGCTTCGAAGTGCAGGTCGGGCCCGACCGGGGTCATACCGGCGTGGACGTTACCCGGATGATGGAGTTCTTCATCGACCGTCTGGTTCTCGAAAATCGGACCGTGATCGTTCCGCCGGCCATTGCCCTGACCGGTCCCCGAGCTGTGGAACAACAGCAGTAAGCCCCTGCAAACAGCCATTTTCCAGAAAAAATACTGCTTCGCGCACGGGGATATGGAACCTCGGCAGTTTCCCGTGTTAGAAGCCTCCCCCGGGACGCGACGGTGAGAGACAAAAACAGGCCGCGCCTGAGGGAATGCTCAAGGGTGTGGTCGCGGCAGGCCGCTATTTCCGGCGGTTTGTTCCAAGGGGTGCTTGAGCTGTGCAGTTACTGTTTGCCAATGCGGGGTTTCCGCATATCTCCAGCCGCCAGGATCAACCTTCTGCCCGGGTCGCGACATGGACGCGCGGCTGATCTCTGGCATCTCCGCGCCCGCCGCCACCGGCTTTAGCCGGTGCCCGGCCGAGGCTCCGCTCGAAATGCCGATGCAGCCGCTGTCGTGCGCCCGCACGCCGCCGCCGCGGGAAACCGACGGGCGATGGCGTCTGCTGCTGGTAATCGTCGCTTCGGTCGCCCTCACCACGCTGGGCGTACGAGACATGATGGCCGGGTTCGCCAATGACGGCATCAATCCGCTCGAATGGGTCGCCCTCGTCCTCTTCGCGATCAATTTCTTCTGGCTGACCTCGGCCGCCTCGACAGCGCTGGGCGGATGCATGGTCCTGTTGCGGTCGAAGAAGCCGACCGAACAGCCGGAATCGAAATCGCGCTCGCGCACGGCAATCGTAATTCCGCTCTACAACGAGCGCGCAGCCAAGGTTGTCGGGGCTGCCGAAGCGATGTGGGAAGCGCTGAAAGAGCGCGAGGCCGAAAGCAATTTCGAGATTTTCTTCCTCAGCGACACATCTGATCCGGCGCTGGCTGAAGCCGAGGAAGCGGTGATCCAGGATGTGCTGCGCCGCCGTCCCGGCGAGCCCTTCTTCTATCGCCGCCGCGCCCATAATTGGATGAAGAAGCAGGGCAACATCGGCGACTTCGTCCGGCGCTGGGGCGGCCGCTACGACTACATGGCCGTGCTCGATGCAGACAGCCTGATGACGCCTGGCGGCATCGTCGAACTCGTCCGCCGCATGGATGCAAATCCGAAAACCGCGCTTATCCAGACCCTGCCCATGATCGTCAGCGCCCGCACCCTATCCGCTCGCGGAGCGCAATTCGGCCTGCGCGCCCATGGCGGCCTGTTCGGCGCGGGCCTCGCCTGGTGGTCAGGCGGCGCAGGCAATTTCTGGGGCCACAATGCGATCATACGCATGAAGCCGTTCGCGCGGCACGCCAAGCTTCCCGATCTTCCCGGCAAGGCCCCTCTCGGCGGGCCGATCCTGAGCCACGACTTCATCGAGGCCGCCCTGCTCCGCCGCGCCGGATGGCGCGTCGAGATCGCCCCCGACATCGAGGGCAGCTATGAGGAATGCCCGCCGACGCTGATCGATGCGGCCGCTCGCGACCGCCGGTGGGCGCAAGGCAACATCCAGCAGATCCAGGTGCTTTTCGCCAAGGGCTTCGACTGGATCAACCGGGCGCATATCCTTGCAGGTCTTGCGGGCTATCTCTCCGGCGCGCTCTGGCTCAGCCTGATCATCACCGGCGTGCTGATCGCCCTGCAGGCCAAGTTCTTCCCTGCCGCGATCGATGCCGGCGCCATCCCATCGCCCGTAGCTGACGATCCCTGGCGCGCCGCGCGTCTGCTGACGCTGACCGCCTTCGTGTTGCTGTCGCCGAAATGGCTGGCTGTGGTTGCGTGGTGCGCGGGCAAGCTGCCTGGCTGGAGCAAGAATCCCCGCTTCCTGATCCAGATCGTTGCGGATGCGGCGCTAACCGCGCTAGTCGCGCCGATCATGATGGTGAACCATTCGATTTCGATCATCGCCACGCTGGCCGGACGCGACGCCGGCTGGCGGCCACAGGTCCGCGACCGCGAGGAATTCGCCTGGAACGACCTGATGCGGCACTATCGCCCGCACATGATCGTGGGCTTCAGCCTCCTGTTCTCGACCATGAGCATCTCATGGGCCTTCGCCCTGCAGACACTGCCGGTCACGGCCAGCCTGATGTTCGCGCCGGCGATCACCGCGATGCTTTCCCGCCGGGCGCGCCGCGGATCGACCCTGTGGCGTCTGTTCGCAACGCCCGAGGACGACTCGACGCCGGAGATCATCCGCGCGGCCGAGCGCATGAGCCTGCGCTTCCCTGTCGCGAGGCCACAGCCCCGGCCTGCGGGCGTACGCGGCACTAGGCTGGCGCGGCTTGGCGTGGTCGTCCGGCGAGCCGTTCGCCGCGTTCGCAAGATGCAGCAGCCGGCGACTGTCCGCGCGCCTACCAGGCGTGGCGGAGGCTGAACCACAGCGCTGCTTCGGGTTCTGCACGGGCGATGTGATTGGGCTGGATCGACAGCGCCGCCGCGGTTTCGAACGTCGTCATGTCGCCAAGGCGCGTCACCCACGCAGTTTCGAGATCGAGCTCCCGCCCGCTGGGGGTAAGCCCCGCAATCCGCTGCTCGTAGAGAATCGCGCCGGTCTTCGTCACCTCGATGGGGGCGTTGAAGGCAAGCTGCCCGCCTTCCGCCCGGCGCGGCTGGGCGGCCGTGAAGCGCAACGCCCCGCCGGCGAACGGATGCTCGGCGCTCAGGGACCAAGAGCTGGTCCAGAGACCCGAGATGGCGAGATTGTCGATGCGGGCATCGGCCGCTTCGAGCGATCCCGAGAACATCCACTTGCCCGCCAGTTTCTGGCCCTCGAGGCTGACCGCCGACATCTTCGCGCCATCCTCGCCGCCGAAGCGGCTCTGCAGCATGCCACCAAGCGAAGCGTTGGTGTCTTTGAGCGCGGCATAGCCGATGCGCACCGCCCAATCCTCGCCGGACCTGCCGATACCGACGCTGGACGCTGCGCGACCGCCGCCGCTGGACGAACGGAAGTCGAGCTCCACCGGACCGAAGGCGTGCGTCACGCTGGTCCAGCTGTCGCCCGAGCCGAGCGTCGCCGGACCCGAGGGATCGTCGACCAGCATCATGCCGGGCGTCAGCCGCTCAGGCCCGCCGCCGCGGCCGCCAGCGACTTTGCCGCCGGCGAAGCTGTAGGCCACCGAGAAAGTGGGGTCAGGCGCTTCGGCCCATGGGATGCGCGGATCATAAGCGGGCTTGGGCGCATTGAACCAGGACAGCGAGGCCGGTCCCATCTCCAGGGCGCGCGCCGAGCCTCGGGCGTAGTCCGACCGCAGCGTGAAATCCGAGAACGGCGCACGGGCGCCGGCCAGCTGGGCCTGCCCTATCCGGAAGCCGCGCTCATACTTGTCCTGGAAGACCAGGCCGTTGAAGGCGCCGGAATTCTCGACCCAGTCGCCCAACGCTCCGCGCGCGGGGCCCATCGCCTGGCCGAGTTCGACTTCACGTTCGCCGAAATCGAAGCTGACCGTACCGATCGGCGAGAGGGCGCGCTGCAGGTTGAGAATGCCCCGGCCGCCTATGGCGTCAGTGCCGGCCCCGGCAGCCGTTCCCGTTATCGGGTCCAGAGCCGCGTTCACATAGTCATCCGCGGTCGTCAGCAGGATCGCGAGCGCATTCTCGGGCGTGAGATTGGGGAAGATATCGAACAGTAGCGCCAGCGCTCCCGCAACATGCGGCGCCGCAAACGAGGTTCCGGCAACCAGCCAATAGTCGCCATCGGTGTCCGCATCATTGCCCGCACCGCCTGGAGACCTGACATCGTCGTCGACACCTGCGGTCACGACCCTCCGTCCTGGCGCCAGCAGGTAGAAATTCGCGGCCGTTCCGGCCCGATTCGAGAAGGTCGGAATTGATCTGTCGACATTGTCGATCGCGCCTACAGCGACCACGCGTCCAAGCATGGCAGGGTCGCTGGCGACAATTGCGGGTTCGGTGGGGTTGATGCCCTTGGCGGGGTCGGTTCCAGTTGGCGCCGCGCCTTCATTGCCCGCCGCGATCGTGAACAGCACGCCCTGATTCACGGCGTTGATCATGGCGGTGCGCAGGTTGGACGGTATCTGGGAGCCGTCATCGCCGCCCAGGGACATGTTGATGACCTTGGCGCCCTGGCTGACGGCGTAGTTGATCGCGGTGATCAGCGTGTTGGTGTTGAACGAACAACCGCCTTCGTCGTCCCCCATTGCGGGTGTCTGGCATGAACCGTGGGTGTCGGCCCGGATGGCGAGCACCTTGGCCTCGTAGGCGACACCATATATTCCCACCCCGTTCTTGTTGGCGACGATGACGCTGCTGACCATCGTGCCGTGGCCGTTGGTGTCGATGTCGGTGGACAAAC
>Ga0210377_10003250_pt1 | contig 13998 bp, 9 predicted proteins | sample PLM4_65_b1redo_FD_155480 | JGI IMG/M metagenome (GOLD analysis project Ga0210377, IMG submission 155480) | Groundwater sediment microbial communities from an aquifer in East River, Colorado, USA - PLM4_65_b1 redo | ecosystem: Environmental > Terrestrial > Soil > Riparian zone | place: USA: East...
CTGGCCGGCGCCCGTGATCCCGGCGGCGTTTGCCGCGTCGCTGCGGATGAGCGTCTGCGAGGCCTGGGGACTGACCTGGAACCGCCGGCGGGTCTCGTCTAAGGTCACCCAGGCGACGTCGGGCCGGTTCGCGAGCCGGATGACGCCGTCGCGGGTCGCTCGACCGGAGACGAGGGAAAAGCTCTCGTAGTAGTGCCGGGGCGCAAACTCGCTGACGGGAACCGCCTCGACGAGGCGTCTCTGCGCCTCGATGCGGCGCAGCCGCCGCGCCGGCTCGCCCGCGGGGTCCGGGCTCTCCGAGAGCGCCCGGGCCGAGGGAGTTCCGTCCTTGACGCCCACGATCACGCGGACCTCTTGCGCCCCCTTCGCCAGCGCCCGGAGGAGCTTCGCGTCGGCCCGGGGGGCGTCGTCGGCCGTCACGGGGCGCGCGGCGCGGGCGGCGGGACTCGCCGCGAGAAGGAACAGGACAGCGGCGGAAAGTCGTGAAAGGCGGTAGCGACGCATTTTCCCCCCGAAAAGTTCCGCGGTCTGTTCGATAAAAAGAATATCGTCCCGGAGGGCCAAAATAATCCCGATTCGGGCGGTTCGAGGGTCGAAAACTATTCTTTAAGCTATCTTTCCGGGCGATGAGGGCCGTTTTCGCGGATTGTCATGTGGGGCGCCAGGTCGGGGACGAAGGCCCCTTTCTCCAGGCCCTCGAGGAGGCCCGCCGCCGGGGGGCCAAGGCGATTTCTCTTCTGGGCGACATCTTCCACTTCTTCATCGCCCACCCGAAGTTCGAGACACCCGCGATCGGCCGCTTCTTAGAGACGGTCGACGGCCTTCGCGCGGCGGGGGTCCCCGTGACCTACGTCGAGGGCAACCGGGACTTCTTCCTCCGCGGCTCCTACGTGGAGTCGAAGTTCCGGGAGGTCTGCGACGAAGAGACGTTCCAGGAGGGGGACCGGCGTTTCCTGCTCACCCACGGGGACCTGCTGAACGAGGAGGACCGGCCCTACCGGTTCTGGCGCGCCATCTCGAAGAACCCGATTTCTAAGACGGCGATCGATTTCCTCCCCCGCCGGGCGGCAAACCGGTTCGTCTGGAAGGTGGAGGCGCGCCTCTACCGCTCGAACTTCAAGCACAAGACCCGCCTGCCGGTCGAAATGATCCGGTCCTTCGCCACCCGGCGTTTCCGGGAGGGGTACGACGTCCTCCTGCTGGGCCACTTCCACCGATCCTGGAGCGAGAACGTGGACGGCGGCCGGGTCGAGATCCTCCCGGCGTTCGTGGACGAGCGGAGGTGGATGGAGGTTTCGGATTCGGGGGAGACGAGACTGGTCGAGCTAGGCTCGTAAGACCGGGCTCGGGTGACCGACTACCTCGCCCTCCCTCCCGCCCGCGCCGTCCGCGGCACCGTGGCGGCTCCTCCATCCAAGAGCGCCACCAACCGGGCTCTCGTCCTCGCCGCGCTGTCGCCGGATCCCGTCCACCTCGTCCGACCCCTCGATTCCGGCGACACCCGGGCTCTCATCCGGTGTCTGCAGGCGATGGGAGCCGTCGTCGGGGAGACGCGTTCGGGTCTCGCCGTCCGCGGCCCGCTCGGACGGTCCTCGGGCGACGACGTCCGTCTGGACGCCGGTTCCTCCGGCACCGCGGCGCGATTCCTGGCGGCGATCGCGGCGGCCGTTCCGGGCCGCTACCTTCTGACCGGTTCGGAGCAGCTCGTCCGACGCCCGATGGCGGAGCTCGTCGCCGCCCTTCGCTACGCGGGCGCCTCCGTCCTGTCCACGGGCCGCGAAGGATTTCTCCCGCTCGCGATCCGGGGGGCGAGCCTTCGCTCCGGCGACGTCGCCGTGGATGCGTCGCGGTCCGGCCAGTTCCTGTCGGCCCTGCTGCTCGCCGGAGTCGCGCTCGAGGGGGGCCTGACCGTCTTTCCCGAGGGGACCGTCGCATCCGCCCCCTACGTGGACACGACTCTCGAGGCGCTTCGGGACTTCGGGCACTCGGTTCGACTCGGCGCTTCCGGCGAGATCGGCGTGCGACGCGGAGCCCGGAAAAACACGGCCTACGAGGTTCCGGGGGACTGGTCTTCCGCGCTCCCTTTTTTTGCGGCGGCCGGCATCGCCGGCGGCGAGGTTTCGGTGACCGGACTGCGGTGGCCCTCGCGCGATGCGGACGCCCGCGCGCTCGACGTCGTCGCCTCGATGGGAGTCGAGGTCGAGCGGGAGGCCGGGCAGATCCGGGCGCGGGGCAGTCCCAGCGCTCTCGCCCCGGTTTCGGTCGAAGCGCGCGACTTTCCCGACGCCGTGCCCGCGCTCGCCGCCCTCGCGGTCTTTGCGGCGGGGGAGAGCCGTTTCCGAGGAATCGCGCACCTGCGACTCAAGGAGAGCGATCGAATCGCGGGCGTCGAAGCGCTCGCGACCGCGGCCGGCGCCGCCTGCGTGTCCCGGGAAGACGAGATGTCGATCACGGGTCCGCCCCGTCGCCGCCGGCTCGCGGTCGCGCGGCTGCCGACGTGCGACGACCACCGCCTGGTGATGGCCGCGGCGCTTCTCTCGCTCGCGCTGCCGTCGTTTCTGATCGAAGCTCCCGACTGCGTCGAGAAGTCGTACCCCGGCTTCTTCCGGGATCTCGAGACAATCCTTATACGTGAGTAGCGGGGACTCTGGAGGCGGCCCCCGGGCGGGGCCGCCTCCGGAAGTCCTCCGCGCGCTTCGGGACGCGGTCGCCGCCGCGGCGTCGGGTGGAGAGGCGGAGTCGCCCCTCGCGGCCCTCGGGCTCGCCGCTCTCTCGATTACGGACGGGGACGGACGCGACGTCGTGCGCCTGGGCGCCCGGCCTTCGTCCGGCGATCCGGTCGTGAAGCGGCCCTTGGACGCCGGCGGCGCGCGGTTCGAGCTCGAGCTCGCTCCGCCGGTCGGCGAGGAGGTCTCCGTGCCGATCGCCCTGCTTCTCGAGACGCTCCTCTACCGTTCGGAAGGTTGCGAAGCGCCATCGGACTTCGCGGAAGGGTGGCGCCGCGTCGGAATCGTCACCTCCGATGCCTCGATGCGGGAGGCGTACCGGCGGCTCGTCCGATTCGCCCCGCAGAACCTGACCGTCCTCGTTCTCGGCGAGTCCGGGAGCGGCAAGGAGGCGGTTGCGCGCGCCGTGCACACGCTCTCGCCGCGGTCGGCCGGACCGTTCGTGTCGGTGAACGTCTCGGCCATTCCGGCGGCGCTCCTGGAAAGCGAGCTGTTCGGGCACGCGCGCGGCGCCTTCACCGGAGCGGAGCGCGACCGCCGCGGGTTGCTCGAGGAGGCGTCGGGCGGAACGATCTTCTTCGACGAGATCGGGGATCTCGGTCCGCCTCTGCAGTCGAAGCTGCTCCGCGTTCTCCAGGAGCGGGATCTGCGGCGCGTCGGCGAAAACCGGTCCCGCGCCGTTGACATCCGCGTCGTGTCGGCGACCTCGCGCGATCTCGTGAAAGAGGTCGAGGCCGCGCGGTTTCGGGAAGACCTCTACTACCGCCTTCACGTCGCCGTCATCGCCCTTCCGCCCCTGCGCGAGCGCGGCCGGGACGCGCTCCTTCTCGCGAAGCACTACCTGGACCGTTACGCGAGGGAGTTCTCCCGCGGACCTCTCCGGCTGACACCCGAAGCTGCTGCGATCCTGCTCTCGCACCGCTGGCCCGGCAACGTCCGCGAGCTTCAGAATGCCCTCTGTCAGGCGGTCGCTCTCGCGGAGCCGGGCGGCGCAGTTTCCGCCGAGCTGCTTCCGGCCTCCGTCCGGCAGGACGGTCGCGCGGCGGGGGCCGGCGGAGACTACCGGTCGCGCGTCGCCGCCCACCGCCGCCGGCTCGTCCGGGAAGCCCTGGAGCGCTCGGGAGGCAACCGCAGCCGCGCGGCCCGCGACCTCGGCGTCTCCCGGCAGGCGCTTCTCTATCTGATGAAGGAGCTCGCGGTCGCGAGTCCGAAGTCCAAAGTCCAGAGTCCAAAGTCCGTCGGGAGTCCGGGGTCAAAGTAGAGTTCGCCGCCGGATGAAGGCGAACCGCCGGCAGCCGGCCCGTGCGTCGACGATCTCGACCTGGCTCCTCGTTGCCGCGTGCCTGGTCTGTTACGCGAACGGCCTGACCGCGAACTTCACCTATGACGACAAGGCGATCGTGCGCGACGACCCGCGGATCCGGGCGCCGGCCAAGATCGCGCAGATCTTCACGACGCCGTACTTCGGCGGCCCCCGGGGGGTCGGCACTGCTTATCGCCCGATCCTCCTGACCTCGTACGCGATCCAGTGGTGGCTGCACGACGGGGAGGTCGTCGGGTTCCACACCGTGAACGTTCTCCTGCACGCGCTCGTCACCCTTCTGTTCGCACGGTTCCTGCGGAAGCTGGCCGTGCCCGAGCCGGTCGCCTTCGGCTCCGCTCTCCTCTTCGCCGTTCACCCGGTGCACGTGGAGGCGGTGACGAGTCTCGTCGGACGAGGGGAGACCCTCGCCGCGGCGTTCGTCTTCGGGTTCCTCCTGGCCGCGCTGGCGTTCCGGCGCGAGAGGTCGGGGCGGCCGCTCCCTCTCGCGGCCGCCCTTCTCTGTTACGGCCTCGGTCTCCTGACGAAGGAGAGCGCCGCGGTCGCGCCGGCCCTCGCGTTCCTCGCCTTCTGGCGGCTCGAAGAGGGGAGCGCGGCCCGGAGGTTCGGGAAAGCGCTTCGGACCGGGCTCCCGCTCTACGCCGGCGCCGCAGGCATACTTGCGCTCGACCTTCTCCTGCGGCGCTGGATGCTGGGAGGGTTCCTGAGGTCCGGGAGCTTCCGCATCTTCGAGCTGGAAAACCCCCTGGCGCCGCTGCCCGCCGTCGCCCGCGCCGCGAATGCGGCTACCATCCTCTTCCGGTACGTCGGCCGGCTCCTCCTCCCGCTGCGCCTCTCCGCCGACGAGTCCGCGTGGTCGATCCCGATCCGTCGCGGTTTCGACGCGGTCGGCCTCGCGGCGCTCGTTCTCCTCGCGGCGCTCCTCGTGGCGAGCGTGGTCGCGTGCGTCAGCGGCGAACGGGGGCGGCGGGAAATCGCCTTCGGCGTTCTCCTCTTCCTCACCGCCTTCGCGCCGACGGCGAACGTCTTCTTTCCGACGGGAACCATCTTCGCGGAGCGGTTGGCGTACCTGCCCTCGGCCGGCGTCGGACTGGCGCTCGCTGCGGGGATTCTCGGTTCCTCCGCGGAAGCGAGTGTGTCCCGGTTTCGCGTCGCGATCCTGCTCGCGATCGCGCTCGCCTTCGCGGCGAGGACCGCCGCGCGAAACCGGGTCTGGCAGGACGACGAGACTCTCTTCGTCGAGTCCGTGCGGACGTCTCCGGCGAGCGCGAAAGCCCACTACAACCTGGCCTGGATCTCGATGGAGCGCGGTCGCCTGGCGCCCGCGCTCGCGCACTACACCCAGGCGACCCGGATCTACCCGAAGTACTTCGACGCGTGGGCCGGAAAGGGCCTCGTCGAGCAGCGCCTCGGTTTTCTCGCCGCGGCCGAGCGGTCGTACGCGAAGTCGCTCGAAGTCGCGCCGTCGTACGAGAACGGGTTCTTCCGTCTGGGTTTCGTGCGCGAGCTCCGCGGCGACTTCTCCGGCGCGGAGCGCGCGTACTCGCAGGGCCTCGAGAAGAATCCCCGGTCGACGCCGCTCGCATTCCGGCTGGCGAAGGTCCGCTCGCGACTCGACCGGCCGACCGCGGAGGCGGACTGGCGCCGCGCAATCGGGATCGCGCGCGGGGCCGGTCCGTTTCGCCTGGGTTTCGCGCAATGGCTCCTCGGACACGGGAGGATCAACGAGGCGCGTCTTCAGGCCCGGGAAGTCCTGCGGCGGTGGCCGGCGGACGTCGTCGCGCTCCGGATCCTGGCCGACACGAACCGGGACGCCGGCTGGCGCTTCGCGGAAGGCCTGGCGGCCGAGAAAATCTTCCGCCGGACCCGGGCACCCGTGGATTTCGAGCGGCTGCGGCGGATCGCTCTCGACGATCCCGCCTACGGGGCGCGGTTTCGGACGCTCGAGCGATCGCTTTCGAGACTCACGTTTCGTCCATCCGCGCCTCGCGGGCGTCGCGGCGCCGCCGCCGGCTCCGAGCGGCCCGATCGCGTTGCCGTGCCGCGCGCTCTGCCACCCGCGGATGGCGGCGGTGGTAGATCCGTAGCGCTCCCCTCACGAGAAGGTAGGCGGCGAGGCCGATCAAGATCGCGAGCACGGTGGTTCCGACGAGGAACGACGCGAGCCGCGGGTGCAGGGTCGGTCCGGTGAAGGCGTGCCAGAAGTCGCGGTGCAGCAGGCGGTCCCAGGGCAGGTCGGGAACCTTTCGGCGGTCGTACCGCAGCAGCAGGCGTCCGAGCGCATAGCCCGCCGCATACACCGGAGGAAGCGTCCAGGGGTTGCCGACGAACTGTCCGAGGAGCGCGTCGATGCGGTTCAAGCGGAACAGAAATGCCAGGCCGATGGCGATCAGGAAGTGAACGCCGATGAACGGGGAGAACCCGACACCGACGCCGAGCGCGATGGCCGCGGCGACCCTCTCGGGCGGCTCCTCCCGTCCGAGCAGATCGGCGAGCAGGACTTTGAGCCGCCTCGCGAGCTTGAGCTTGTGCTTGCGGCGGCGTCGGAACGCGCGCGGGACCTGCCAGTTCATGGGGCCTCGCCGAAGTGATCGAACCCGAGGTCGCCGATCGGGCGCAGGCCCTGCGCCTCTTCGAGGAACGCTCCGTCGCCGGCTTCGACCCGGCCGACGCGCTGGACCGACGCTCCCCACTCGGCCGGAGGGTCGGAGAAGCGGCCGGCGCGCCCGGCCCGGGTGGTGAAGAGCAGCTCGTAGTCGTCGCCGCCGCCGAGCGCCATCTCGACCGGGTCGCGACCGGCGAGCTCCGCGAACGCCGTGAGGGCCGGGGAGATGGGAAGGCTCTCGCTCTCGATCACCAGCCGCACTCCGGACGCCCGCGCCAGTCGCGCGGCATCCGCGCCGAGGCCGTCGGAGACGTCGATCGCCGCGGTCGCGAGATCTTCCCGGGCGAGCCCCCGACCGAGCGCCAGCCGCGGCTCGGGGTCGCGGTACGCGGCGAGGAGTCGGGTCTCGTACGGCACGGCCAGCTCCTCCGGCGTCCAACCGCCGGAGCCCGGGAAACGATCTCCGCCGGCGCGGGCGCGGGCGACCGCGAGGCCCGCGGCCGCCTCGCCCGGCCATCCGGACAGAAACAGGACGTCACCCGGTCGAGCGCCGGACCGCCGGATCACTTCGCGGCAGGGATGCCCCCAGACGGCGACTGATAGAAAAATCTCAGTCGACCGCGAGAGATCGCCCCCCGCGAGCGACGCGCCGAACTCCTCCGCGCGTTTCGCCGCCGCCAGGGCGATGACGAGCGGCAGGTCTTCGCTGGCGGATTCCGGAAAGCCGATCGTCAGGAGGAGGAAGTCGGGCCAGGCCCCCATCGCGGCGAGGTCCGAGAGGCTCACCGAGACGGCGCGGCGGCCGAGGCGGCTGCTGTCTTCTCCCGGAAGAAAGTCGACGTTCTCGACCAGCGTGTCGGTCGTGACGACGAGAGGACCCGCCGGGGAGCGCACGACGGCCGCGTCGTCCCCCGGTCCGACGAGGAGCTCTTCCCGCGGAGACAGTGCCCTACGAAGTCTCTCGACGAAACGGTCCTCGGGCCTCATGGGAGTGGATCGTAAGACTTAAGACGGGAGAAGTGAGAGGGAACCGGACCGGACCGGCTACTGCGTCAAGCGTTCTCCCTCTCCCGTCTCGCCCGGACGGCCGGCCGCTCGGGCGGGCGCTCGCCCGACTGCACCGGGATCTCCCGGCCCTCGGGCGCGGGGGGCGGCCCGGACCGCTCGGTCTCCGGCTCGACCGGTTCGGACTCGGTCGGCAGGAGCGCGATATCGAGGACCTCCTCCACGTTCTCGACGTACCGGAACGTGACTCCGTGCAGGATGCGCGGACCGATCTGGAGAATGTCGCGCCGGTTGAGCTTCGGAAGGATGACCGTCGTGAACTTCGCCTGCCGCGCCGCGAGGACCTTCTCCTTCACGCCCCCGATCGGAAGGACCTCTCCGCGAAGCGTGATCTCGCCCGTCATCGCGACGTCGCGCCGCACCTTGCGGTGCGTGAAGGCGGAGATCATGGCGGTCGCCATCGTGATTCCCGCGGAGGGACCGTCCTTCGGGATCGAGCCCTCCGGGACGTGGACGTGGACGTCGTGCGTCTCGAAGAAGTCCGCGGGAATGCCGAGCTCGATTCCGTGCGCGCGGGCGTACGACATCGCCGCCTGCGCCGACTCCTTCATCACGTCACCCAGCTGGCCCGTGAGCCGCAGCCCGCCCTTGCCCCGAACCGCGAGGGCTTCGACGAAGAGGATGTCACCGCCGACCGAGGTCCACGCGAGCCCGGTGGCGACGCCGACCTGATCCCTCTTCAGGAGCTCGTCGGAGAAGTGCTTGACCGCTCCGAGCATCTTCTCGACGGAAGCCGCGGTGATGCGGTAGCGGCGCGACTTCCCCTTCGCGACCGCCACGGCGACCTTGCGGCAGATGGCGCCGATCTCCCGCTCGAGGTTTCGGAGGCCCGCCTCCCGCGTGTATGCCTCGATGATCTTCCGGATGCCGCCGTCCGTGAACTCGACGTTCGCCTCGGAAATCCCGTTCTCCTCCATCTGCTTCGGGATCAGGTGGCGTTTCGAGATCGCGAGCTTTTCCTCCACCGTGTAGCCGGCGAGGCGGATGACCTCCATGCGGTCCAGGAACGCGGGCTGGATCGGGTCGAGGATGTTCGCCGTCGCGATGAAGAGCACGCGCGAGAGGTCGTACGTCACGCCGAGGTAGTGGTCGCGGAAGGAAAAATTCTGTTCCGGGTCGAGGACCTCGAGGAGGGCCGAGCTCGGGTCGCCCCGGTAGTCCGAGCCGATCTTGTCGATCTCGTCGAGCATGAAGACCGGGTTGGACGTGCCGGCCTGGTGGATGCCCTGGATGATGCGCCCGGGCATCGCGCCGACGTAGGTCCGGCGGTGGCCCCGGATCTCGGCTTCGTCGCGCACCCCTCCTAAGGACAGCCGGACGAACTTCCGGTCCAGCGCCCGGGCGATGGAGCGGCCGAGCGACGTCTTTCCCACGCCCGGAGGCCCGACGAAGCAAAGGATCGGCCCCTTGAGCGTCTTCTTCAAGGCGTGGACCGCGAGGAACTCGAGGATGCGCTCCTTGACCTTCTCGATGTCGTAGTGGTCCTCGTCCAAGATCTCGCGGGCCCGATCGAGGTCTCCGGCGTCCTCCGAGAAAGACGACCAGGGCAGCCCCGTCATCCAGTCGAGGTACGTCCGGATGATCGCGGTCTCGGCGGAGTCGGGATGGCTCCTCTCGAGACGCTTGATCTGCTTCTCGATCTCCGCGGCCGCCTCGGGCGTGATCTTCTTCTCGTTGACGATCTTTCGATAGCTTTCGAGCTCCTCGGAGAGCTCCTCGCCCTCGCCGAGCTCCTGCTGGATCGCGCGCAGCTGCTGCCGCAGGTAGTACTCGCGCTGCGACCGGTCCATCTCTCCGCGGGCCTGGGTCGAGATCTCCTGCTGCATGGAGAGCACCGTGATCTCCCGAGCGAGGTTTTCGTTGACCAGCCTCAACCGCTCGATCGGGTCGGTGCTCTCGAGGATGCGTTGGGCGTCCTCGAGCTTCAGCTCCAGGTTCGACGCGGCGAGGTCCGCCAGCCGGGCCGGGTCGGAGAGGTTCGCCGCGATCACCATGACTTCGGGGGAGATCGTCTTGCCGAGCGAAACCGACTTCTCCAGGTTCTGCTTGACGCTCCTCACGAGCGCCTCCTGCTCCGGAGGAAGTTCCTTGTCCGACGCGGTCTCCTCGAGGCGGGTGATCTTCACCTTCAGGTAAGGCTCTTCGGAGAGCACCGAGTCGATGCGCGCGCGGGTGACGCCCTGGACGAGCAGCCGCGTGCGACCGTCCGGCAGCTTCAGCATCCGCATGATCGCGGCCACGGTCCCGACCGGATACAGGTCGGGCAGCGTCGGCGTTTCGGTCTCAGCGCTCCGCTGCGCGACCAGCATGATGATCCGCTGCTCGGCGAGGGCGGCGTCCACGGCGTTGATCGACTTCTCCCGCGAGACCGAGAGCGGCAGGATGATGTACGGAAAGACGACGACGTCCTTCAGCGGCAGGACGGGAAGGATGTCGGGGATCGGAAGATCGGTCTCCCGCTCGGCGACGGTCTCTTTCTCTTCGATCTCGGCGAGCTTGTCTGCCAAACTTAGATCTCCTCCTCGCTCCTGACCGGAACCTCGACCTCCTTTTCGCGCAGGTCGGGGACCCGCGGGAGCACGACCTCGAGCAGCCCTCTCGAGAGCTTCGTCTTCGCCTGGCGCGAGTTGACCGGGCGCGGCAGCGCCACCGACTTCAGGAAGGACCCGAAGTAGCGTTCCATGCAGTAAAAGCGGATCCCCTCGCGCGGCCGGGTCTTGCCTCGCTTCGTTCCGCGCACGGTCATGACGCGCCCGCGGATCGAAACCTTCACGTCTGCCGCTTCCACGCCGGGAAGCTCGAACAGGACGCGGATTTTTTCGCCGTCGTCGACGATGTCGACGCTCGGATCCCACGCGGACGCCGGAGCGACCACCGGATTGTTGCTCTCGACGAAAATGGAAAAGAGCCGGTTCACCTCTCGCTGGAGTCGGGAGAGCTCGACCATCGGTCCGAAGTATTTCAAACGTCTCATGACCGAGTCACGGCGTGGCCTTCGCGTCGGCGCGGCCGAGGAGGTTCTTGAGTTCGAGAAGGAACTCGTCGACGTCCTCGAACTTCCGATAGACCGACGCGAACCGGACGTAGGCGACCTTGTCGAGCTCGCGGAGGTGTTCCATCACCCGCGCCCCGATGTCGCTCGTGGCCATCTCGCGTTCTTCGGTGTCATGGAGGAGAGTTTCAAGCCCATCGACGATCGCATCGAGCTGCGCGGGCGAGACCGGACGCTTCTCGCAGGCCTTCACCAGCCCCGCGCGGAGCTTCTTTCGATCAAAGCTCTCCCGCCGGCCGTCCTTCTTGACGACCATGTACGGAATCTCTTCGATCGTTTCATAGGACGTGAAACGGCGGCCGCAGGATTCGCATTCCCTGCGGCGGCGGATCACTTCGCCCTCGCGGCTCTCTCGCGAGTCCACTACGCGATCGTCCACGGCGCCGCAGAAAGGACACTTCATCGGCCCCACATTATGGGCGAAAGTCGGGACGCGCAACACGGGACGCGGACACGAAGGAGAGGGAACGGAACGGTTCTAGGTTTCCGGCCGTGCGAGCTCCTCTACCTTCTCCCCGCGGACGCGGGTCAACGCGAACAGCGTGATCCCGATGAGCGTGATCGGGACGAACGAGATCGCATGCGCGAGGAGCGCCACTCCCGACGCGGTGTCTCTCGGGACGCCGTACACGTCCGTCAGCGCGAGCTGCACGGCGACGTGGTACGACCCGAGCCCCCCCGGCGTCGGAAACATGAGGCCGAGGACGGCCGCAGCCGTCACGACGAAGCTCGAAGAGAAGGGCAGGTCGAGGTGAAAAGCGCGGAGGACCGAATAGATCTGCACGTTGATGACGAGCCACATCACGAGGGAGCCGGCGGTTACCAGGAGGAGCAGGCGCGGGTCCCGAAGAGACGCGAAACCGTCCACGAACGTCTCGACGAAGGAGCGCGCCCGCGGCTGAAACCTCTCGGGAAGCCGGCGCCACAGCTTTTCCAGGAATCTCTCGGTCGCCGCCCGGCGGAATACCGAAAAGAGAACCGCGGCAACGAGCACGAGCAGCAGCGCCGCCGGGAGAGCGAGCTTTCCGAAGCCGCGGGAGTTCGGAATACCCGTTGCCGCGGCGATAATGAAATAGAAGACGACGGAAGCGCCGTCGAAGACGCGCTCGAGAAGTACCGACGCGAGGAGGGGAGAGAAGGGGAGCTTTCGGGAGCGCGCCAGCAGCGCGGGGCGCAGGACCTCGCCGACCTTTCCCGGCAGGTTGTTCGCGGCGAAGCCGAAGGCCGTCGCGACGAACGCCGGGTAGAAGGGGACCGTCGCGACCGGCCGCAGCAGCCACGTCCACCGGAGCGCCCGAAGGCAGAACGTGGCGATTCCCATCGCGACGCTCGCCAGCAGCCAGCCGGCGTCCGCCGATCCGATCTGCCGGCCGATTTCGCGAAGGCGGAGGCCGCGAAGAAAGAAGGCGACGAGCGCCCCGGTTACGACGAGGGACACGGCGATCTGGACCGCGCGCGACTGGAGAACCCGCCTCACGCGCAGAGGCCCTGCGCGCGGGCGTACCGGCAGCCCCTCCGAATTCCACTCACTTTGAACGCTTCCTCCGGCGAGGCTTTTAGCATCCGCCGAGGCGAATTCGCCGAAAAAAATGAGGCGAAGTTCTGACGGAGCTTGACTTTCCGTCGCAATTTACTCATTCTTTTCTTAAATTTTCGGGAGGAAACGCATGCTTAGGAAGTCGCCCGGGCTCCTGGCACTTCTCGTCGCTGGGGCCTGGCTGTTCGCCGCGCGCGAAGTCTGCGCGCAGCCGATCGGAGTGATCGACCAGCCGACCCAGGGCCAACGGGTCTCGGGCGTCGTCAAGGTGACGGGGTGGGTCCTCGACTTCAACCAGCTCGACAAGGTCGAGCTGCTCGTCGACGGCGGGTTCGCCAACCGCGCCGACACGAACCTGCCGCGGGCCGACGTTCTCGAGGTCTTTCCGACCTACGCGAACAGCGCCACGCCCAATCCGGGGTTCGTCTCGTCTTTCCTGGCGAGCCGCTTCGGCAACGGGCCCCACGCGATCTCCATCCGGGTGACGGAGGCGAGCCAGGCGACCTTCATCATCGGGCCGCTCACGGTCATCGTCGACAACTCCGTCAATCAGGCGCCGTTCGGCTTCATCGACATTCCCGGACCGGCCGGCGTCGAGGGAACGGACGGCCCGCTGCCGGTCTCCGGCTGGGCGCTCGACGACGAAGACGTCGACCACATCGACTTCCTCATGGACGGCCAGATCGTCGCGGGCGCCGTCGGGCGCGGCCTGCCGTCCACCGCCATCTACGGCACGACCCGTCCCGACGTCCAGGCGGCATTTCCGGACGTCCCCAACTCGCTGTACAGCGGCTTCCAGGCGAACGTGGACACGACCAAGCTCATCAACGGCGTGCACCTCCTCTCCGTCCGCGTGACCGACAACGAGGGCGCTTCGCGGGTGATCGGGACCCGCACGGTCCAGGTCATCAACAACGGCAGCAACCTCGCTCCGTTCGGGCAGATCGACTTCCCGCTCGACAAGTCCTCGTTCTTCTGCACGACGATCGACGTGGGCATTCCCTCTCCCTGCACGCCCGACGTGTGCGGCTTCGTGCTCACCAACGTGGTCGCGGGATGGGCTCTCGACGTCGGCGCGCGGCTCGATCACGGCCAGGTTTCCTTCGTCGAGCTGCTTCTCGACGGGGCGATCATCGCGAACACCCGGACCGACTGCGTCCAGGTCGGGCATGCCCTCGTCAACTGCTACGGGATCAACCGGCCGGACGTCGCCCGCAACTACTCCGGCTACGTCAACGCGGACAACGCGGGATTTCTGTTCAGTTTCGGCCTGATCACCAGCAGCGTCGACGCGTCAGGGCTCATCGCCATCACGCGGCCCACCAACGACCCCACGCTCTTCGACATCGTCGGCTTTACGCGGCCGGGCAAGCACACGCTCGCGGTGCGGGTCGGTGACGAGGAGGAGACGGTCACGCAGCTCGGCGCGATGTCCGTCGAGGTCTTCTGCGACCCGAGCGGCGCGGACTTTCCCGCCTTTGGATACATCGATACGCCGTCGGACTACCAGTTCATCAACGGCATCTTCAACGTGTTCGGGTGGGCGTTCGACTTCAACGGAGTGCAGCGGGTCGAGGTGGACGTGGACGGTCAGGTCGTCGGCATAGCCACCTTCGGCCTCGCGCGGCCGGACGTGCCGAGGAACGACCCGAGAGCGCCGTCGAACAACCTCGGGTTCTCGTTCCTGCTCGA
>Ga0210377_10003251_pt1 | contig 13996 bp, 9 predicted proteins | sample PLM4_65_b1redo_FD_155480 | JGI IMG/M metagenome (GOLD analysis project Ga0210377, IMG submission 155480) | Groundwater sediment microbial communities from an aquifer in East River, Colorado, USA - PLM4_65_b1 redo | ecosystem: Environmental > Terrestrial > Soil > Riparian zone | place: USA: East...
GAGTTAAAGGACCCTCCTGCCTGGCATGCCGGATGAGGAGAACTTCGCACCTGTGAGAAAATGGGACCGTCTGAGAGCAGTAACCCGCCTGATTTTCCGCGCTCTATCCTTTACCCGGCTTTGGCGCACCCTTTGCATCCCTTAGTCTCGCGGGGTAATTCCCACCCCGCAAGCCGGCAGAGATGTTAATCTTGAGAGGACAACATGTACGTTTAAGCAGGAGGCGAAGCCATGCCGTTTCAAAACCGAGAACAAGCAGCGCACCTGTTAGCCAGGAGGCTGGAGAAATACCGGGGGCAAAACCCGCTGGTGCTGGCTATTCCCCGAGGGGCGGTGCCTATGGCCAAGATCATCGCTGATTCCCTGGGCGGAGAGATGGATGTAGTGTTGGTCCACAAGCTAGGCGCTCCGGGAGAGCCTGAACTGGCTATCGGTGCCGTAGATGAAACCGGCCAGGTCTATTTGGCCGAGTATGTCCACGACTTAGAGATCAGCGATGATTATATTAACGCGGAAAAGCAGACACAGCTTGAGACCTTGCGCAAGCGCCGTGCGCTGTACACCCCCCTGCGACCGCCGATCGACCCTTGCAGGCGTATTGTTATCGTCGTGGACAATGGTGTTGCCACTGGATCCACCATGATCTCCGCGCTGCGTGCAGCGCGCGCCAAGAAGCCGGCAAGGCTCATTGCCGCTGCGGCAGTCGCGTCGCGCGAGACGCTAAGAAAGATTGCCAATGAGGCGGACGAGACGATCTGTCTGGAAGTGCCAGCCCGGTTTTATGCCGTGGGGCAGTTTTTCGAGGATTTCTCTCAGGTTTCCGATGAACAGGTGGTGGCTATTATGGTCGAAAGCAGCTCTAGAAAGCGGGCAGTCGGAGAATAAACTGTGCGCGCATTTTGTTCCAGACTTCACGCTTGCTTCTTAGGGAGATATCTCTCAAACCAGCCGGATGCCAAGCGCGCCACTTCCTGCAAGGCGCCAGGTTCCTCAAATAAATGCGTTGCGCCGGGTATGATAATCAATTCTTTTTCTGCCCTCAGTCGCTCATAGGCCCGCTGATTGAGCTCGATCACCACATCATCCAGGCCGCCGACGATCAGTAGAGTAGGCGCCCGAACCTGCTCCAGAGCTGACCACGCCAGATCCGGTCTGCCCCCGCGCGATACCACGGCGCCAACCGCCGAACCCAGGGCGGCAGCGGCCTGAAGCGCTGCGGCCGCCCCGGTGCTAGCTCCAAAATAGCCGATGGCAAGGCCTTTGGCCTGCGGCAGCTCTGCCAGCCATCGCGTGACTCCTTCCAAGCGCTTTGTCAGTAGGCCAATGTCAAAGCGGGTTTCGTAGGTTGCGTCCTCCTCTTCGGTCAGCAGATCGATCAACAGCGTGCCCAGATGTGCCGTTCGTAATATCTGCGCGACAAAATTGTTTCTGGGACTGTGCCGGCCGCTGCCGCTGCCGTGAGCAAAGAGGACCGCACCGTGCGCCTCTGCGGGCACGGCTAGCACGCCCTCGAGGGCAACGGAATCCACCGGGATATGCACCAGACTTTCGTGAGCCATTATTATTTTCCAATGCCCATTCTCTTTTTTCTTCTCTCAGGGCTGAAAAGATCATGCGCCTCTCTCTTCTCATGCCTGCGATCTTCCTTTCAGTCCCTCGCCATTGCTCTCAATAAATCTGTCCTTGTGGCAAGCCCAACCACGTCTCCCCGCTCAACGACAAGCAAACAATCAGTGTTTTTCTCCACCACAATGCGCGCAGCTTCTTTTAGCGTGGCGTCAGGTGAAATCATTGTAGGCGGCTCCATCTGCACGTCATTGACCACGACTGTGCTTAGAATTTCATTCGGTGATAGGTTCCTATATTTGATAACCGAAACCAGCGAGGCGCGAATGAGATCGAGCCGATGTATAATTCCAACCGCTTTCCCCTCCTCTAGGACCGGGAAGTGGCGGAGGTTGGTGCGGATCATCATGTCATCGGCAAGTCGCAGGGTATCATTGCGCAATAAAGTGACTACCTCGGTTGTCATGATCTCTCGAACTGTCTTTGGCGTCATGAGGGCCAGCCACAGGAACCCATATTCAACGCGACCCTGGAGCGGAAGGCCGGACAACCAAAACGGGATCAGCAGAATGACGAACTACACGTTCCGTCACACTTCCCAGCACCCATCGTCCGATTCCGGATCTCCCGTGGGAACACATCGCTACCAGGCTCCCACGGGTGCGCCGCGCTATGTCAACGATCTCCCCTGCGCCATCACCCTCCAGCAAAAGGGAGGAAACCCTTTCCAGCCCTTCCCCCTGCAACTGCTGCACCCTCTGCTCAAGATAACTCTGCGCCTCTCCTCGAATCTCCTTCGAAATCTGGTTTAGGTCCGGCATGTATTCGTCAGCGACATATGCAGCCTGGGGCGGAGCGTAGACCCGCAGGAGAACTACCTCCAGATTCATCTTCCTGGCTAGGATTGCTACCAGTGGAAAAACTTTCTCCGCCAAAGGAGAACCGTCCAAAGGTACCAGCACGCTCTCCAGTCCCGCCACTCCGGTCGTCCCGGTCTGGCCGGTCGGCCGTACTATGAGAAGATGGTTAGTTGTCGCCCGCAGAATTTTTTCGGCGACGCTCCCCATGAGCCAGCGGCGGATTCCGGAATACCCATGCGTGGCCATTGCAATCAAGGCCCCTGCCTGGGCTGAGCCTTCGTCCACAATGACCTCGGCCGGATCCCCTATCTTTACTGAACAGTCAACGGCCGACGGATCCGGGAAGGAACCTGCCACCGGACCAAGATAATCACGGCTACTATCCTTCAAAGCGGCCTCGACAACATCAACGAAGCGACCGTGCTCGGGATCAGAGAAAATTGAGACGGTATGTGGTTCGATTACTTGCAACAGCTCGACGGGAACTTTTAGCTGCTTTGCAAAAAAGCGGGCGTAAGGCAGAACTCCCTCTGATAGCGGCGATCCATCCAATGGCACCAGGATTTTCGTGTACACTGTCTTGCCTCCTCCCCGGTTATAGTCCCCCTGCGCCCTACGGTCAGAAGTCAAGCGAGATCACTCTACCTTCACCTTGACCTCTTTTTTCTTGGTTTCCTCGGTTTTAGGCAGCCGAATTTCCAACACGCCATCTTTAAAAGACGCCTGCGCTTTTTCCGCCTGAACCTCCTTGGGCAGATCCAAGGCGCGGATGAAGGAGCCGTAGGAACGCTCTGAGCGGTAGTAGTTCTCTTCCTTGATCTCCTTTTCCTTCTTTTTCTCCCCTTTAACGGTCAGGCGGTGATCCGTGATGTTCACCTCGATATCATCTTTTTCCATTCCCGGAAGCTCTATCTTCGCCACAATCTCGTCCTTCTCCTCGTATAAATCCACCACGGGGGCAGATAGACCTACGGCCCTTGTGGGCCACCAACGCTCATCCATTATGGGCCGCAGTCGCCTCCCGAAGAAATCGTCGAACATTCGCTCCATCTCACTCTCCCAACGGGCCATCTCGGAAAACGGCCGCCAGGGGACAACCGCCTTTCTCTCCTTTTCTCTCTCTTTTATTTCCTTGGCCATAATTCATTCCTCCTTTCCTCTTCACTTCCTACAAAGCATCTTCTATGCCAAATCGGAAGTCGGAGGGCTTTCGAAAACTGTTGTATTTCCGTCCGGCCGGGACCGTCCTCTTAAATTTTGCTTCGCACATATGCGAAGAAAGATAATTGCAGCCGCAAATCTGCAAAAACTTTTTCCCACTAGCACTCCCTACTAAAACCTGCCTATCTACTAACTCTCGGAGATAGGCCGCACGATGGGCTTGACCTCCCTACGGTACAAGCGCTACCATTTTATCTAATCAAGGAGAAAGAACCGTCTAATCGACCATGCCCAAGAAACGCACACGCCAGAAGAAGCCCGCCGCCGCCCGGAAGGTCTTGGCTCCGGAGAACCCGGGCTTTAAGCTTTTTCTTGCGATAACGCAGGCCATCAATGAAGCCGAAACCTATCAAGCGGCAATCGAGGCGGCGCTCGGAGAGGTATGCGAGGCCACAGGTTGGGATTTCGCGGAGGCGTGGCTTCCCAGGTCAGACGGCACGGCTCTCGAATGCTGCCCGGCATGGTACGGAAGAACCAAGAGCGTGGAAAAATTCAGGGTGTTGTGCACAGGCCTGGCATTTCCGCCGGGCATCGGGCTGATCGGACGTGTCTGGGCATCCAAGAAGCCGGAGTGGGTTAGAGATATTTCCGTTGCGCCGGACGACATATCTCCACGCGCCAAGACGGCGAAGGACTTTGGTCTCAAGGCCGCCTTGGCGGTCCCGATTATCGCCAACGACGAGGTGCTCGCCGTTTTAGGATTCTTCATGCTTGAATCCCATGAGGAGGACAAGCAACTGGTCAAGAACGTCTCGGCAGTTGCAACCCAGTTGGGTTGGGTGATTCAGCACAAGCGGGCAGAGGAGGCGTTGCGGGAGAGCGAGCGGCGATTCCACGCAATTTTCGACCAGACTTTTCAATTCGTTGGCCTCCTCAGTCCTGACGGCACCCTTTTAGAAGCCAACCAGACCGCACTTAAGTTCCGCGGGCTCAAGCGCTCGGATGTCGTCGGTCGCCCGTTCTGGGAGACACCTTGGTGGGACATTTCCCGCGAAACCCAGGATCGTCTAAAAGCCGCTATCGCAGAAGCGGCTCAAGGGAAGTTTGTCCGATACGAAGTAGAGCATCGTGATTTCAGCGGGGAGGTGGGGACATTTGATTTCTCACTCAAACCCATAAGCGATGACACCGGTAAAGTCGTCCTGGTCATTGCCGAAGGTCGTAACATCACGGATCGCAAGCGGGCGGAGAAGGGGCTGCGTGAGAGCGAAGAACGTTATCGTCAACTCGTCGAACTCTCCCCTTATGCAATTTTTCTTAATCACGAGGGCAAGTTCTTCTTTGTCAATAGCGCCGCTTTAGAGCTTTATCGCGCAGCTTCGCCGGAGCAGCTCATCGGAAAACCGATCATGGATATCGTGCATCCCGATTATCGGGCGTTGGTTCATGAGCGAATTCGGCGAATGTTAGAGCATGGGATAACGACCCCTCTCGTTGAACAAAAGAGCCTCCGACTTGATGGAACGGAATTTGATATAGAGGTGACAGCCGCGCCTTTGATCTATGAAGGCAAGAGGATGATACAGGTTGTTGCTCGGGACATCACCGAGCGCAAGCGGGCGGAGCAGGCGCTGAAAGAAAGCGAGGCGCGGCTGCAGGCTATTTTGGATAATTCCACAGCGGTGATCTACGTCAAGGATACGCAGGGGCGATTCGTGCTGGTGAACCGCGAGTTCGAAAAACTGTTTCACGCCACCAGAGAGCAAATCATAGGCAAGAGCGACTATGACATTTTTCCAAAAGAGATGGCGGACGCGTTTCAGGCGAACGATCTTAAGGTGATTGAGCTTGGAACTCCCATCGAGTTCGAGGAGACCGCCCCTCACAACGGCAGGGTCCGCACCTTCATTTCCAACAAGTTTCCCCTTTACGACTCCGCCGGCGTTCCGTATGCGCTCTGTGGCATCTCCACTGACATCACCGAGCGCAAGCGGGCCGAGGAACGGGAGATCCTCGATCGCAAGAGAGCTGAGACGTGGCTCCAATCCTTGGTCAACACCACCCAAGATGCCTTTATTTCAATAGACCGGCAGGGGCGCATCGTCCTATTCAACCCAGCGGCCGAGCGAATGTTTGGGCACGGCAGAGCCGAAATCCAAGGGCAAAAATTCAACCTGCTGATAACCGAGCCCTATGCGAGCGAGTATGATAGCTACATCACCCGCCACGAGCCGACAGGCCGGCGCCACGCCATTGGCCCCATCCGCACTGTGGTGGCGCGGCGCCGGAACGGAGAGGTGTTCCCCGTCGAACTCGCGGTCACAGAAGTTGCAGCCGGGGAGAGTGAAGAGGCCCGTTACGGCGCCTTCTTCCGCGATATCTCTGAAAAAGTAAGACTCCAAGAGCAGTTGATCGAGACCGAACGCTTAGCCGCTATTGGCACCACGGCCGCCAAGCTTGCGCACGAGATCGGCAATCCGCTCAATGGGATGTACATGACCGTTCAGCTTCTCGAGCGGCGCCTAGCCAAACATGCGGATACGCCGGACGACACGGTTAAATCTCCCATGCAGACTCTCAAAGACGAGATCACCCACCTCAACCAACTTCTCCACGAGTTCCGTTCTCTCTCGCGGCGCGAAAAGTACAACTTCCGGCCAACCGCACTCGCCGCTGTGGCGGCAGAAGTTCTCTATATCGAAAGGCCTCGCTATGCCACACTGGGCATCGAAGTGGAGGAAGCCTTCCCTGCGGATTTACACCTGGTCATGGCAGACAGTGAGAAGCTCAAGCAGGCCCTGCTGAACCTATGCAACAACGCTGTAGAGGCAATGCCTCAGGGTGGAACACTCACTCTGCGGGCGCACAATGCTGAGGAGCAGGTAGTCCTGGAGGTGGTAGATACCGGGCTCGGCATTCCGGATGGGGTCGATATCTTTGAGCCTTTTGCCACGACCAAGACTTGGGGCACCGGGCTCGGATTGGTGATAGTCCGGCAAATTGTCTCAGCCCACGGAGGGACCATTACCTATGCCAGCGAGCGGGGCAAGGGAACCGTTTTTTCCCTAAGCCTGCCCCTACATACCCATCCTACGGCAAATCCTTGACCGGGTCCTCTATGAAACCCTTCTAGGGACGGTGGCATAGGATTTGCGATTTTCCACAATATCAGTGCATCAGCCCGTGAAATCTAAGGAGTTTTTCTTATTTTACCGCGTTTCTGACAAAAAGGGACGCTTTTTTCGCAATAATGAAAAAATGAGAGAGGGGCTATTGGCATGATTGGAACCATCCTTGTGGTTGAGGATCAAGAAACCGCTCGACAAAGCCTTTGCGAGCTTTTGCGTGAAGAAGGCTACCAGGTTCACGAGGCTGGCGATGGAAAAGCTGCGATAAAGCTAGCGGAAGAGCTTGATCTGGACCTTGTTTTGACGGACCTAGTGCTCCCTGGAGCTGACGGGCTGGCGGTACTGAAACACGTTCGGGAAGTTTCGCCGCAAACTCTTGTAATCCTCATAACTGCCCATGCCTCGGTTGAGACGGCGATAGAAGCGATGCGTCTAGGCGCTCAGGACTACATCCTGAAACCGCTCATCTTTGAGGAGGTGCTGCGCAAGATACATCATCTCATGAACCACAGGAACCTCGCCTGGGAGATCCAAATGCTGAGGAGGGAAATCAACAGGCATTTCGCCTCGGATCAGCCGGTGGGGCGAAGCCAGGTGATGCAAGAAATCTTAATGCTGGTAGAAAAGGTTGCCCCCACCCCCTCCACTGTCCTTATCACCGGCGAGAGCGGAGTGGGAAAAGAAGTTGTGGCCCGCACCATCCATATGCAAAGCCCCCGCAAAGACAAGGTTTTCCTTCCGGTGAATTGCAGCGCGATCCCGGAAACTCTACTCGAAAGCCAACTCTTTGGTCACGTCAAAGGCGCTTTCACTGGCGCCGTTGGCTCTCAGGAGGGGCTGTTTCAACGGGCGCGCGAAGGCACGATCTTTCTCGATGAGATCGGCGAGATGCCGTTGAGCCTGCAGCCGAAACTCCTGCGGGTCATTGAAGAAAAAAAAGTGTTGGCCGTGGGCTCCAGCAACCCCGCCCACGTGGATGTTCGTATTCTGGCCTCTACCAACCGCGACCTCAAAGAAGAGGTTGATGCCGGCCGCTTCCGGGGAGATCTGTATTATCGGCTGAACGTCATCGGAATACACATTCCCCCGTTACGCGAGAGACGCGAGGATATTCCCTTATTGGTAGAGCACCTGATCCGCCGCCATAACGTGGAAATGAAGAAAAACTACAAGGGAGTGGACAATGCAACCATGAGGATTCTCCTGTCGCTTCCCTGGAAAGGAAACGTCCGTGAGCTCGATAACATCCTGGAGCGGGCCATGATCCTGGGCAACGGCGAGTGGATCACGTCTGCCGATCTGCCTAGCCAGGAGGTCCCTGATAAAGAAGTTACTCTGGACGGCAACCTCGAAGAGGCGCTCAAGGAGTTTGAGAAAAACCATATCGAAAGGGTCCTGGAAAAAACCGACGGCGACAAGAAGCGCGCGGCGGAACTCCTGGGCTTTAGCCTCTCGACGCTTTACCGCAAAATGGAGAAGCTGGGGCTGCGGTTTGACGAATGAAGTCATTTCAGGATCTTTTGGATAAAAAAGGAAGAACAAGATGCTGGTCGGGAAAAGGATGTCTAGGGATCCGGTAGCGGTCGCCCCGGAAGACTATCTCTCCACGGCGCAGGAGAAGATGGAGGTGGGCCGGTTCCGCCGTCTGCCGGTCGTTAAAGACGGAACGCTGATCGGAATCGTCACCGATCGCGATCTGCGGGAGCACAGAGGATTTCTGGAGCGCACCAAGGTGAATGTAGCGATGTCCGAAAAACTGGTGACGGTTAGCCCGCAATCCACTCTGGAGGAAGCTTCCCAGTTACTGCTCGAGCACAAAATCGGCGGTCTCCCTGTGGTCGAGAATAAAAAATTGGTCGGCATCATCACCACCAGCGACATCCTCCAGGCCTTCCTCGACGTCATGGGCGCCTCACAAGAAGGTACCAGCCGCATCGACCTGTTGCTGGAGGGAGAAGAACACGACCTCGCCAACGCCTCAAAAATCGTCTCGGAGCACGAGGGAGAGGTTCTCGGGCTTGGAACGTACCGCGAGAAGTGGGGCGAGAGTCCGGTTTGCTACCTGCGCATGCGAACTGCTGACCCCGGGCGCATCGCTGATGCGCTAAAGCAAAAGGGTTTTGCTATTTTGGGCGTTCACCTGTGAAAGGAAAAGCCCCATGGCCGTGGAGCGGGTATTAATCCTGGGCGCGGCGGGGAGAGATTTTCACACCTTCAACGTCTGCTTCCGTGACAATCCCGACTATCAGGTGGTTGCATTCACGGCGGCGCAAATCCCTGGGATTGAAAACCGCCTCTATCCCCCCGCCTTGAGTGGGCCAAGATACCCTGAGGGAATTCCGATCTATCCCGAAGAGAGATTGGAATTCCTGATCCGCAACGAGCGCATCGATCAGGTCGTCTTTGCTTACAGCGACGTGTCGCATCTTACGGTCATGCATTTGGCCTCACGCGTTCTCGCCTGCGGCTCTGACTTTCGGCTGATCGGACCGGAGCACAGCTTTCTCACCTCTGTGCGCCCGGTGATTTCAGTCTGTGCGGTGCGGACAGGCTGTGGGAAAGGGGCAGTAACACGTCGGCTGGCCACGCTCTTGCGCGAGCGCGGGTTGAAGCCGGTGGTGGTGCGCCACCCTATGCCCTATGGCGACCTGGCCAAACAGGCCGTGCAACGCTTCGCCTCCGTCGAAGACTGCGACCGGCAAAATTGCACGGTCGAGGAACGAGAGGAGTATGAGCAGCACATCCGTCAAGGAGTCGTCGTCTACGCCGGGGTGGACTACGAGCGCATCCTTCGCGCCGTGGAGAGGGAGGCCGACATCATCCTCTGGGATGGAGGCAACAACGATTGGCCTTTCTTCCGTCCCGATCTGGAGGTCGTGCTGCTCGACCCCCATCGCCCCGGACACGAACTACTCTATCATCCTGGCGAGACCAACCTCCGCCGCGCACGCGTTCTGGTGGTAAACAAACTCGATTCTGCGCCGCTCATCGGCGTGGCGCAGGTTATGTCCAACATCGCCCTGGTCAACCCGACCGCTACGGTGATTCAGGCGCGCTCCGCGGTCTCAGTGGATCGTCCGGAGATGATCCGCGGCCGACGGGTTTTGGTCATTGAAGACGGGCCGACGCTGACCCACGGCGAGATGGGGTATGGCTCGGGCGTGATTGCCGCCCGACGGTATGGGGCTCAGGAAGTGGTGGATCCCCGCCCCTTTGCCCAGGGAAGCTTGGCGGAGACATTGCTTCGATATCCGTCGATCACATCCGCGCTTCCCGCCATGGGCTATTCTCCATCCCAGCTCCGAGACCTCGCCGCTACCATCTCGGCTATTCCTTGCGAGACGGTCGTTGTTGCCACACCGGTCGATTTGCCCCGCCTGATAAAAATCTCCCAACCCTACTGCCGTGTCCGCTACGACCTCGAAGAGATCAGCCACCCGGACCTAGCCGATGTGCTCACAGTATTCCTGGAGGAGCGCGCCCGACGCTGAAGAACGCTATAGACCGGATCGTGGTAGTCCTTCCCTCTACCGCCCCACCCCAGCTTGAGCGCGCTTCGCCCGAAGATCACGCGGCCTTGTCTTCGCTCGCTTCCATCTTGACGAAACGGTCGGTGAGTTCGGCAAGCTCGCGGTAAAAACCGCTTTGTGCGCCGGCCTTGACGGCCGCTGTGAAAGGGCCGACCCAGGACCCGAGGTGCTCGTCGAGGAAACGTTTTCGAAGACCGGCCATTGCCGTCAGCGCTTCCGGGTCGTCATTGCGGCGCGCCTCATTTTCCCGGTAAATGAGCAGATAGAGAAACTCCAGCTCGGCCGCAATGTGATCGGGCAGTTCGCGAAAATCTTCGTTAATCTCGAATCCGCCTTCCTCGTAAAGCTCTTGGACCGCCATCGTCGAGTCCTGCATGAGGGTCTCCTCTCCGTCCAGCCAGACCGATCCGTACGGCTTGGCGATGATATGGGAGGGGCCGAGGAAAAGTCGCGTGTAATCGATCAGCAAGCTCTCGGGTCCTTCGGCGGAGAATTCCTCGCCCAGCCGGCGCGCGCGCGCCGCAAGGTCCGGTTGAATCCGGGTCGCGGCGTCGAGCATCGAATCGAAGACCTTCTCTTCCGCGAATTCCGGGCCCGGCTGGTAGTAGCATGCCGCCAGAAAGCGGCAGAGGTTCTCGCGAGCTGTTCCTTGCTCCTGATCGTAATCTGGCATCCGGACTCCTGAAATGAAAAAGGGGGCGGTGGACCGCCCCCAAGTTTATACCCGCGCCCGGGAGATCAGGCCCTGGCGCTGTATTTGCGGATGTAATGAACGTTCGGCTTGGTGCCCTTGTCCTCCTGCAGGCGGAACGACTTCTCCGCCTTCAGCACCTTGGCGATCTCCGAATTCGGATCGTCCTGGTCGCCGAAGATCCGAGCCTTCGCGGGGCAGACCTCGACGCACGCCGGCTGCATTCCTTTGCTGGTGCGGTGATAGCAAAAGGTGCATTTCTCCACCACGCCCGCTTTCCGGATCGCGTCCACGTCTCCCGCCTCGAACTGGTTCATCGCGGGAATCGCCGCTCCGGCCCTCTTGGCGGTTTCTGCGCCGGAAGCGGTGCACCCCGGGATCATCTCCGTCTTGCCGGTCCAGTAGGGCTGGGTGTCTTCTCCCATCGGATTGAAGCTGATCACGCTGTAGGTCTCGCCGGCGAGGCTCCTGTCGTCGAGTTCTACATTGCTGTACGGACAGGCATTCTGGCAGGCCCGGCAGCCGATGCACAATTCGTCGTTGTGCATCGTGATGCCTTCCGGCGTCTTGAACATCGCCTTCGGAGTGACCGGGCAGGCCGCGACGCAGGGCGCGTCCGTGCAGTGGTTGCACAGCACCGGCATCACCACATGCACCACATTCGGGAAGGTGCCCTCGGTCTTCATCACGAGGTCGGCCCAGTTGTAGCTCTGACCGCCCGCACGGGTGCGGGTGTTATTCTCGGCTTTGCAGGCAAGCGTGCAGCATCCGCAACCGACGCACTTCTGCAAGTTGATGATCATTCCAAGTCTTGCCATCTTTTCTCTCCTTCAGTTCGTAGTCACGGGGTTCAGGCTTTCGCCACCTTGACGCCAACGAAACCGCCATTGCGGGCCGTCGAACCACTCAATCGGTCGTAGTCGTCGACCAGGATCTCGTTGTTGTTGCCGCCGCGCGGCGCCGCTTTCGCGTAATCGCGCGCAGCGACACGCCCGTAGGCCCAGTGGCCCTGGCCGTAGCACTTCGCGACCGTGCCCGGTCGCACGCCTTCCCATAGCTTGAGCTTGACGGCAATGGAGCCTGCTACCGAGGAGACCTTGACCATGTCGCCGGTCTTGAGGCCTAGCTTGGCGCCGTCGGCCGGGTTCATCTTCAGCACGTCATCCCACGACACATCACCCGGATCGACCTTCTTGAACTCCTGGTACCAGGGCAAATTCTGAGAACGGCCCTCGCGGTTCAGACGCGACTTGTAGTCGATGAAGGTGAACGGATACTCCTCGAAACTTCCGTGGCGCTTGGGCGGCTCGTAGTGCGGGACGAAAGCCAGTTCGCCCCTTGCCACATAGCCGGACACCGTGAGAATGTCATCGATGGTGGTCTGGAACTTCGCGGCGTGCGCGGCGAGGCCTTTCTTCGCGGTCTCGCTGTAGAACTCGAACTTCTTGGTTGCAGTGTTGAACTTGCCGCCCCAGCCGCGCTTGAAACTGTACTTCTGGCCGCTGTACATCCCCTTCTTGCGGAAGTCCGCCCAGCCCTCGATCTTGTCGCCCTTGAGCGGTTCCTTGGGCATCCACATCGGCGCGCTGGAGATCTTGGCCAAAATCTCGGTGAACTCCCTTTCGTTGGCCGGGGTCTTGCCGGATTCCGGATCCTTGAACTCCTTCGAGAAATAGTCGTACAGGTTGGGGAAACCCTTGGCCTTCAGTTTCTCGGCGAGCAGCCAGCACACCTCGGTCTCTTCCTGCTTGACGTCCCACAGCCGTTTTGCGGCCGGCTGCTGGATCGTTGCGTAACCGTGCAGGTTGCCCATGTTGGTGATGACCGAGAAACCCTCGCTGGAGTTGAACGTGGAGGGGAGCACCACGTCGGCAAACTGCGTCATCTCCGAGGCGTTGGTGACCATGTGCGCAAAGAACGGCACCTTGGCCAGCGCCTTGTCCCAGCGCGACGGGTCGGTGCACGAGAAATTGAAGTTGGTCCAGGAACTCAACAGCACCTTGACCGCGCCGGGATCCTTGAGCATGCCGTTGGCGATGTTGTTGGTCACGACACCGCTGCCGGGCGTTGCATTCATCATCGCCGGCATGTCCTTCTCGCCGCGACCGTCAATCTTCCTCTCCTTGATGCCTTTCTTGGCGACATCGTCAACGTAGGCGTCGGCGCTCGGGAACCTGCCCAGCGGAACGCTGGAACTCTGCAGCGTGCCGCCTTCGACGTCGATCGAGCCGGCGAGGCCATTGAGCGCATGGACCGCCATCGATGCATAGGTGCCGCGCGGGTTCATCCCCACGCCCGGCCCCATCCAGACCGCTACCTTCGGCGCCGCCTTGCCGATGGCTCGCGCGACGCGGATCGTCTGCGCCGCCGGAATCAGCGTCTCCTTCTCCGCCCAGGCCGGCGTACGGTCCTTCAGCTCGATATTCCACCACTTGACGAGGCCGAATGTCTCCCTCTCGACGAATGCCGCCTCGTCAACCGCCTGGCCGGCAACGAAGAGGTTCTTGCCATCCTTGAAATCGCCGACGAACTCCTTGTTCCACAGCCCCTCGGTGAGCAGCATGTGGGCGATGGCCCCGGCCAGCGCGCCGTCGGTTCCCGGCTTGATGGGAAGCCACTCGTGGGCCTTGGCCGCCGAATTGGACAGGCGCGGGTCCACCGCGATGACCGTGCCGCGCGCGAGAATCTCCCCGAACTTGCCGATCGTGTGGGGCACCATCCGGTTAGAGGCGAGCGGATCGGTTCCCCAGGTGACCAGGCAATTGGTATTGGCGAGGTCGTAGTCGCGATAACCGAAGAAGCCCTGGGTCAGACCCGGCCCCATCTTCTCCGCTTCGGCGCAGATGGCGCTGTGGGAGAAGTAGTTGGTCGTCCCGTAGATCCTCGGCAGCGCGCCATACAGGATGTCCGTGGAAGTCGGCGAATAACGGCCGCGGATGTAGGTGAGCTTGTGCGGTTCGTTGTTCCGGCGCAACTCCATCATCTTGTCGGCTACGATGTCGAGCGCCTCGTCCCAGGTGATTGGGACGAATTTCGGATCGATGCCGCGCCCCTTTTGCG
>Ga0210377_10003252_pt1 | contig 13992 bp, 16 predicted proteins | sample PLM4_65_b1redo_FD_155480 | JGI IMG/M metagenome (GOLD analysis project Ga0210377, IMG submission 155480) | Groundwater sediment microbial communities from an aquifer in East River, Colorado, USA - PLM4_65_b1 redo | ecosystem: Environmental > Terrestrial > Soil > Riparian zone | place: USA: East...
TGCTCGCCGGGCAGGCCAGCCACCCGGCGGTGCTGATCGGCAAGGACACGCGCATCTCCGGCTACATGATCGAGGCGGCCCTCGAAGCCGGCTTCTCCGCCGCCGGCGTGGATGTGCTGCTGTGCGGCCCGCTGCCCACGCCGGGCGTCGCCTACCTCGCGCGCGCGCTGCGCCTGTCCGCCGGCGTGGTGATCAGCGCCTCGCACAACCCCTACGCCGACAACGGCATCAAGTTTTTCTCCGGCGACGGCTTCAAGCTGCCCGACGCGGTGGAAGCCGACATCGAGCGCGCGCTGGAATCCCCGATCGGCTGCAACGAGTCGGCGAAGCTGGGCAAGGCGCGGCGCGTGGACGACGCGGCCGGCCGCTACGTGGAGTTCTGCAAGTCCTGCTTTCCGGCCGAGCTCGACCTGCGCGGCCTGCGCATCGTGGTCGACTGCGCGCATGGCGCGGCCTACAGCGTCGCGCCGAATGTGTTTCATGAGCTCGGCGCGGACGTGGTGCCGATCGGCGTAGCGCCCGACGGCTTCAATATCAACGACCTGTTCGGCGCCAGCGCGCCGCGGCAACTGGAATCCGCGGTGCGGCTGCACAAGGCGGACCTCGGCATCGCGCTCGACGGTGATGGCGACCGCCTGCTGATGGCGGACGCCGCGGGAAAGCTCTACGACGGCGACCAGCTGCTCTACGCCATCGTCAAGCACCGCGCCTCGAAGGAGAAAGTGGCGGGCGTCGCCGGCACCCTGATGACGAACTTCGCGCTGGAGCAGGCCTTCGCGAGACTCGGCGTGCCTTTCGCGCGCGCCAGGGTGGGCGACCGCTACGTGCTGGAGCTGCTGCGCGAAAAGGGCTGGCTGCTCGGCGGCGAGAACTCCGGGCACCTGCTGTGCCTGGACAAGCACACCACGGGCGACGGGATCATCTCCGCGCTCCAGGTGCTCGGCGCGATGCGCAGATCGAAGATGTCACTGGCGGAGCTGACCGCGGACCTGGTCATGTTCCCGCAGGTGCTGGTGAACGTGCCGGTGCCGAAGGGATTCGAGTGGACTGCGCACAAGTCCATCGGAGAGGCGCAGGCAGCAGCCGAGCGGACCCTGAATGGGAAGGGGCGGGTGCTCTTACGGCCCTCGGGAACCGAGCCATTGCTGCGCGTGATGGTGGAAGGAGAACCAAAGCAAGTCGTTGAACAGGCGGCAAATTCCATCGCCGCGGCGGTGCGTCGGGCCGCGGGCGGTTGAGGTCTTGCTATTTGTCCAACATTTCCATATTATTGGAATTATGGAAACAACGCAGGCCGTCCAAGCCCTCAGCGCCCTGGCGCAGACAACCCGCCTCGGCATTTTCCGGCTGCTGGTGCAGGCGGGTCCCGAAGGCATCGCGGCGGGGCAGATCGGGGAGAAGCTCGACCTCGCTCCCGCGACACTGTCCTTCCACCTCGCCGGCCTGACGCGCGCCGGGCTGGCGCGCAGCCGGCAGGAGGGTCGCTTCGTCATCTATTCGGCCTATTTCCAGGCCATGAACGCGCTCGTCGGCTACCTCAGCGAGAACTGCTGCGGCGGCCGCGCGTGCGCACCTGCGACAGGAGACCAGCATGAAAAGATTTCACGTGCACGTCGCCGTGCATGACCTCGAAAAGAGCATCCGCTTCTACAAGGCGATGTTCGACGCCGAGCCGACCGTAAAGAGGTCGGATTACGCCAAGTGGCAGCTGGACGACCCGCACGTGAACTTCGCCATTTCGCAGCGCGGCGCGAAGACGGGCGTCGATCACCTCGGCATCCAGGCCGAGAACGGCGCGGAACTGGAGCAGTTGCGCTCGCAGCTCGCGCAGGCAGACGTCGCGATCATGGACCAGAAGAACGCCACCTGCTGCTACGCCAAGAGCGACAAGTACTGGACCATCGACCCGCAGGGCATCGCCTGGGAGTCCTTCCACACCCTGGAAGGCGCGCCGCGCTACGGCGAGGACACGCGCATCGAGGTGCGCGAGGCGAAGGGTGCGTGCTGCGCACCAGGCGCCTCTTCTTAGGAGGGCACATGCACAACATCGACTACGCGAGAATTCGGAAAATGCACACCGCGGCCCGGCTCGAGCGCTCGGTGTACGTGCACGCACAACTGCGGCGACTGGCGGTGTGGCTGGCGGGACTGTTCGCCGGGCGCGTCGACTCCGCCTCCGCGCTGGGAGTTGAAGCGTGTCGTTAGCGCCCTGCCTCGCATCTGTGGATTCCTGAATGAGCCTGTTCGAGCGCTGGCTGACGCTCTGGGTGTTCCTGTGCATTGTCGCCGGCATCGCGCTCGGCCAGTGGATGCCGGCGCCGTTCGAGGCGCTCGGACGCCTGGAAGTGGCGCGCGTCAACGTCCCGGTCGGGCTGCTCATCTGGGTGATGATCATCCCCATGCTCTTGCGCATCGACTTCGCGGCGATGGGGCAGGTGCGGCAGCATTGGCGCGGCATCGGCGTGACGCTGGCCATCAACTGGCTGGTGAAGCCTTTCTCGATGGCGCTGCTCGGCTGGTTCTTTCTGCGGCAAGTTTTCGCGCCGTACCTGCCGGCGGAGCAGGTGGACAGCTATGTCGCGGGCCTGATCCTGCTCGCCGCGGCGCCCTGTACCGCCATGGTCTTCGTCTGGAGCCGGCTGACGCAGGGCGATCCGTACTTCACGCTCAGCCAGGTGGCGCTCAACGACGCCATCATGATCGTCGCCTTCGCACCGATCGTCGCGCTGCTGTTGGGCCTCTCGGCGATCGTGGTGCCCTGGGACACGCTGTTCACCTCAGTGCTTCTCTACATCGTCATCCCGGTGGCCATCGCGCAGTCGTGGCGTTCGCTGCTGCTCAAGGGCGGCGAGGGAAGGCTGCAGGCGACGCTTGCGCGTATCCAGCCGTACTCGACGGCAGCGCTGCTCGCGACCATCGTGCTGCTGTTCGCATTCCAGGGCCGGCAGATCCTCGCGCAGCCACTGATCATCGCCATGCTGGCGGTGCCCATCGTGATCCAGGTCTACTTCAATTCAGCGCTCGCCTACTGGCTCAATCGGCGCCTCGGCGTCGCGCACAGCGTGGCGGGGCCCTCGGCGCTCATTGGGGCGAGCAACTTTTTCGAGCTGGCGGTGGCTGCGGCGATCACCCTTTTCGGCTTCGATTCCGGCGCCGCGTTGGCGACGGTGGTGGGAGTGCTGGTCGAGGTGCCGGTCATGCTCTCGGTGGTGCACATCGTCAACCGGTCTCAGGGATGGTATGAGCGGAGCGCAGCATGATCGAAACGCTGAATAGCGACTGTTTCTGCGTCAGTCTTGATCAGGAGGCGCTGCGGCGCGCGCTCGAAGTCGACCCCGCGGCGCGGGGCCTGCACGGCATGATCGAGGAGCGCTGTCCGAACCTGTTCGCTTCGCTGCCGGTATTCGTCTCGCGCCAGCACGTGGACGAGATGGCGGGCGTGATCCGGGCGGTCGAAGAGGTGGCGGCGCTCCCCGCCTACCGCGAGGCGGCGCTGGCATGGGCGCCCGGCATCGCGCGCCATGATTCTGGCGCGGCGGGCGCCTTCATCGGCTATGACTTCCACCTCGGTGCCGATGGGCCGCGGCTGATCGAGATCAACACCAATGCGGGCGGCGCGCTGCTCAACGTGGTGCTGGCGCACGCTCAGCGCGCGTGCTGCAAGGAGATCGAGGAATTCGTCGCAGGGCCGGTGCCCGCCGCGGACCTGGAGCGGACCCTGTTCGACATGTTCGGTTCGGAATGGCGGGCCGCCGGCCATGCCGGCCTGCCGCGGCGCATCGCCATCGTGGACGACGCGCCGGAGCAGCAGTTCATGTACCCGGAGTTCCTGCTTTTCGCGCAATTGTTCCGGCGTTTCGGCGTAGAGGCGGTGGTACACGCGCCGGAGGAGCTGGCGTTCGCGGACCGCGTCCTACGCGACGCGCAAGGACCGGTCGATCTTGTCTATAACAGGTTGACCGATTTTGCATTCGAGGCGGCAGGGCATGCGGCGCTGCGTGACGCCTATCTCGCGGATGCCGCGGTGATCACGCCGCATCCGCGCGCGCACGCGCTCTACGCGGACAAGCGCAATTTCAGTCTGCTCACTGACGAGGCGCGGCTGCGTTCCTGGGGCGTGCGCGAGCCGGTGATTGCAACGCTGCAGCTGGGCATGCCGCGCACGCAGATCGTTGCTGCATCGGATGCGGAGCGGCTGTGGGGCGAGCGGCGCAAGCTATTCTTCAAGCCCGCAGCGGGCTATGGCAGCAGGGCGGCCTATCGCGGCGACAAGCTGACGCGCCGGGTATGGGGCGAGATCCTCGCCGGAACCTATGTCGCCCAGGAGCTGGTGCTGCCCAGCGAACGGAAGATTGGGCCGGAAGCGAGCCTGAAAATGGACGTGCGCAATTATGTGTACGAGGGAAACGTGCAATTGCTCGCCGCGCGCCTCTATCAAGGGCAGACCACAAACATGCGCACGGCGGGAGGCGGCTTCGCGCCGGTTCTGACTACGCCTTCCGCCGACGCGGATCGGGAACCGCCACGCGCGCCTCGGTCGCAGCAGGAGACTCCGGTTGCAGCGTGACATGCTCGATGCCGAAGCGCTCGCGCAGCAGGAGTTGCAGTTCCTGCAGCGTGCGGTCCCAGCGGGACAGGTCGCGCACCACCACATGTGCAGAGAGCGCGACCCGGCTCCCCGATAGCGTCCAGATGTGCAGATCGTGCACGGACCTGATTGCCTTGTGCTTCGCCATTTCCATGCCGACGGATTCCGCTGACAGGCGCAGGGGCACTCCCTCCATGAGCGCATGCACGCTTTCGCGCAGGAGACGCAGGCTGGAGACTGCGATCAGCGCGCAGATAAAGAGCGAGGCGATGGCATCGACGGGCGTCCAGCCGGTGAGCACGATGACGATGCCGGATACCAGCGCTCCGACCGAGCCCAGCGTATCGCCCAGCACGTGCAGGGCGGCGGCGCGGGCGTTCATGTCGTGCTTGTGCGGCGCCAGCCAGTTCATGATGCCGAGATTGAGCGCCAGGCCGGCCAGCGCGATCGCGGCCGCCATCCCGCCCTGGATCTCGCGGGCCTGCCCGAGCCTTAGGAAGGCCTCGTAGGCAATTACCGCGGCAATCACGAGCATGGTGCTCGCGTTGATGACGGCGGCGAAGATTTCGGCACGGCCGAATCCGTAGGAATGGACCCGCGAAGGCGGGCGCCTGGCCATCCAGCCGGCGAGCGCGCCCAGCAGGAGCGCGGCGCCGTCGGTCAGCATGTGGCCGGCGTCCGAAACGAGCGCGAGCGACCCGGTCCACCAGCCGCCCAGCGCCTCGACGACAGCGAACACCAAGGTGAGCGCCGCGGCACGCCAGAGGACCGGATCGGCGTGCTGTTGACCTGGCGCAAGCGGGCGATGGGAGTGGGCCATGGAGTAGGCAGATTGTAGGACTCCCATGACCACTCCGATGCTCAACTATTCAATCACCGCGCGCCGTCTCTCAAGCCGCCCCTTCACGTCGCAGGCTGGAATACCAGGAAATACTGGTTGGGCAGGAACCGGTGTTGGGTCGCGAGCGTGTAGCCCGCGGCCTTGAGTTCGGCGATGACTCGGCCCGGCGCGACGCGCGCCGCGTTCGGCGGGCCCTCGGGGGAATCCAGGCGAAAATCGATGATCGCGATGCGCCCGCCCGGCTTGAGCGAAGCGCGAAGTTTTCGGAAGTAGCGCGCGCGATCCTCAATATGGTGAAACACGTCGACCATGAGGATCAGGTCGGCTTTCTCGGGAATGCGGGGGTCCTCTGGCGCGCCCGCGACCGCGACGACGTTGCCGCGCTTCTCGCGCTTCGCGCGCTCCGCAAGGTACTTGACCATGTCGGGCTCGATGTCCACGCCATAGACGCGCCCCTGGGGAACCATGTTCGCGAACCGCACGGCGAAATAGCCGGTGCCCGAGCCGATGTCGGCGATGACTGCATCGGGCTTGAGGGCCAGCGCCTGGATGACTGCGTGGGGTTTCTGCCAGTCATCGCGCTTCGGATCGTCGAACACGTGCGCCCATTGCTCCGCGCCGCTGAAGCTGTGCTGATGGGTATGGGGCGACTGCGCCGCGGCGGGTCGCGCCAACAGGACGGCGCAACCCGTCACGGCAAGGAATATCGCGAGCAATACGTTTGGCTTCATTGTTCCAGTCTCCTCGCGCCCATCATGTTCGCCCTGGCGTTGCGCATCATCGCAACCATGCCGTCGCGGGCCAGTTCGCTCACCTCCACGGCATGCGCCTGAAGTGCCGTCACCACCTTCGCGTCATTGGAGGTTTGCGTGACGACCGAACCCTTCGGCGTGGTCTCGACCGAGGTCTTGATCTTGTCCCTGTTCTCGAACAGGACGGGGATCGTCTCGCTGAACAGGTTGAACTCCCGTCCCTCGCTCAGCCGTTGCGCCATGCTCGCCACGTGCGCCACGATGGCTTGCGCCACCTGCGGGTCGTCGGATTCGGTGACGGTACGGATGCCGTTGGGCAGATTGGTGACGGTGCGCTTGATCCGGTCGTGGCTCACGAGCATCTGGTGAACCAGCTGCATGTCGGCGCCGAACGCCGGGTCGGCGGAGTGCATGCGTCCGGCCATCGGGCCGCCGCCCATGCTGCCGGGCCCCATCCCGTGCATCATTCCCGGTCCCATCCCGCCGGGATGGGCGAGAGCGGCGGCGACCGCCGCGCCGAGCCCCAACGACACGACTACTGCGACGGCAATCTTGCTTGAGCGCTTCATGATCGATCTCCAGATGAGCGCCTTACTTGGCGGCAGGACCGAAGTGCGGTCCGAAACCGGAGCGGGGACCGTGCGGCTCGGGCAGGGTGATGCCCTTCTCCTTGGCGCGCTTCTGCATCTCGGTGCGATTCGCCTCCGCCAGTTCCTGGCGTTCTTCCGGCGTCTTGGCGTTCTGCATCTTTTCGCGGAACGCGGCCTGCTCTTCGGTCGTCATGAGCTGGTGGCCGCCCATTTGTCCCGCGGGACCGGCGCCCATCGGGCCATGCCCCATGCCGCCTCTTGCATGCATGCCCATTCCGCCGCCCATCTGGCCGGGGTGGGCGAAGACGGCGGCTGCGCCAAGGCCGAGGCCGAGCGAGGCCGCAATGCCGATCGCGATTCTGTGTGAACGTTTCATGGTGAATCTCCTGTTCGAGGTTGTGAATGGTTGCTTTGACAACGATGCCCATTAGAGACGCAAGCTGTAAGCGGGCGATGTCAGGAGGCGCGCGTTTTGTATCGCAGCGTTGCAGGACGCGCCGCTGTTACACTGGGTTACAAAATTCCGGCACGCAGTGTGCGGCGTCGGCACTATGAGCGCCATGGCGAAGCAGGACCACATCCTGGTGGTGGACGACGACGCGGAAACGCGCAACCTGCTGCGCGAGTACTTGCAGAAGAACGGCTACCGCGTCTCGGCGGCGGCCGACGGCAAGGCGATGCGCGCCGCGATGAGCGCGTCGCATCCCGACCTCGTGGTGCTCGACGTGATGCTGCCGGGCGAGGACGGGCTCAGCCTGTGCCGCGACCTTCGCGCCCGCGGCAACGTGCCGGTCATCATGCTCACCGCGCGCGGCGAGGAGACGGACCGCATCGTCGGGCTCGAGCTGGGGGCGGACGATTACGTGCCCAAGCCGTTCAACCCGCGCGAGCTGCTCGCGCGGGTGAAGAGCGTGCTCAGGCGCTCTCGTTCGCTCCCCGACAACCTGCTGCCGGACGCGGCGAGCGGGTTCCGCTTTTCCGGCTGGGCGCTCGATGTCGCCACGCGCAACCTGACTTCGCCCGACGGCGTGGTGGTGCCCTTGAGCGGCACCGAATTCAATCTGCTGCGGGTGTTCCTGGCGCACCCGAATCGCGTGCTGACGCGCGACCAGCTGATCGACCTGATGCTGTCGCGCGACGCGGCGCCGTTCGATCGCGCGATCGACGTGCAGGTGAGCCGTTTACGCCACCGGCTGCAGGACGACGCCCGGGAACCCGAGATCATCAAGACCGTGCGCGGCCAGGGGTACGTGTTCGCGGCGCGCGTCGAGGCCGCCGGGTGATGCGCCTGCTGCCGCGCTCGCTGTTCAGCCGGCTGATGCTGGTGCTGCTCACGGTGCTCGTCATCGCCCAGCTCACGAGCCTCGCCATCCACATGCACGAGCGCGGCGAGGTGCTGCAGCAGGCGAGCGGCATGCAGTCCGCGCAGCGCATCGCGGACATCGTCAAGCTGCTCGACTCGCTGGAGCCGGCGGAGCGCCGCAGGATCGTGCCGGTGCTCAGCTCGCCCGCGCTCGCGGTCACGCTGGATAGAGGTGCTGCCACGGCACGCGAGGAGGAGCCCGGCGCGGGCGCGCGCTCGGCTTTATTCGCGGCGATGCTGCGCCGCTTTCTCGGCGACGGCCGGCCGGTCGCTGTGAGCGTGAGCGGCGCGGCACCATTGGAGCCGGGCCCGGGGCGCGGCTTCAAAGGTCCCGGCATGCACGGCGGCTGGGCGCCGCCAATGGCGGCGGCGCACTACCTTTCCCAACCCGGCTTCGCTTTCGTCGCCCAGGTGCCGTTGCGGGACGGCACGCTCGCGACCTTCGATTCGCGGCTGCCGGCACAGACGGCGGACTGGCCGTATCGCCTTCTGCTCAGCCTCGCGGTGCTGCTCGCCGCGGTCATCGCGGTGTCGCTCCTGGCGGTGCGCTGGGTGACACGGCCATTGAAGACGCTGGCCGACGCCGCCGGGGAACTGGGCAAGAACATCCATCGGCCTGCGCTCGAGGAGCGCGGCCCGCTGGAAGTCGTGCGCGCGGCGCGCGCATTGAACACCATGCAGGCGAGGCTGATCGGCTACCTGGATGAGCGCACCAGAGTGCTGGCGGCCATGTCGCACGATCTGAAGACGCCGATCACGCGCTTGCGCCTGCGGGCCGAACTGCTCGAGGATGCCGGGCTGCGGGCCAAGATCACGACGGATCTTGACGAGATGCAGTCGATGGTCGGCGGCGCGTTGGACTTTCTGCGCGGCGTCGCAAGCGGCGAGCCGGTGAGGCCGGTGGACGTAACGGCGTTGCTCGAAAGCCTGCAAGCCGACATGCAGGAGTTGGGAGGAATGGTCAGCATCGAGGGCGCGCCATTGCAGCCGTTTCCCGGAAAGCCACAGGCACTGAAGCGGTGCTTGTGGAACCTCCTCGACAACGCGATCAAGTACGGCAAGCGGGCGCGGGTGCTTGTGCGCGACGACGATGAGCAACTGGAGATCCGGGTCCAGGACGAGGGCCCGGGCATTCCGCCGTCCGAGATCGGTAAGGTGTTCGAGCCTTTCTACCGCGTGGACAGTTCGCGCAGCCGGGCAACCGGCGGCACGGGACTCGGCTTGAGCATCGCCAAGGGCATCGCCGAGGATCACGGCGGCCGGCTGGAGCTGCGCAACCGCGCCAAGGGCGGGCTCGAGGCGCGGCTGGTATTGCCGCGGTCCGCGATGCCATCATCCGCGCCGGAATCGAGAGGATCGCCTGCATGACCCCTACGCCTTTCAACGTTCTTTTTCTCTGCACTGGAAACTCGGCCCGCTCGATCATGGCCGAGGCTTACCTCAATGCCGCCGGAAAAGGCCGCTTCGTCGCGTACAGCGCGGGCAGCCATCCGGGCGGCAAGGTGAATCCATTCGCTCTCGAGTTGCTGCGGAAGAACCGCATCGACGCCGCCGGACTGCGCTCGAAGAGCTGGGACGAGTACGCGCAGCCGGGCGCGCCCGAGTTCGATTTCGTGTTCACGGTGTGTGACAACGCGGCGGGCGAGGTGTGCCCGCTCTGGCCCGGGCAGCCCATCAGCGCGCATTGGGGTGTCAACGACCCGGCGGCCGTGCATGGCCGGGATGAAGAAAAGCGCAGGGCGTTCTTCCGCGCCTACACGGAGCTGAGCGCGCGTATCAACCTGTTCCTGAGCCTGCCTCTGGACAAGCTCGATCGGCTGGTGCTGAAGAAGAAGCTGGAGGAAATCGGCAAGACCGGCAGCAAAACGAAGGTGTAATGGCCCTGTAACAAAGCGGCCCCAGACTCGCTCCTGCCAATTGACACAAGGAGCGAATTCATGAAACGCATCGTCCTGGCAGCCTCGCTGCTGGCCGCAATCCCCGCTTACAGCCAGATCGTCAAGATCGACGGCTCGAGCACCGTGTACCCGATCACCGAGGCGGTGGCCGAGGAGTTCCAGAAAGCCAAGAAGAACCAGATCAAGGTCACCGTCGGCATCTCCGGCACTGGCGGCGGCTTCAAGAAATTCTGCCGCAACGAAACCGACATCTCCGGCGCCTCGCGCCCGATCCTGAAAAAGGAGATGGACGACTGCAAGGCGGCGGGCGTGGAATATTTCGAGCTGCCGGTGGCCTTCGACGCGCTCACCGTGGTGATCAACCCGAAGAACAGCTTCATCAAGCAGTTGACGATCGGCGAGATGAAGAAGATGTGGGAGCCGGCGGCGCAAGGCAAGGTCACCAAGTGGAACCAGGTCAATCCGGCGTGGCCGGACGCGCCGATGAAACTGTTCGGGCCGGGCGCGGACTCGGGTACCTTCGACTACTTCACCGAGGCGGTGGTGGGCAAGTCGAAATCCTCGCGCGGCGATTTCACCGCGTCGGAAGACGACAACGTGCTGGTGCAGGGCGTGTCGCGCGACGCGAACGGCCTGGGCTATTTCGGCTTCGCCTACTACGTGGAGAACAAGGACAAGCTGAAGGCAGTGCCGATCGTCAACGAAAAGGGCAAGCCCGTGCTGCCCTCGTTCGATGCGGTGATCGCCGGCACCTACACGCCGCTCGCGCGGCCGATCTTCATCTACGTCAACGCCAAGTCCCTGGCCAAGCCGGAGGTGAAGGAGTTCGTGCAGTACTACATGACGCACGGCGCCAAGCTGGCGAAGGAAGTGAAGTACGTGCCGCTTCCCGACCATGCCTACAAGACGGCCTGGGAGCACGTGACCGCGGGCAAGAAGGGCACGGTGTTCGGCGGGGTCGCCGAAGTCGGTGTTACGATCGAGGAACTGCTCAAGCGCGAAGCCAAGCTCTGAAGGCCGTCGTTCAAACGCTGCCCGGCACCACCGCGGCGCGCCTGGCGCATCGCCGCTCGCGCATCCTGCGCGAGCGTGCGATCGAGGGCGCGCTGTTCCTCGCCGCCCTGGTTTCGGTATTCACCACCGTCGGCATCGTCTACGTGCTGGTGAAGGAATCGGTCCAGTTCTTCACCCACGTGCCGCTGTGGGACTTCCTCACCGACACGCAGTGGACGCCGCTGTTCGACGACGCGCATTTCGGCATCATGGTGCTGCTCTCGGGCACCATCACGAGTTCGCTGGTGGCCCTTTCGATCGCCATCCCGCTGGGCACCATCATCGCCATCTACCTGTCCGAGTTCGCGCCGTTCAGCGTGCGCGAGGTGGCCAAGCCGTTCCTCGAGCTGCTCGGCGGCGTGCCGACCATCGTCTACGGCTACTTCGCGCTGCTGTTCGTCACGCCGATACTGCAGTGGTTTTACCCGGCATTGCCGGGCTTCAACATTTTGTCCGCGGGCATCGTCATGGGGATCATGATCATTCCCTACGTCAGCTCGATCTCCGAGGACGCGATGCGCGCGGTGCCGATGGCGCTGCGCGAAGGTTCCTATGCCATGGGGGCGACGCGCTTCCAGACCGCGACGCGGGTGGTGGTGCCGGCGGCGTTCTCCGGGCTCGCGTCCGCCTACATCCTGGGCATCTCGCGCGCGGTGGGCGAGACCATGATCCTGGCGGTGGCGGCGGGCATGCAGCCCAACCTGAGCTTCAATCCGCTCGAACCCGCGGCGACCATCACCGCCTACATCGTGCAGGTGGCGCTGGGCGACCTGCCGCACGGCTCGGTCGGCTACCAGACGATCTTCGCGGCGGGCCTCACGCTGATGCTGTTCACGCTGCTGTTCAATATCGCCGGCCACATGCTGCGCAAGCACTACCGCGAAGCCTACTGATGGCCTACGCCAAGAACCTCGAGGAGATCCGCGCGCTCATCGCCAGCCACAAGCGCTGGGACCTGCTGTTCGCCTGTGTCGGCGTAGTGGCGCTGATGATCGGCGTGCTGACCTTCGTCGCGCTGTTCGCCGACATGGCGATCAAGGGCGTGCCGCGGCTGGATTGGGATTTCTTCACCAGTTTCCCCTCGCGCCGCGCGGGCCAGGCAGGCATCCTCTCGGCATGGGTGGGCTCCTGCCTGGTGATGCTCACCACCGCCTTCTTCGCCGTGCCGCTGGGCGTGGCAGCGGGCCTGTACCTCGAGGAGTACGCGCCGAAGAACTGGGTCACCGACATCATCGAGATCAACATCACCAACCTGGCCGGCGTGCCCTCGATCGTCTACGGCCTGCTGGCGCTCGGCCTGTTCGTCTACCAGTTCGGCTTTGGGCAATCCATCCTGTCCGCGGGCCTCACGCTCGCGCTGCTCATCCTGCCGGTGGTGATCGTCGCCACGCGCGAGGCGATCCGCGCGATCCCGCAAGGCATCCGCGAGGGTGCCTATGCGCTCGGCGCGACGCAGTGGCAGGTGTGCAAGGACCACATCATCCCGTACTCGTCGGCCGGCATCCTCACCGGCGTGATCATCGGCATGGCACGTGCCATCGGCGAGACGGCGCCGATCATCACCATCGGCGCGCTCACCTTCATCGCTTTCCTGCCGCCGCCCCCGGTCAAGGCGGAGCCGCCGTTCGTTTCTTTCGAATGGCTGACCTCGCCATTCACCGTGATGCCGATCCAGATGTTCAACTGGACCTCGCGGCCGGAGGCGGCGTTCCTGGTCAACGCGGCCGCCGCGGGCTTCGTGCTGGTGCTGATGACGCTCGCCATGAACGCTCTGGCGATCTACATACGTTACAGACTGAGGAAGAGAATCAAATGGTAGCGGTCCCCGCGCAGGTCGCCGCCCCGGCGGTGCTCAAGGCCGAGGTGAAGGGCCTCAACTTCTACTATGGCGACTTCCAGGCGCTCAAGCGCCTGAACATGCCGGTGTACGAGAAGCAGGTCACGGCGCTGATCGGGCCTTCGGGCTGCGGCAAGTCCACCTTCCTGCGCAGCTTCAACCGCATGCACGACCTGTACCCCGGCAACCGCTACGAGGGCGAGATCCGCCTGCACCCGGACAACGTCAACGTGCTCGCCGCCGGCGTGGACCCGATCGAGGTGCGCATGCGCATCTCGATGGTGTTCCAGAAGCCCAACCCGTTCCCCAAGTCCATCTACGAAAACGTGGCCTACGGGCTGCGCGTAAGAGGCGAGAGTCGCCGCGTCAGCCTGAACGAGAAGGTGGAGGAGGCGCTGAGGAACGCGGCGCTATGGGACGAAGTGAAGGACCGCATGGACGAGCCCGCCTTCAACCTGTCGGGCGGCCAGCAGCAGCGCCTGTGCATCGCGCGCGCCCTGGCCACCGATCCCGAGATGCTGCTCTTCGACGAGCCCACCTCGGCGCTCGATCCCATCGCCACCGCCTCGATCGAGGAACTGATCCACGACCTCAAGCAGAAGGTCACGATCGTGATCGTCACCCACAACATGCAGCAGGCGGCGCGCGTCTCCGATTACACCGCCTACATGTACCTCGGCGAGCTGATCGAGTACGGCGTCACCGACGAGATCTTCATCAAGCCGAAGAAAAAGCAGACCGAGGACTACATCACCGGCCGCTTCGGGTAAACTGCGGCGGCTTTGACGCCGCCCGCATCCAGGAATCTCCAGCTCTACCGCTCGATGGCGCGCATCCGTGCCTTCGAGAACGCCGCCGAGGAAGCCTCCAAGGGCGGCGTCGCCGCTTTCGGCGCCAACCTTGCCGATGCGAAGGTGCGCGGGCCGCTGCACCTGTCCACCGGCCAGGAAGCCGTCGCCGCCGGCGTCTGCATCCATCTCGAGAAGCACGATCTCCTCACCTCGACGCACCGCGGGCACGGCCACACGCTGGCCAAGGGCGCGTCGATGGAACGCATGATGTGCGAGCTT
>Ga0210377_10003253_pt1 | contig 13992 bp, 6 predicted proteins | sample PLM4_65_b1redo_FD_155480 | JGI IMG/M metagenome (GOLD analysis project Ga0210377, IMG submission 155480) | Groundwater sediment microbial communities from an aquifer in East River, Colorado, USA - PLM4_65_b1 redo | ecosystem: Environmental > Terrestrial > Soil > Riparian zone | place: USA: East...
CTCCAGCGCTTCCTCGCCGCTGGCCACCGCGGTAATCCTGACGTCGCTGTCGCCGATCAACTCGACCAGGCTCTGGCGCTGCACATCATCGTCTTCGACCACCAGCAGCGTCTTGACCCAGCGTTCCGTGAATTCACGAATCGAAGTGAACGCGGCGGCCAGCGCCTCCCGGTTGGTGGGTTTCTCGAGGCAGCCCTTCGCGCCGAGGCGCATGCCGCGCAGCGACTCGTTCATGACCGAGATGATGTGGACCGGAATGTGGCGCGTGCTGGGATCGTGCTTCAGGCGATCGAGCACGTTCCAGCCGTCGAGGCCCGGCAGGTCGATGTCGAGGGTGATGGCGTCGGGACGCCGCTGGCGCGCCAGCTGCAGCCCGATATCGCCACGCGCCGCCGCCAGCACCTTGAAGCCGCGGTCGCGGCCGAGCTCGATCAGGATGCGCGCGAATGAGGCGTCGTTCTCGATCACCAGCACCACCCGATCGCCCGGCTCGATGCGGCGGCGGTCGTCATCGAGCGGGTTTTCGTCCACCGGCAGGTCGGCCGCGGCCAGCGCGCGATCGACGGCGATGCGCGCGCCCTCGGAGATGTTCAGCCGCGACATGACATTGGCCGGCGCCGTGTAGACGGTCGGCAGGTACAGCACGAAGGTACTGCCCGCGCCGACGGCGCTGATCAACCGGATCTCACCGCCGAGCAACCGCGCAATCTCCCGGCTGATCGACAAGCCGAGGCCGGTGCCGCCGTACTTGCGACTGGTGGTGCCGTCGGCCTGCTGGAACGCTTCGAAGATCACCTGGTGCTTGTCCGACGCGATGCCGATGCCGGTATCGGTGACCCGGAACGCAACGACGCCCGGCGCGCGGCTCAGCGTTTCGTTGTCCGCCGACCAGCCGTGCGAGGCCGGCTCGACGGTCAACGTCACCGACCCATCCTCGGTGAACTTGATGGCGTTCGACAGCAGGTTCTTCAGCACCTGCTGCACGCGCTTGTGGTCGGTGAGGATGCTGTCGGGCAGACGGACGTCCAGGTTCACCGCAAAGGTCAGGCCCTTGCTCGCCGCCACTTCGCGGAACGTCCGTTCCACGTACGACTGCACATCCGCCAGCGGTACCGCGACGGCATCGACGTCCATCATGCCGGACTCGATCTTCGACAGGTCGAGAATCTCGTTGATCAGCTCGAGCAGGTCGGAGCCCGACGCGTGAATCGTCTTGGCGAACTCCACCTGTTTCTCGGTGAGCGTCTGCTCCGGATTCTCGGCCAGCAGGCGGGACAGGATCAACAGGCTGTTGAGCGGCGTCCGCAGTTCGTGCGACATGTTGGCGAGGAACTCGGATTTGTAACGGGACGTCAACGCCAATTGCGCGGCCTTGTCTTCCAGCGAGAGACGCGCCTGATCGATTTCGCGGTTCTTCTGTTCCACTTCCGCGTTCTGCTTGGAGAGCAGCGTGGCTTTTTCCTCGAGCTCTTCGTTGGTGTTCTGCAGTTCGGCGGCCAGCGACTGCGACTGCTTCAGCAGCTCCTCGGTTCGCATCGTCGCGGTAATCGTGTTGAGCACGATACCGATGCTCTCGGTGAGCTGGCTCAGGAAGTTCAGGTGGGTGTCGTTGAAGCGGTAGAACGACGCCAGTTCGATCACCGCCTTGACCTCGCCCTCGAACAAGACCGGCACGACGACGATGTTGACCGGCGACGCCGAGCCGAGTCCGGAACTGATCTGGATGTAGTTGGCCGGCACGTCAGACAGGAGGATGCGCTGGCGTTCCAGGGCCGCCTGCCCGACCAGGCCCTCGCCCGCGCGGAACCGCGTCGGCACATCGCGGCGGTCGATGTAGGCGTAGCTGGCGAGCAGCCGCAGGTCGGGCTCGCCGCTCAGCGACTCGTTGAAATAGATCACGCCGTGCTGCATCTGCACCAGCGGCGCGAGCTCCGACAGGATGGTGCGGGACACCGTGACGAGGTCGCGCTGGCCCTGCAGCAGGCGCGTGAACTTCGCCAGGTTCGTCTTCAACCAGTCCTGCGCGGTGTTCTTCTCCGTGGTGTCGCGGAGGTTGCCGATCATCTCGTTGATGTTGTCCTTGAGGGCCGCCACTTCGCCCGCGGCCTCGACGTCGATCGACTGGGACAGCTCGCCCTTGGTCACCGCGGTGGCCACCTCGGCGATCGCGCGGACCTGGGTCGTCAGGTTTGCCGCGAGACGATTGACGTTGTCGGTGAGGTCCTTCCAGGTGCCGGCCACGCCGGTGACCTCGGCCTGCCCGCCCAACTTGCCTTCCGTGCCGACTTCCTTCGCCACGCGCGTGACCTCGGCGGCGAACGAACTCAACTGGTCCACCATCGTATTGACGGTGTCTTTCAACTCGAGGATTTCCCCACGCACGTCCACCGTGATCTTCTTCGACAGGTCGCCTCTGGCCACGGCCGTCGTCACCTCGGCGATGTTGCGCACCTGGCTCGTCAGGTTCGCCGCCATCGAGTTGACGCTGTCGGTGAGGTCCTTCCACGTCCCGCCCACTCCAGGCACGTCGGCCTGGCCGCCCAGTTCACCTGCGGTGCCCACCTCGCGGGCGACGCGGGTCACTTCCGACGCGAACGAACTCAACTGATCCACCATCGTGTTGATGGTGTTCTTGAGCTCGAGGATTTCTCCCCGCACGGGCACCGTGATCTTCTTGGACAGGTCGCCCCTGGCGACGGCGGTCGTGACATCCGCGATGTTGCGGACCTGGCCGGTCAGGTTGCCGGCCATCGAGTTCACGCTGTCGGTCAGGTCGCGCCAGGTGCCGGCAACGCCGCGCACATCCGCCTGGCCGCCCAGTTTGCCCTCGGTGCCCACTTCGCGGGCGACACGGGTCACTTCGGAGGCGAAGGCGTTCAACTGATCCGTCATCGTGTTGATGACGTTCTTGATCTGGAGGATTTCGCCCTGGGCTTCAACGGTGATCTTCTGGTTGAGATCGCCGGTGGCGATCGCGGTCGCCACCTTCGAGACGTCGCGCAACTGCACGGTGAGGTTGCCGGCCATCGCGTTGACGTTGTCGGTGAGGTCTTTCCAGGTGCCGGCCACGCCCTTGACGTCGGCCTGGCCGCCCAACTTCCCTTCGGTGCCCACTTCCTTGGCGACGCGCGTCACTTCCGAGGCAAAGGAGCTGAGCTGGTCCACCATCGTGTTGATCGTGTTCTTCAACTCGAGAATTTCGCCGCGCACGTCGACGGTGATCTTCTTGGACAGATCGCCGCGCGCCACCGCCGTCGTCACCTCCGCGATGTTGCGCACCTGGTTGGTCAGGTTGCTCGCCATCGCATTGACGTTGTCGGTCAGGTCTTCCCACGTGCCGGCGACGCCGCGGACCTCTGCCTGGCCGCCCAGCTTGCCTTCAGTGCCGACTTCCTTGGCGACGCGCGTCACCTCCGAGGCAAACGAGCCGAGCTGATCGACCATCGTGTTGATCACGTTCTTGATCTGGAGGATCTCGCCTTCGGCCTCGACGGTGATCTTCTGGGTGAGATCGCCGGTGGCGATGGCGGTCGCGACCTTCGAGACGTCGCGCAACTGCACGGTGAGGTTGCCGGCCATCGCGTTGACGTTGTCGGTGAGGTCCTTCCAGGTGCCGGCGACGCCGCGCACGTCGGCCTGGCCGCCCAGCTTGCCTTCCGTTCCCACCTCCTTCGCCACGCGCGTCACTTCGGCGGCGAACGAACTCAACTGGTCCACCATCGTGTTGACGGTGTTCTTCAATTCGAGAATTTCGCCCCGCACGTCCACCGTGATCTTCTTTGACAGGTCGCCGCGGGCGACCGCGGTGGTGACCTCGGCGATGTTGCGCACCTGGCTGGTGAGGTTGCCCGCCATCGCGTTGACGTTGTCGGTCAGGTCCTTCCACGTGCCCGCCACGCCTCGCACGTCCGCCTGCCCGCCCAGCTTGCCGTCGGTGCCCACTTCCTTGGCGACGCGCGTCACTTCAGACGCGAACGAGCCAAGCTGGTCCACCATCGTGTTGATCACGTCCTTGATCTGCAGGATTTCGCCGCGCGCATCGACCGTGATCTTCTTGGAGAGGTCGCCGCTCGCGATCGCGGTGGCCACCTTCGACATGTCGCGCAACTGGACGGTGAGGTTGCCGGCCATCGCGTTGACGTTGTCGGTGAGGTCCTTCCACGTTCCGGCAATCCCCTTGACGTCGGCCTGGCCGCCCAACTTGCCTTCGGTGCCCACTTCCTTGGCCACGCGCGTCACTTCCGAGGCGAACGAACTCAGCTGGTCCACCATCGTGTTGACGGTGTTCTTGAGTTCCAGGATTTCGCCCTTCACGTCGACGGTGACCTTCTTCGACAGGTCGCCCTTCGCGACGGCGGTGGTGACCGCCGCGATGTTGCGGACCTGGCTGGTGAGGTTCGCCGCCATCAGGTTGACGTTGTCTGTGAGGTCTTTCCAGGTGCCGGCCACCCCCTTCACCACCGCCTGGCCGCCGAGCTTGCCCTCGCTGCCGACTTCGCGCGCAACTCGCGTCACTTCCGACGAGAAGGTGCCGAGCTGCGCCACCATCGTGTTGACCACCTTGGCGCTGCGGAGGAATTCGCCGGTCAGCGGACGTCCCTCGATCTCCAGCGACATCGTTTGCGTGAGGTCGCCCTTGGCGACGGCGCCGATGACGCGTGCCACTTCGGTGGTCGGCTGGACAAGATCTGAAACGAGGGCGTTGACCGATTCCACCGCGGTACTCCACGCGCCCTCGGCGTGGGGCAGCTGGGCGCGCTGCCTGACGTTGCCGGCCTTGCCGACGACGTTGCTCAAGCGCTCGAGTTCGCGAACGAGACGTTCGTTGCGCTCGATCACGCTGTTGAGCGTGTCGTAGATTTTTCCGGGAAGACCGATGCCGTCGTCCGGCATCCGGGCGCTGAAGTCGCCCTTGTGATAGGCCGAGAGGACCCGAAACAACTCTCGCTCGTTGAGCGAGTCCGTTCCTGCGGCGGACTTGGTCGGCATGGCATCTCCATGTACCTGACGACCTCAGGATGCGCGGGGGGAAAGCAGTCCGCAGGTCCTACCATCGCTGAGGCGACGCGCAATTATTCCGGGGCCTCATGCAATTCCTGAACCTGCTTGATTGCCGAGTTTTGAGCACAGCATTGCCGAGTGTGGGCATCCGGCTGCCCACATGTAGTCAGGCATTGATGGGGTGCCTGGGGCTGGGTGAGCAAAACGGCTGGCACTTGTTTTGAAAGTCAAAATGGCGACGAGCGTCGGAGCGAGGAGGCGACGATGTCTATGCGCATAACCTGTTTTGCCACGATCGTCGCCAGCGTTGTTTTCTTGGGCGGATGCCGTAACACCGCCGCGGGTGCGCGAGAAGATGCCGCCAACGCCGCCGACAAGGTCAGCAGCGCCGCCAGCGATGCTGGCAAGGCAACTACAAAAGCCGCCGCATCAACCGGCGCAACCGTGGCCGCCGCGGTGGAAACCATTGACGTCAAATCCGCCCTGATCGCGGATCGCACGGTCGACGCCAGCGCGATCAACGTCGACACGTTCGCGGAGACGAAGACCGTGGTGCTGAAGGGTTCGGTGCCGACGACGGAACAACGGGAGGAAGCCGGCCGGATCGCCGCCGCGGAAGCGCCGGGCTACCGCATCGACAATCAGCTGGCGGTGGTCAAGCCGTAGGCCCTAGGTCCTAGGGCTTAGGACTGAGAGTTTGAGGACGCTTCGGGGGGAGCGTACTCGAGGAGAGCGGGATGCACCCCCCAGGGTGCTCCCGCTCTCTTAATTTGTCCTTAACTCTTGACCCGCAACTCTTAGCTGTAAGCCGCTCCCACCATGATCCGCCGGATACGCACCCACGGCGAACCGTGCGACGGGTGATTGATCTGGGTGGGCTGCCCTTTCGCGTCGCCGGTCGTGCCGTGCATTTCCCACGACTCCTTGCCTGACGTCGCGTCGAGGTTCTGCCAGAAGTCCGTTGTGATCGCGTTGTAGGTCACGTCGCTCAGCATGCGCGTCTTCTTGCCGTTCTTGATTTCCCAGAACGCGTCGCCGCCGAACTGGCCGTTGAAGCGCTGCTGGTCGATCGAGTAACTGCCGCGACCGTCGATCAGGATGCCGTCCCTGGTGTCGGCAATGATCTGCTCCGGCGTGGGCGATCCTGCCGGCCCCGGCTCGACATGCACGTTGGGCATGCGGAGGAACGGGTAGTTCCGCCACGAGGTGGCAAACGTGCAGCCGCGCGAGAAATTCTGGCCGATGTAGTGCGCCGTCTCGCGATTGGTCTGCAGGTCCACCAGCAGGCCCTCGCGGATAATCGGCCACTTCTGCGACTTCACACCGTCATCGTCGTAGCCCACGGTGCACATGCCGCCTTCCATCGTGCGGTCGCAGGTCACGTTGAACAGCTTCGACCCCATCACGCGCTTGCCGATGTCGCCGAGCTTCACGAAGCTCGTCCCCGCGTAATTGGCCTCGTAACCGACCACGCGGTCGAGTTCCGTGGGATGCGCGACGATCTCGTGGATGGTCAGCATCGCATGGGCAGGCGTCATGATCAGATCCTTGAGGCCCACCCCCGCTGGCGGCGCCGTGCAATGCTCCACCGCCTCGGTACAGATGCGCTCGACGTTCTCCTGCATCTTGGCCTCGAGCACGATTTCATAGCCGGCCGACCTGGGCGCCACCGAGTAGGTCCGCGACTTGGCCTTGCCGTCCTTCAGCGCCGTCACGGTAAAGCCCGGCAGCGTGCGATAGATCTCCTGCTCGATGTAGGAGCCTTCCGACGTAGCCAGGTACTTCCACTCGTAGTCGAACGCCATGCTCGACTGCACGCGGATGATGTTCGGTACCTTGAGCGCAACCTCGTTGATCTTCATGAGGAACGCGATCTTGTCGTCCAGCGACACCTCATCCGGTTTTTGCTTCACGGCCACGGCCCAGTAGTCCTGGTAGGCATCGACCGGCGACAGCTTGACCTCGAAGCGCTTGCTGACCGCGCTGGCCTTCGCCACCTCGGTCGCCTGCGCCGTAATCTTCTTGATCTCGGCTTCGGTGACGAACGGGCTGCTGGCGAATCCCCAGACGCCGCTGTGAATCACGCGGACGCCGAAGCCCGCGCTCTCCTCGTGTCCGCCGGCGCCAAAGCCAAACGAGTCGGTGACGATGCGGTCGCGGACGGCGACGCTGTCGTTGATGTTGCGCGTAAAACGAATATCGGCGTAGGTGCAGCCGAGCCGCTTGGCCTCCGAAAGGGCGACGTCGGACATTCCCTTGAACTTGGAGTCCATCACGCGCGCCTTCGGCGACTGGGCGAGCAGGTCGCCAACGAGGTCGCTGGCGTAAAGGGCGACGCCGCTGGCGCTCAGGTTGCGGACGAATTCTCTTCTTTTCATGCTGCGCTCCGGCGACGGCTGAAGCCGTCGCCCTCCAAGGAAAACTAAACGGCTGGCGAAATCGACGTCATGGTGAAATCTTCGAGCTTCATCGGCGGAACCAGCGCCGTACCCGGGTTATCGTAGGCCTCGCCCGTGTGCATCGGGATGGGCTTACCCAGCATCGAGATGTTGTTGAAGCTCACCGCCGGCGATTCGTTCCAGCGGAAGTTCTGGACCGGCGCCACGATCTCGCCGTTTTCGATCAGGAACAGGCCGTCGCGCGTCATGCCGGTATTGAGCAACGTCATGTTGTCCACGGGACGGATGTACCAGAAGAAGGTGACCAGCAGCCCGCGCTTCGTGGACTTGATCATCTCGTCCATCGTCACCGTGCCGCCGTCCATCACGAGGCTCATGCCAGGCGTCGTAGCAGTGGCGTCCTTCTTCTGCTTCTGCGCCCAGAAGCGATCGTAAAAGAGGTTCTTGACGACGCCTTTCTCGACCCAGGTGACGGATTTGGCCGGGAGGCCATCTTGTCCGATCGGCGACTGCCGCAGGGTCGGATTGCCGATCTCGCTTCGCAGCGTGAAGTTGTCGCCGAAGACCTTCTCGCCGAGGCGCGTTTCGCCGCGCTGCTTGCCGCTCATGAAGCTGCGGCCTTCCTCGGCACCGCGCGCGTTGAGCGAGCCGAGCATCAACGACAGATAACGGGCCGCCGGACGCGGCTCGAGGATGACGGTGTAGTTGCCGGGTTCGATGGCGCGCGGCTTGGCGGATTTGATCGCCTTGTCGACGGCGACGTTGGTCAGCGCCTCGGCGTCGATGTTCTTCATGTCCTTCACGCCCGTGGTGCCCGCCCATCCCGATCCGGTCTGGTCCGGCGTGCGGCACGTCAGAATGAAGCTCGCGTCGGCGTAGTGGAAGTAAGTAAAGAGCCCTTCGGAATTCGCGCTCGCGTCCACCCAGTCGAACTTCGGGATGAAGCCGGCGGCCAGCACACCGCGCTTCTCACAGATGTCGGTGCAGACCTTGACCATCTTGGCGCGCTCGGCGGGACCGAAGTTCACGGCGGACGGCAACGCGGCGTCGAATTCCAGGTAGGTCTGGGGCGGTTTGACGAGCGGCATCAGTTCCGGGTTGTCAGGCTTGCGCTTGGCCAGGGCCTGCACGCCGTCGATGGTCCGCTTCAACGTGTCATCGTCGAACTGGTGGGTCGTGGCGTTCGCGGACTTGTTGCCGTATCGAACGGTGATGGTCACCTCCTGATCGTGTTCGATCAGGTTCGCGGTGATGCTCGAGTTGGCAAAACGCGTGGCGGACCGCTCACCGCCGGAGAAGCGGACCTCGACCGCGTCGGCCTTGCACATGTTCAACACCTTGTCGGTGATTTGCTTGATTTCGTCTTTCGAGTACGCCATCACGGATCCTTCTGACTTCAGGCTGCGGACTTCAGCCTACGGGGTCGACAGGCTACGGGGTCTACAGGCTACAGAGTTTCAAAGTTTATCTCAGTCCGCTGCGCCGGCGCAGCCACCATTCACCGCCAAGGAGCGCGGCGAATGGGAACATCCACCACGCCGAGTGCATGGGACGAATGGCAGTGACCACCTGGAGTGGCGGCCGCGCCTCGACCAGGCCTCTCGCTACCTGAGCGGCGTCACTGGCCTTTGCGCTCAGGCCGCCGGTAGCCTTCACCAACCGATCGAGATCGTCCAGGACGCCGGTCGTGCTGCGGCGCGCATCATCAGCCACGACGATGGCAGCAGAGGCTGAGGGGCCGTCTTCGATCGCTGCCTCGACTTCACAGGTCGAGGCGGAACCGGTGACCAACGATCCGGAGAACACTCCGGGCTCTCCCGCGGGCCACAGCCGAATCGGTACCGGCTCACCGCGGCCGCATCGCGAATAAGCGCGCACAGCGACGATGCCCGGGGCGATCAGCGATCGCCATCGCACGATCACGGGAACTCGCGCGGCCCGTGATGCCACTGCGGTGGCAAGATCGACCGTGAGTGACGCGCTATTCCTGGCAGCGTCGGCCGCCATCGATCGCCAGAAACGATCGAAGGCATTGTCGCTGGCGGTTCGATACCGCCACGCGTCCATCGCGCCAGAGACCAGGATTCGCCCGGCACCCGCGGGCCTGACCACCAACGTCGGCGCATCCGGCGTGCCACCCAGCACGATATCGAGGTCGGACGCAGGGTCGCCGAGCAGCAGTTCGCTCGCCTGAAGGGGGCCCACCGGCTCCGGCGCCGACCGCAATTGTTCGCGCCATCGGCCGCGCAGAAGCGTCAGCGCGGGACCGGCCGGCGCCCGGTCTGGCAGCAGGACGAGCGTTCCGCCGCGAATGCGCACGTACCGATCGAGTAACGCAACCTCGTTGGCGTCCAGCGCGTCGGGCGCGCCCACCACCACGAGTGCAGACCGATCGAGCGCGTGTTGGTCGAGACCCGATGAGGGCGTTCCCGACGACAGGGTCGGGCCAAGCTTCACGCGGCTTTCGACCATTAACCGCGGGTCCGCTTCGAGCGCTCGCCGCACGAACGCACTCGCCCACGAAGGCCGCGGCTCGAACACGAAAACCGGAACCTGTGCGGCGGACACGGTGACGCCAACATCAACGACGTTGTCGGCGCCGGACGTCTCGCCGGCCGCGGGCCCAAGGCTGACGCGGAGCCGTCGGGCGCCTTCGGCGATCGGCCACCACGGTATCGAGACACGCTGCGTTCCATCCGCCTGCCAGTCCACCGGCGCCGATCCGACGATCGCGTCGCCGTCCCGAACGAGGACGTCCGAACGCTGACCCGCAACACCGACGCCGGCGACGTCCACGTCCATCACGCCGGCGGCTGCCAGGTGTTGATTACGCGCCACCGAGGCGGAAGATACGCTGGTATTCGGCGCGCCGGGCCGGTCAAGGCGGAGCAGCGACGTTGGCTCGCTGCGATCCGGCGGAATCGCCCAGTCGATGGATCCGTCGGCGATTACGACGCACGGATCACCGGCCGCGCACGGCAACCTGCCGCCGCGGCTGGCGCGTTCGATCCATTCCACGTTCGTCCCTGCGGCCGCAATCAGAGCATCGCGGACTCGGCGCGCTTCCTCTAGGCGACCCGGGAGCACCGCCGTGGCGATCGTCACCCGCGTCGGTTTGTTACGGCTCACGCTGACGACTGGATCGGCCGCACCGGCGATCGCGATTGCGATCGCCAGCCCGCGCAGCATCAACCGGGACGTCCGCTCGAGTATGGGGGTCACCGCGGCACCTGTCCGGATCGGGCTTGCTGCAATTGGTCGGCGAGCCTTCCGCGCAATGGGTCGGCGGGCAGATCGACGTTGGCAGGAGACGACAGACGTGTCCGAACCCGCGTCACAAGGGCACGCATCGCTGCCTCGATCGCGGCCCGCCGTGTTTCGACGGTGGCTCGAGCAATCGCAACGGCCGCCTGCCGCAACTCCGCTGAGGAAGGATCGAGCGCCGTGACGTGGGTGGCGAGCTGCGCGTCCTGCCGCGTCTCCCCCGTGAGGGCGGCGGCAAGTTCGCGCATTACGATCCGCTCACGTTCCCCGGCGGTGTCGTCCGACACGCGGGCGACATCCCGTGACCACGAACGGGCGTCGCGGAGATTACCAGTGAGGCGCCTGGCCGGATCGATACGCCCGCGCTCGGACAGCGTCCGCAGAAAGTAGCGCCGCCGGTCGAACGCCAACTCGAGCGACTTCAGCGCCGCGCGCTCGAACGCGAGCGCCTCAACCGCCTTGCCCTCATTCAGCCGGCCTTCGGCCCGCGACATCGCGTTGATCGCGCGCAGCATCTCGGCCCGGCCGGCATTCTGCAAGCGGCCTTCCGTCACTTCGTCGGACGCTGCGGCCTCAACCTCCTCGTCTTGCACTTCTCCGCCGCCAAGAAACACGATCTCGGCCCGCACCATGCGTTGTTCGATGGCGAGCAACCGGTTCTGATCGAGCCAGTCCGCGGCGTGCGCCCCGCGATTCGCGATCAGCTGCTCTGTCTTGTAGATCACCATCTGCTGGCTGATGGCGTACTTCTTCTCTTCCGACGGAATCGCGAAACCGGATTCGGCGGCCCCCGCGTTCCTGCCCACCTCGATAGCGAACGACTCGGACTGCACGGGCGCCCCGTTCGGATTGCGGTCGCGGGCCACCGCGCGGTACACCAGCACGTCGCCATCGGCTAGTCTCAACCTGCCGATCGCCCACCGCGACGTCCCCGTCCACCGCCTCTCGTCGTCGCGCGTGATGGCGAGCGGCAGTTCGCCTTCGGAAAACGTGACCGACTCGCCGCCGCCAGAGGCCCGGGTGAACTTGAGCACCAGCGACAACAACCCGAGGTCGTCGGAAGTATCCACGACCAAGTCGATCGGGCCGGCCGAGGGCGTGACCACCAGGTCCTTACCTGGCGTCCGGATGCGCACCGCCGGCGGACCGTCGGCGATCGTGACTACCGACAGAAACCTCGCTGCTTCTTCGGAGGTGACCGCGCGGAGCGAGACACTGACCGGACGATCCGCGACCCATTCCGCCACGAAGCGATCGCCGGATTTCACCAGCGAGAACGGCGGGCTGTCCTCGCCGACGCTGATGGCGGTGGCATTTGAGATCACTTCGATCCGGACCGTGCTGCCCGCGAGGACGCTGACCTGGATCGGATCGTCGATGTTCTCGACCGGCCGCCCGGAATACGCCGGCGGCACGATCCGGACATGAATCGCGGCGATCGACGCCCGCGGCGCCCCTTCCCTGTTGGCGACGCCAATGACATTGGGCGCCTCACGCTGAGCGGCTCCCCACACCACGCCCACGCAACCCAGTATCACTGCAGCGCATACCAGGGCTGGGCGCGCGAGCGGTACCGAGGTTTGCAGTTGGACCCCGGCTAGCCGGTCCCCGGCTTGACGAAGGATCTCGGCCCGAATCTCCGCTCGCATCGGCCTCGGCCGCTCGAGCAGTTCCGCCGCAGTGACGGCCAGATTCTCAAGCGACCGGTCCCTGTTTTCGATTGCCAGCGCCGCGGCGGTGCGAGTCCATCGGCCAGACGCGCGCGCCGTGATGACGGCCGCAAGCGCGGACGCCGATATCGCGGCGGCGATCGCACCAATGCCGAGAACCACGAGCGCCGCGAACAACGCGCCGCCGGCACTCACCGCCCACAGGACCGATTGCGCCCGCAATCTGCGCGACGCGTGGCCGAGGCGCCTGAGGATCATCTGGCCTTCAGGCAACGCGCGCCTCCTGTGCGGTCGAAATCGTCTCCGATTCGGCTGCTGAATTGCGGCGCAGCAGGTACTCCACGGCAATGAGCACGAGCGCTGTGGCCCACAGCCATCGACGGTCGCCTTCGTCGGCCGGGCGCGCGCCGGGCGGTGGCGGGCCCGGAGGCCGCGACCATCGTGCGAGTTCCTCGTCGGACATCAAGATCGGTTCCACGCCCAAAGGCGCGGCCACGGCCCGAACGATCGCGCGTGCCAGCGTGGTCGCTGCCGACTCTCCCGCCACGCCGCCGTCAGCGAAATTGACTTGCACAGGTGGCGTCCCGGTGGGCCAATGGACGCCCGCCGCCAACACGGCTCGCAGGGCTGCGTCGGCCAACGCCGCGTCCCTGGCTGATGCGACCACGCGGATCGGGGGCTCAGCAACGGGTGTGGCCGGGCCTTCGGTCACGGTGGTCGAAGCGTCCTCGAGATGCACGCGCCGAACCACCCGCACCAGATCGCCAGCGCGCCGCACCAGGACGGGAAACTCCAGATCGCGCGAGACCGCCGGCGCCGACAGCCTCGCCAACATGATGCCCGTCGCCGGCGGAATGCTCTCGAGGTCCGCGGACGAGACTTGACCGCGGCGGAATGTCGCCGCAACGGCAATCTCGCGAGCCGCCCATGGCTGGTCCTCGAGCCAGGCCAACGCCTCGGCCATCGAATCCGCGAGAGTCGCGCGCGCGAACACCGACGTGCGCATCGGGCCGATGGCTAATTGGGACGCCGCCGCCGACGCTTCGCCAGGCGCAACGACAATGGCTCGTACCAGGCGTGAGCCGTTGGCCCGATCGCGCCCGGAGGACCGAAACACCGGAGACGCCAACGCCGCAACTGCGGCGCCGAGGATCAGGATGCGGCATGCGAGAAGCACTGCGTCCTGAATGGAGCGCCGGCGCCAGGCGGCCAACCGGGATGGTTGCAGAAAACGCAACGACGGAAACGCGACCCGGCGGCCCTGCTGCCGCACCAACAGATGAATGGCAATCGGCACCGCCGCAAGCAGCAGGCCGCCAAGCGCCGCCGGCAGGAGCCAGGTGACCGGCATCGCTAGCGGCTTCGCCTTCTCGACACCAGGAATCGCCGCAGCGCCGGTTCCAGAGGTTCATCACTGACCAGGCGAAGGTAGTCGAGGCCTTCGCCGGCAAGCTTCTTCTCGATCGACTCGAGCCAGGCCTGCACTGCCGAGAGGTAAGACGCGCGAACCGCGGACGCCTGCACCATCAGCGAGCGGCCGGTCTCGAGGTCCACTATTTCGGCGGCGCCGCCCACCGCCAGCGTCAACTCCTGCCGCGACAACGTATGAATGACAACGACGTCGTGGCCCATGCGGGCGAGACGGCTGACTTCGGCAA
>Ga0210377_10003254_pt1 | contig 13991 bp, 9 predicted proteins | sample PLM4_65_b1redo_FD_155480 | JGI IMG/M metagenome (GOLD analysis project Ga0210377, IMG submission 155480) | Groundwater sediment microbial communities from an aquifer in East River, Colorado, USA - PLM4_65_b1 redo | ecosystem: Environmental > Terrestrial > Soil > Riparian zone | place: USA: East...
TACGATCTGGTCGGCGACAAACTTCGCGAAGTGTTCAAAACGCACGGGATTGCGATCTTCCGATGGGATTTGCGGGCCAAGATGGAATACACTCCCTATTTTTACAAAAACGGCCAACGCTTCTACTATGACAGCAATCGATTGTCCCCGTATTACCGCGTTCTAGCCCGCCACCCCAAAACGGTATTGATGAACTCCTACGCGGAAGTGGAAGCGCATGGAAAGAAGGCGGGCGATACGCTAACTGTGGGCACGGAACCGGCGCGCTCGTTGCTGGATGTGCCGCTCGTGGTCAGCGGGGAAACAACCGGCCTGATTCGCCTGATTGAAGTCGAGCGCGAAAACGCCTTCAGCAACGCAGATGTGCGCCTGCTGGAAACGCTGGCGGCCTCGATGAGCGTGGCGCTTGAAAACGCCCGCCTGTTTGACGAGACCCAACGCCTGCTCAAAGAGACCGAGCAGCGCGCCGCCGAATTGCAGATCATTAACAGCGTTCAGCAGGGGTTGGCTTCCAAACTGGACTTGCAAGCGATCTACGATCTGGTCGGCGACAAAATCCGTGACATCTTTAATGTGCAGTCGGTGGCGTTAATGACCTTCGACCATGCGGCAAAACAGCGATCGGCGCGTTATCTGTGGGAAAAGGGACAGCGTTTCCGTATTGACCAGCCCGCCGCCTTCAATAAGCTCACCGAACACATCATCAAGACTCGCCAGACGATAGTGTTCAATCAGGTGACGGACGCGATCATGTCTGAGTTTGAAATGGCGGTTCCGGCTGGCACTCAGATGTCTAAATCATCCATATTTGTCCCGATGATTGCTGGAAACGAAATCATAGGATCGGTCAGCTTGCACAACATTGACGAAGTGAACGCCTTCAGCGAGTCGGACGTTCGCTTGCTGGAGACGCTTGCCTCTTCCATGAGCATTGCGCTCGAAAACGCCCGCCTGTTTGAAGCCGAACGCCAGCGCGCCGCCGAGCTTCAGATTATCAACAGTGTCCAGCAAGGGCTGGCCTCCAAGCTGGATATGCAGGCGATCTATGAACTGGTTGGCGAGAAAATCCGCGAGATTTTCGACGCGCAGGTGGTAACCATTTCCACCTACGAACATGCGACTGATCTCGTTTATTCACCCTATGCGATCGAAAAGGGTGATCGGTTTCAGGTGGATCCGTTACCCCTTATCGGTTTCAGAAAGCATGTCATTGAAACACGCCGATCGCTGTTGATTAATCAGGATCTAATAGGCGCGGCGTCCCGGTATGGAAATCCGGTCGCTTTTTTTGGCGAAGCGTCTAAGTCAGCTTTGTTTGTGCCAATGCTTGTTGGCGGTGACGCGACAGGCGTCATGTCACTGCAAAACATCGACCGAGAAAACGCCTTCAGCGAATCGGATGTGCGGCTCTTAGAAACATTGGCCGCGTCAATGAGCGTGGCGCTCGAAAACGCCCGCCTATTTGACGAGACCAAGCGCTTGTTAGCGGAGACCGAGCATCGCGCCGCCGAGCTTGAGATCATCAACAGTGTCCAGCAGGGGCTGGCCTCCAAGCTGGACATGCAGGCTATCTATGATCTGGTCGGCGACAAGCTGCGCGAAGTTTTCAAGTCACATGGGATATTGGTCTTCCGGCTGGATGTGCAAGCCGGGCTAGAATCTGCCCCGTATTACTACAAAAAGGGGCAGCGCTTCTATGTTGATAGTCAACCTTTAGACCTGTATCGGCGCGATCTGGCCCGCCGCCCTAGAACTGTAGTGATGAATTCCGACGCTGAAATACTGGCGAAAACAGCGCAAACGGGCGACACGCCTGCGCCGGGGACGGATCCGGCGCGCTCCATGCTGGATGTGCCCCTCTTGGTGAACGGGGAAATGACTGGAATGGTTCGGTTGATCGAAGTCGAGCGCGACAACGCCTTCAGCGAGTCGGATGTGCGCTTGCTCGAAACAGTGGCCGCGTCGATGAGCGTCGCGCTGGAAAACGCCCGCCTGTTTGACGAGACACAGCGTCTCCTCAAAGAGACCGAGCAGCGCGCCGCCGAACTTGCCATCATCAACAGCGTCCAGCAGGGCTTGGCCTCCAAGCTAGATATGCAAGCTATTTATGATCTGGTCGGCGACAAGCTGCGCGACGTTTTCAAAACGCATGGGATAGTGATCTTCCAAATGGATATCAAGGCCGGGATTGAAAGTGTTCCCTATTATTACAAAAAGAGTCAGCGTTTCTATGTGGACGGTCAACCGTTAGATCCGTATCGCCGCGATCTGGCCACCAACCTCAGAACAGTGTTGACAAACTCCGACGCTCAAGTTCAAGCGTTTTTAAAGCAATCAACCGATTTTCCGGCTCCGGGCACGGAGATGCCGCGCTCGATGCTGGATGTGCCGCTGCTGGTCAGCGGGGAAATGACTGGAATGGTTCGGTTGATCGAAGTCGAGCGCGAAAACGCCTTCAGCGAGTCGGATGTGCGCTTGCTCGAAACAGTGGTCGCGTCGATGAGCGTCGCGCTGGAAAACGCCCGCCTGTTTGAGGAGACCAAGCGGCTGCTAGCCGAGACTGAACAGCGCAACGCCGAACTTGCCATTATCAACAGTGTGCAGCAGGGTTTGGCCTCTAAGCTGGACATGCAGGCCATTTACGATCTGGTTGGCGACAAAATCCGTGATCTATTTCAGGCGGAGACCGTCTACATTGCGCTGGTGGATCGCCTCGCCGAGCGCATCAATTTCCCCTACTTCATTGAACTAGGCCAACGAATCGTCCCTTCGCCGATAAAACTTGGCGCAGGGCTGACCAGCATCGTTATCGATACGCAGAAACCATTGGTGGTGAATTCGTGGGAAGAGCAGGCTCGTCTTGGGGCCATTGGTCCCCCGAACGAGACAGTCAAGCATTCGTGGGTCGGGGTGCCGATCACAGTCGGGAAGGATACGATTGGCGTGGTTTCACTGCAAGCCATCGCCGCGAATCGATTCAGCGAGTCCGATATACGGTTACTTTCTACTGTGGCAGCCAGCATGGGTGTCGCGCTCGAAAACGCGCGCCTGTTTGAGGCCGAACGCCAGCGCGCCGCCGAGTTGGCGACCGTCAACACGGTCAGTCAGGCCATGGTGGGCGAATTGGACCTCGACAGCCTGATCCAGTTGATCGGCGACCGGATACATGATATTTTTGACGCCGACATCGTATACGTCGCGCTGCTCGACCGCCAGACCAATTTGATCCACTTCCCTTATGCTTACGGCCAAGACTTGGATCCCTTACCCTACGGCACGGGCCTGACCAGCCGGATTATTCAATCGGGCCAGCCCTTGCTAATCAATCGAGACATCGAGGCGCGCCGAGTCGAGCTTGATACGCCGCTGGTCGGGCGCGAAGCGCGCTCGTATCTGGGCGTGCCGATTGTGTCCGGCGGGCAGGCTATCGGCGTGATCAGCATCCAGAGCGTCGAACAGGAGGGTTTGTTTGGCGAGTCAGAGCTACGCCTGTTGAGCACCATTGCCGCCAATGTCGGCGGGGCGCTCAACAACGCCCGGCTGTTTGAAGAAGCCGAAGAGGCGCGGGCCGCCGCCGAGGAGGCCAATCAATCCAAATCCGCCTTCCTCGCTAACATGAGCCACGAACTGCGCACGCCTCTGAACGCCATCATCGGCTTCACTCGCATCGTCCGGCGCAAAGGCGAGCCGAACCTCGAACCAAGGCAGTTGGAGAATCTCGACAAGGTGTTAGCCAGCGCTGATCATCTACTGGGGCTGATCAACACTGTTCTGGACATCGCCAAGATCGAAGCGGGCCGGATGGATGTGCAAGCGTCTGCGTTCGAAATCAGCGGCTTGATCGACCTGTGCGCGGCTACGACCCAGCCCCTGCTCAGATCGGGGGTCGCGCTGGTGAAAAATATTGAGACGAATATTCCGGCGGCGGTTACCGATCAGGACAAGCTCAAACAGATCATCCTGAACCTTCTGAGCAACGCCGCCAAGTTCACCCATGCCGGGCAGATCACCCTGTCAGCCGGGCAGCGCGGCGAGACTCTCACCGTGTCGGTGGCCGATACTGGCATCGGCATTGCGCCACAGGCGTTGGAGCATATCTTCGAGGAGTTTCAACAGGCCGATAGCAGCACAACCCGGCAATACGGCGGCACAGGGCTGGGCCTTGCTATTAGCCGCAGCCTCGCCCGTCTGCTGAACGGCGATCTGACGGTGGTCAGCGCCCCCGGCGAAGGGTCAACTTTCACCCTCACCGTCCCTCTCCGTTACGATCAGCAAGCCACTGGAGCCACAGCGAGCGATGCCGCGCCGCGCCGCAAGCCCAAAATCAGCCCGCGCAGTGATCGTCCCATCGTGCTAGCGATTGACGACGACCCTGACGCGCTGTACCTGCTGCGCGAAAACCTTGAGGAAGAGGGCTATCAGGTGGTCAGTGCCACCAACGCCGACGAAGGCTTGCGGTTGGCAAGAGAATTGCGCCCCGCCGCCATAACGCTGGACGTGATGATGCCGCAAAAAGATGGCTGGCAGACGCTTCACGAACTCAAATCGAATGAGGCCACAGCGAATATCCCGGTGATCATGTTGACGATTGTGGACAAGAAGGCGCTCGGCTATCAGCTGGGCGCGGCAGATTACCTGCTCAAGCCGCTGGCCCGCGATGAGGCCTTGGAAGCGCTGGCTCGTCTGACCGCGTTGAACGGCGGCGTCGCGCCCCGGCGATTGCTAGCAGTGGATGACGATCCACAGACGCTTGACATGATCAAGCAACTGCTGGAAGAATCGCATTTCGAGATCGAAACCGCCAGCGATGGCCTAGCCGCGCTGAAAGCAGTTAAGGCGCTCCGCCCGGATGCGATTTTGTTGGACTTAATGATGCCTAAACTCGACGGCTTTGGCGTGATTGAAAGACTCCGCAAGCAGTCGGAGTATCGTGACATCCCGATTATTGTCCTGACAGCCAAGAGCCTGACAGCCAAAGAATCGAAGCAGCTGCAGCGGCGCGTCGCCAGCGTCATCCAGAAACAGGGCCTTGAAGCCAACCGCCTGATTGCCGAAATTCAGGGCGCGCTGACGCCCGCGCAAGGGAGCGACAAATCTTCATGAAGAAAATCCTGATTGTCGAAGATGCCGAGCTCAATGTCGACTTGCTGTCGCAGTTGCTCGAAGACGACTTTGCGCTGGTCGTGGCCCGTGACGGCGCGCAGGGCGTAGCTCTCGCCGAGCAGGAGCGCCCGGATTTGATCCTGATGGACATGTCGCTCCCGATCATGGACGGCTGGGAGGCCACCCGGCAGATCAGAGCCAATGCGGCGTTGGGCGCTATCCCTATCATTGGCCTATCCGCTCATGCCATGAGCGGCGACGCGGAACGGGCAATTGAGGCGGGCTGCAACGACTACCTCACCAAGCCAGTTGATGACGCGCTGTTGTTCGAAAAAATCAGTTTCTATCTGGCATAATCATGACTACTCCCCCGACGATTTTGATCGTGGACGACGAGCCGATGAACGTCAGCTTGCTGGAGCAAGAGCTAGATGATCTGGGCTATGCCACTGCCAGCGCTGCCAGCGGCCCTGCCGCCCTCGCTCAGGTGGAAGCCGCGCCGCCTGACCTTGTGATGCTGGATATCATGATGCCGGGCATGGACGGTTTTGAGGTTCTCGCCCGCCTTAAGGCCCATGATCACTGGCGGCATATCCCGGTGGTGATCATCTCGGCCATGACCGATATGCCCAGCGTCATCCGGGGTATCGACCTCGGCGCGGATGACTATCTGCCTAAGCCCTTTGAGCCAGCCCTGCTGCAAGCCAGACTATCGAACAGCTTGGAGCGCAAACGCCTCCGCGATTTAGAGCAAGCGCATCTCAAAGGGCTGGAACGCGAACTGGAAATTGGGCGGCAAATTCAGATGGACTTCTTGCCCACCGCTATCCCGCAGCCGCGCGGCTGGCAGATCGCGGCGTATTTTCAGGCGGCCCGCGAAGTGGCTGGCGACTACTACGATGTCTTCCCTATTGGCGCTAAGGGCAAAATTGGTTTGATAGTCGGCGATGTTTGCGACAAAGGCGTGGGCGCGGCGTTGTACATGGCTCTGTTTCGCAGCCTTCTCAGGGCGACATCCGATCAGATCGCGCAGAGCAGCGATGATGACGAGGCTCTTCTGCGCCATGCGGTTATTGTTGTCAATAATTATGTGGCGACTGTTCACGAACAAACGACTATGTTCACAACGCTGTTTTATGGCATTCTTGATCCAATTGCGGGAAGCCTGATCTATGTGAACGCCGGGCAGGAACCGGCGCTGGTTCTGGCGGGGGGAGAAGTCAAGACGCGGCTAAAAGCCACCGCGCCCGCGCTGGGGTTGTTCCCTGATATTACTGTCGGGCTTGGTCGATTTGATCTTGATCCCGGGGACACGTTGTTGATCTTTTCCGATGGCGTGCCCGATGCGCTGAATGAAGCAGGAGACTCGTGGGGAGTGGAACGGTTAGAAACGATCATCGGCCAACAGCCGTCAGCTTCCGCGCAAGGGTTGGTAGATGGCGTCGCAGCGGGGCTGTTCCAACACATGGGTTCGAGCAGCCAGTTCGATGATATTTCTTTGTTGGCGCTACGGCGGATGGGTTGACGCGCGCCTGCTGCCTTGCAAGACAAACATCCCCATCGCCATACAGGTAATGGGGACGCTCTGTTTTGGCGGAGGGGGTGGGATTCGAACCCACGGTGACCCTGAAGCCACAACGGTTTTCGAGACCGTCCCATTCGGCCGCTCTGGCACCCCTCCGAAGGATGGATAACTTGCAATGCGCCGTTATCCGTTATCTTTCTGTTCGCGCAATCTGTTAAAGAAACCTGACAAACGCGCCTGAGCTTCATCAGCCAAGACCCCGCTGACAACCTCAACCCGGTGATTCAGGCGATCATGCCTGAGGATGTCCATCACCGAGCCGCCTGCTCCAGCCTTAGGGTCGTCTGTCGCCCACACCAGCCGCGTCAGCCGGGCCTGCACCATCGCCCCGGAACACATCGCGCATGGCTCTAGGGTGCAATACAGGGTCACGCCTATCAAGCGCCAGCCGCCCACAAATCGCGCCGCTTCCCGCAAAACGATCATTTCAGCATGCGCGGTCGGGTCTCCGTCAATTTGCTTGCGGTTATAGCCGCGCCCGATCACGACGCCATCCAACACAGCTAGTGCGCCCACCGGGATATCTCCCAGCGCGGCGGCCTTGTCGGCTTCAATTAACGCTTCGCGCATCCAAACGTCATGTTGCTCATCCACCGGCGAAGATTATAACAAGCGGGGTTGGTCGGGGCAAAGAAGCCGCTGAGTGTTCTGCAATGTTTTCGTGCCCCCTGTAAAGTTACGCCTGACGCAGTTGATTCTTCGCTTCGGTTCGTCCGTGCTTGCCGTTCAGCCCGCGCGTCGCCAGATACTCTGTCAGCGCCGCCAACAGCGTCTCGGTGATCGCCGGGGTGGCGGCTGCGCCCATATGCCCGATGCGAAACAGCTTGCCAGCAAGATCGCCCAGTCCCCCGGAGATCATCAGGTTATGCTCTTCGCGCAAAAAGCGCATCATGTCGCTGACATTCGAATCGGGGTAAGCGTGAAACGCGCTCAGGACTGGCGCGGCATAATCGGGATGTGGAAACATCTGGAAACCGAGTTCGTTCATGCCCTCGCGCACGTGCATCGCCGTGCCGCGAATATGCGCGATTCGCTGATCAGCCCCCTCCTCAAACAGTTTCGTGAGCGCATGGTTGAGCGCCACAATCACATTGGTTGGCAGCGTGGTCGGGTACGGATGCCACTCGCGTTCATGCTCCCGGAACCACGCCCATGTGCGCAGGTCGTGATACCAGCCATGCCGCGCCGGGTTGGCGTTCGCCAATTCCCACCCACGCGGGCTGACCGACATCATCGCCACACCGGGAGGGGCGCTCAGGCACTTGTTGGGCACGCTCACGCAAACATCGATGCCCCACTCGTCCACCGGCAGAGGCACACCGCCCATCGACGCTACCGCGTCGACGATCAGCACGAGGTCAAATTCATGCGCCACTTGCGCGATCTCGCGCAATGGGTTGAGGATACCCGTGCTGGTTTCATGATGCGCCAGCGCCATAGCCTGCATCGGGCGGCCTTCGGCGGCGCATTGTGGAATCCACGCCGCGAGTTTCTGGCGAAGCGTTTCAGGGTCAATCGGTTGGCCGGGCGGAAAGTCAATGACGCAAGCCTGAATGTCGTAGGCTTCAACAATCTGCTGGATACGTTCGCCAAAAAAACCATTGGCGGGAACGCAAATGCTGGAATGCGGCGGGATCAGACTGCCAATCCCGGTGTCCAGCGCGCCGCTGCCGGGGCCGGGCATCAAAAGAATGTCATTGCTGGTTCGAAATAGCCGGGCCAGCAGTTCAAGCGTGGAATCGTAGACGGGTCGCCACGGCGGGCCGTAATGGGGCAGCGTTGGCTGCGCCAGCGCGCCAAGCGTGTCATCGCCGACATCCACCGGACCAACGGTTAGCAGCCTGAGACGATCCAAGCGGGTCTCCTTGCATGGCAAACAGCAGGATAGAGCTATGCGCCAAAACGCTCAAAACGGTGAGCGTGAGCCAACGCCAGCGGCATCAGGTCAGTGGCCGGAAACTGGCCGAGCGCCCCGGTCATGCACTCGCGCTCGCCAAACGCCTGAGCGCGATCCGGCATGTGAGTCTTGGGCGCCCACAACAACGTTGGAACGGGATGCCACGAGTGCGAACGCAGCTTCGCCGGGGTGGAATGATCGCCGGTCACAATCAGCGCGTCAGGGTTCAAGTCCAGCAGCGTCGGCAAAGCCTTGTCCACCTGCTCGATCACGGCGGCTTTGGCGTCAAAATCGCCATCTTCGCCCCGGCTGTCGGTGTATTTGATATGGCAGAACACAAAATCGTGTTGAGGCCAGACCGCGGCGACACGTTTGAACTCGTCCAGTGGTTCGTCATGCGCGTCAGACTCAATGATGGTCATGCCAACCAGCTGGGAAACGCCTTTGTACATCGGGTAGACAGCGACACAGGCCGGGTTGAGTTTGTAGACATCCTGAAACTGAGGAAGGGCCGGGTCGCCAGCGAAGCCGCGCAGGGTGAGCATATTGGCCGGGTGATGCGCCTTCAGCCGCTGCTGCGCTTCGGCGATAAACTGGTTGATCAGATCGGCGGTATGGCGAGCTTCCGGGACAGAAGGCTGGGCTGTGATGGGGGCGACGCCAGTGGCCTGTGGATCAGTGTCATGGATGCGATGATCCAGCCCCGACCCGCGCAGCCTCAGCGCGAACCGGTGCTCCTTGACTTCGCGCACGACCAGCTCAACGCCGGGCAGCGTGATGTCCGCCATCGCTTCAACAGCTTTAGCTGCCTTCTCCGTGTCGATGCGCCCGGCCCGGCGGTCAGTAATTTTTCCGGAGTCGTCAACCGTGCAAAAGTTGCCGCGCGCGGCAACATCGCCCGCGCCAATATCAAGGCCAATGCCAATCGCTTCCAGCGCGCCGCGCCCAATGTCGTAAACCAGCGGATCGTAACCAAATAGCGCGAGATGCGCGGGGCCGCTGCCGGGTTCCACGCCTCGCGCTATTGGGATGCTGAGACCAGTGCTGCCTTCGCGCGCCAGCCTGTCCAGATTGGGCGTGTTGGCGGCTTCCAACTCGGTCAGGCCGCCGGACTGCATCGGCAGACCGCCAAGCCCGTCCATCACTAGCAAGATAATCTTCCCGCCGTCTGATCGAGCAAGCCGCCGAGTCAGATCAAAGTTTGCCATGCCGGATCTCCTAGCGTGGAAGGCCAGACCAATACGATTGGTTGTAACACCGATCCGGCAAAGATTCAAGGAAAACCAGTGTGTCGTTGATCGAACAGAGGGCGGCCCGTTACAATCTTCTCTTGCCGCAAGAGAGGTCAACGTTAGCGATAGCTCATGCCGCAACCATGACAGACCGCAATGGCGCAGACAGACATTCCGAGTACGATTAAAGCGGGAATCCCCTTCCCCACAAGGAATCGCATGGAACTCAACCTGCTAAACTGGCTACTTGCCCTCTCCCCTGTGATTGTGGTCCTGATCTTAATGCTTGGCTTTCGCTGGGGCGGGAGCAAAGCCGGCGCCACAGGCTGGTTTGTGGCCGTGTTGGTCGCGGCCCTGAGTTTTGGCGCGGGGCCAACCGTGATTGGCGTTTCGCAAGTCAAAGGCGTTCTGCTGACTCTGGACGTGCTCTACATCATCTGGACAGCCCTGCTGCTTTTCCATATCGCTGACGAAGCCGGCGCGGTGCGCGTCATCGGCGAGGCCCTGCCTCGTCTCACGCCCGATCGGATGATGCAGGGTCTGTTGCTTGGCTGGCTGTTCGCCTCGTTTTTGCAGGGGATGGGCGGATTTGGCGTCCCGGTGGCGGTGGCGGCCCCGCTGTTGGTAGGGATGGGTTTCACCCCGGTGGAGGCCGTCGTGATGGCTTGCATCGGGCATGGCTGGGCCGTCAACTTTGGCTCGCTGGCGACATCCTTCCAAACCCTGATGGCGGTGACCAACCTGCCCGGCAAGGTTCTGGCCCCCGACGCGGCAATCATGCTGGGGATTTCGTCAATTGGCAGTGGCAGCATCGTGGCCTTTATCACCGGAAGATGGCGCGGGTTGTTACGCAGCCTGCCCGCCGTGCTCATCCTCAGCGGTGTTATGGGCGTGACCCAATACCTGCTGGCAACGAACGGCTTGTGGACGCTGGGCGCGACTGGCGCGGCGATGGCCGGGATGGTCGTTAGCGTGGGCGTGACTCGCCTGCCGATGTATCGCAGCGCGGCTCATAACCGGCCAACGGCTTCAAACGCGGGGGAGGCAGAATCTCCGCAAGGCCCGCGACGCTCGATCTGGGTCGCGTTGTCGGCGTACCTCGTGCTGGTCGTGTTGGCGTTTGGGGTCAATCTGATCGAGCCATTGAGTGTTATTCTGAATAGCGTCCAATTGACGCTGCCATTCTCGGAAGTGTCTACCGCCTATGGCTGGATCACCCCGGCGGAGAACGGGAGGGCGATCACCGTGTTCGCGCATCCCGGCGCGATTCTGCTGTATGCCTCGATCATCGCCTACGTGATCTACCGGCGCGCGGGCTACTATCAGCCGGGGGCGGCGCGACGCATATGGCAGAAGACGGTGAAAGGGGCGGTGAATTCGAGCCTCGGCATTATGGCGATGGTAGGCATGGCAGTCTTGATGTCGCATGCTGGAATGACTAACCTTCTGGCGCAGGGATTGAGCGAAAGCGTGGGCAAGACATTTTATCCGGCAGTCGCGCCGTTTATTGGCGCGCTAGGGGCTTTCATCACTGGAAGCAACAATAATTCGAACGTGTTGTTTGGCGCGCTGCAAAAACGCGCGGCAGAACTGCTTGGCCTCCCGGTCACGGTGATTTTAGGCGCGCAAACGGCGGGGGGATCGCTGGGCAGCGTGATGGCCCCCGCTAAAGTGATCGTAGGATGCAGCACCGTCGGGTTAAGCGATCAAGAAGGCGTGGTCATGCGCCCGGTGTTGGGCTACGGCCTGATCCCGGTAGCGGTGGTTGCTGTGATCGCGATGATCATGGTGGGCATGTCTTAAGGTTGGCAAATTTACTGAATGGACAACAGCATTGTATGAATAAGTGGCGGGATAAACATAAATTTGGATTACAGACAGGGGCCCTGATCGTCGGGCTGGCTGCGCCGTTTGCGCTGTATGCCTGCATAACCTATAGGTTTGATTCGCTGGCGGCAGGAGCGTTCCTGATCATCGCGTCATGCATGGCAGTGATTATCTGGGCGGGATGACTTGCGCCGATTTTTCGAGAAGTGTATAGTGTCGGTAATCAATTAGATTCTGGTTAGCAACACACACGGGCAGGGTACATGGCGGAAAAGATTCTGGTCATTGACGACGAAGAAACCGTTGTAGAACTGATTCGCCTGCTGTTGGAACACAAAGGTTACGAAGTCATCAAAGCGTTTCGCGCTGAAGATGGTCTTCGCAAGGCGTATCGCACCCACCCCGACTTAATTCTGCTTGATATCATGATGCCCGATATGGACGGTTGGGAAGTGTGCCGCCGTCTGCGTGAGCTTTCAGATGTGCCGATTGTGTTTCTCACGGCCCGAACTGACGTGAGAGAAATCGTCAAGGGGCTGGAACTGGGCGCGGATGATTACATCCTCAAACCATATGACAACGATGAGCTTGTCGCCCGAATCAGGGCGCATTTGCGACGCGCTCCTAAAAGCGCCATGTCTGAGGAATTGGTGTTTGATGGCGGGCGGTTCACTATCAACTTTCTGAATCGAGAGGTAATGGTCGAAGGCGAGCAGCGTTATCTGACGCCCAAAGAGTTTGGGCTGTTGAGCGTTCTAGCTCGCAACGCGGGGCGCGTGGTCACCCGGCAGGAATTGGTCAGCGAAGCGTGGGGATCGGAATATTCAGACGCCATTGACAGCCTGAAACTTTACGTTCACTACTTGCGGAAGAAGGTGGAACGGGATCCCAATCACCCGGAGTATATTCTGACTTCGCGCGGGGTAGGATACCGTTTCTCTAATAAGTGACGCCACGCGGCCTGAGCGCTCAGGCCGCTTTTTTGCTCTTCCGGCGAGCGGATTTTTTCGAGGCTGGCTTTTGTCGAGATTTTTTGTTCAAGGTGGCGCGCATCGTGGCCTGCAAGGACAGAATGTCGTCAATCACTTTTTGACGATTATGAGCATGCGACTCCACCCCGCCGACGCTGAAAAAGTAATGCCCCCCCTCTACTACCCGAATCTGCTCAGGCTTGAAATGAATTTGCTCCAAAAGCTCTTCGGTTTGCTTGAGGCCAACCAGCGCGTCTTTGTCAGATAGATAAGCGATAAAATTGGGCCATGTAGATCGGGCGAAGCTGGCGTCAAGATGCCCCATCGCGGCGAACGTCTGGGCGATCACGCCTTCGGGCGTCACGTCGAAAACCTTGTGATGCTGGGCGCGGACTCTCAGGCTGCTGCCCGCGCCTGCTGCGCGTTCGATAAAGCGCGGAGCGATAAACGTTTCCACAAACCAATCAAGCAGATCATTCCATCCGCTAAGACGAATGCCTGTGCCAACCGTGCGATAAAATAACTGGCGCTGGCGGTCATTCATCAGAAGCGCAGGAGCAAGCGCGATTCGTCCAATCTCGCCCGACTTCCATAGCTTGTCATCAGCAAAGAAGAGCGAAGCCCCGCCCATGCTGTGGCCGACAAAGATAATCGGGCGGGTGGCGGCCTCCCGTCCGGCAGGACGAATATGGATCAGGTTAATCCATGCCTCGATAGCGCGCATGATAGCCGGGGGATCGCACTTGTCAATTGGAGGCACGTTCGAACTGAAGGGCGATCCGCCAAACCCATTCACGTCTGGAACAAGCGCCATCAAATTGGGATTAGCCTTAACGACCAGCGCAGGCAAATCTTCCCAGATTTCGCCGCTGCCTGCCCAACCGTGAATAAAGATCACGATCCCTTCGGCTTCACGCAACTTGTGGGCAATAGACTCTGCGTCAGCGTGATTGTCGGGATCGGCCCATACCATCCGCCACGCAAAATCGGCGAGCAATGTCTCGTTGCGAAATTTGATGATATCTTCCGCTTTCAAAAGCCCCCGCCGAGCCAGATCGACAAGAGTATATCCGGCGCGCAAAATGGGAGACAGACGTTCTGGAAGCCATACGGAATAACCGCTGGCCCATTCAGGAGCGCGTTGAGTGTCGGCAGATTGCGTTGATTTTTTGGGCATATCGCGTCACGTATATGTGGACAGAATTCTGTCATGATTGTATGCAGAATTGCTTGTGAACAGTAGGAGTTGTAAGAGGATTGAAAGCAAACAGGGTACTTCTGGCGATGGCCCAGGTTCCCACCTCGTTGCCGAGGCAGTAGGATAGGCGCTGGCGGGCTTAACGACCGGGTTCGAGAAGGGACCGGGTGTGACCCCG
>Ga0210377_10003255_pt1 | contig 13991 bp, 13 predicted proteins | sample PLM4_65_b1redo_FD_155480 | JGI IMG/M metagenome (GOLD analysis project Ga0210377, IMG submission 155480) | Groundwater sediment microbial communities from an aquifer in East River, Colorado, USA - PLM4_65_b1 redo | ecosystem: Environmental > Terrestrial > Soil > Riparian zone | place: USA: East...
TGGTCACCGGATCGTTGTAGGCCACTGCTCCCAGGTTGCGCTCCTGGTCCGCAGTGGCGTAAAGCTCCAGGATCTCCAGCGCGCGCTCCACGGAGTTGATCCAGCGTGCCCTGAAGGCCCCCCAGTCCGGGTCGTTCGGGCCGGCCGGCCGGTCACCGGCGCGTGGCGGATTCATGATCTCGTCTACACGCGCCGCCTGCTCCACGGTCACCAGCTTGCCGTGGAACCCCAGGTTGGCAGCAAAGAGGGTTTCCGCCTCTGTCTCAGCAGGCTCGCTGACGCCGTCAATGGCATCGATGTCGGCCTCAGCCGTGACCGCGATAAGCGCGGAGTGGTAGTAGTAATACCCTTCGGTGCTCGGATCCGTTGGGCTCTCCTTTGGCTGCCCCGCGGGGAGATCCAGCAAGAGCCACATCATCCGCCGGCTGGCCGTGGCGATGGCGAGGCCGTCGCGCTCGATCGCCTCCGGCTTGCTGAGGCGTGCGCCCAGACTGATGTTGCCGACCGGCAGACCCAGCTCTCGCTCGATCTCTGTCAGCAGGCCATCCGCGCGGCGAACCAGAGCAGGTTGCTCCACCGAGGGAAGGATGACCGCCTGGACCTTGGCGCCGAGCGCGCCGAGCAGTTCCTGGAGGTCCCGCTCGGCTTTGGGCCGATGCAGGTCGGCTTGCAGGGCGATGACCTTACCCGATCGGTCCGCCTGTCGGAGGACTTGCGCCACCTGACGCCGGGTGTCAACTCGGTCGGGTCCGAGCAGAGGTTCACCGTCGATGATGATCATATCGGCGACGGACGCCAGCGCCCGCCGAAGGGCATTCGCGTCCCGACCATCGACCATGACCACAGAACGGGCGAGAATGATGGGCCGTGGGATGAAAACTTTCGGAGGCAAAACCGGTCTCTGCTCGGCTGCCAGCCGTTTGAGTCGCTCCAGATCGAAGGGCACCAGTTCGGGGTACGTAATGCGCTTGCGGACAACCGGAGGGAATTCGTTCGCATGCCGCGCGATCCCCTCGATGTGCGCCGGGTGCACGCTCCATTTCCGATTGATCCCTATCGCGATCGCGTGGACAGTGTCCACCTCCGTGTCATCCGCGTTCAGCTTCGGGGTGATTCCCGTCCCGGCCACCTTGCCGGTCGCCCGCGCGGCCTTCACCAACCTGAGGAGCGGGTATCGCATATAGGTGTACTGCTCCTGTTGGATAACGCTCCGGCCGCCGGTCGCGGCGGTGTAATCGACGATGCCGAGGTTCCCTTCGTCCACCTCAGGCGCGGCGGCCAGGATCTGCTCCACCGAGAGGACGGCGCCCGGCAGTTCCGTCAACACAAAGACCTTGTGCCTGCCCGGCACCCAGCCTCGATCCTGTTGGATGGCCCTGAGGATCTCGACGGTGACGCGCACGTCGTCCGGCCCCTCGACCTTCGGCATGTAGATGCCATCGATGAGATCACCGACCTCGCGGATGACGTGGTAGTAATCCCCTGCAGTCCATTTCGTCCGCAGGTTATTCGGCCTGATCAGGATCATCTGATCGTCGCGGAACCGCTCCTTGAACTGGAACCGGTCACCGACCGGCACAAACTGTTGCTCGAGCTGGTCCCCTTTTCCCTGAGGCAGCGCATGTGCCTTCAGGAGCTCGAGCTCGTCCTTCGTGAGCAGATGGCCCCGGAACGCCCTGATCAGGAGCACAATCACTTTGCGGGCGATCTCCTTGCGGGTCGTCGCGACTGCGTCTTCCAGATCAAGAAGCAGGATATGGGCCCCCGATTGTGCCGCCTTGAGCATGAAGGTCCAGTTGTCGCCCGGGAAGACGTGCTCGATGGGCCTGGGCTTGTACTCCCATGCTAACCCCTGGATCGCCTCCTCGCGTGTTGCCCCGGGATCGACCCGCTGCATGGCGCGCCACCGCTCCATCACCTCCGCTTCTGCCTGGTCTGCGTCCCCAGCAAACGCCGCCACCACGTCGTTCCAGGCTCGGCTTTGCCCACCCGCTTCAACCTCTTCGACGCCACCTCGGCCAACTACCATACATTCGCCTCCCAATCCTGTTGTCTGACGCCTGAATAGAGAACCATCTGTCAGGTCCTTGCTCGCTCAGGCGCTTGCCGCGACGCCAAAGTACATAACGTAGAGAACCGCGAGAATGAGAACCTGCACGATCCAACCGATCACGCAGACCGCCACTGCTCTTGGGGTGCCGGTATAGTCCAGGGCCTGCCTGACAGCAACAACCATCGCCACGAGCATCCAGATCGACACTACGAAGAAGACCAGTCCGGTCCAACCGGGGACCACGGCCAGCACGCGGATCACCCCTGGCGAGCTGGAGAAACCAATCGCACGCAATAGCTCACCATAGTCCGCGTTGGTCTGAGGCTCGGGGAGGAAGTGCGTCCCGATCCAATAGGTGAGAAATGACCAGACATACCACCCGGCAAGGGCCGCAATTGAGCCGACGATGAGGCCACCAATCCCTGCACGGCTGCTCGCGCCGACCCCGGCCGCCACGCTGGCCAGCACCACGACAATCGTGGCCTGTTTCAGGGCCTCCCTATCGGCCTCTACCTCTTCATACAGGCTCACATCCAGCTTGGCGGCGCGGATCATCCGCTCCCAGAGATGTTCCATCATCGCTCCATCTCCGCGTCCATTTCCTTAGACCAGGCGGGAGTCTGCCTTCCGTGCGGCTCGGTCAAGATGGCTTTACTCCCTAGCGGCCACTTGAAGCGTCGAGGTCGGCGAGACGACCCGTCATCGTCCCATGGAAACACAGGGCATGACGTGCCGAGCGCGGGACTCCTTCTCGGCTCCGGTCTTGGGATCTCTGCCGAAGGTCAGAAAGACGCTCGTCACCATCGGGAGCACGCCGGAGGAATCGGCCGTCCATGAGACGATCGCCTGCAGGCCGGGGACGGCCGGAGGCGTCTTCAGAACATCAGGGAGGCGGAGCGACGTGTACTGGTGGGGGCCCAGCGACGCCCGAAAGCCGGATGGAAACTTGCCCGAGGTCAGGCCAGCCGCGAGCGTGCCGTCCGACTGATAGATGTCAACCTTCTCAACGGTCATGGTACCCTTGCTGCCCAGGTTCCGGAAGCTGATGTTGGTGTAGGTGATCTCCGCTCCCTCAAGGCGCGAGGCGTAGTACAGAGAGCACCCGAATCTCCCGCCTGCAGCCTGCGCGAAGCCGAGGATGCCAAGGAGGAAGCTTACAGTGAAAAGGCCCACCACGATCTTCTTCATGGTCTCACACCTCCTGAACGATCGAACCCCCGAAACAGCGCAAGGTGTTCGTGAAGCCTCGGTCGATCGTTGAAATCTCATTCGATAGGCCAAAGGGCTCAGGTTAACCGCCCTTCGACAGGCTCAGGGCGAACGTAATCATAAACGAATTTCAGGGTCGCTAGACGAGAGGGTACAGCAGCCTGCCGGGAAAAGCAATGCCGTGTCACTCCAGGCGCCTACCTCAGAGCGCGAGCCAGCGCGAACCGCCGCAGGAGGGGCAGGAGGGCAGCACAAGAGAGCGGGAGGCCAGCGACCACTCTTCGGCGCACCCGAGACAGAGGAAGGTGCCAGGATCAAGCGGCGGCTCGGCAGGCAGTAGCTCCGATACCGGCGCCTCGCTCGCCCATGCCTCATCCTGATATTTCCGACGCCCCGCGCGGAATCCGGACCGGCTCTTTTTCCCTCCCCACTCCTCGGCCCAGAGGTCGCACGTATGATCTGCCAGAATGGTCCCCTCTACCAAGGCGCACGCGCTCGGCACGCGAAAGTGACCGCAGTTCCAGCATCGCCGGAACCTTTCGGTCGGGCGGTAGTTCACCTCCCCCTGGCGTCGCTTGGCCTCTTCCTGCTCAGGCGTTGACATAGACAAACCCGATGGGAAGGATCACGTGCCTCGGCGTGTCTTGGCCAATCAGGTCGCCAGGTCTCATAGATGGGGGATTAGACGTATCCGCGCTCACGGGCAACCAGGTCCAGGGGAGTGGCGGCCATCGCTTCGACCTCGGGGATCAAGCCGAAGTGGGTACGGTTGTCTACGGTCTTGATGTAACGATGACACTGCTCGCAGACTTCAAGAAAACAACGATCGTCCCCTTCGGCGAAGAGGGTGCCGAGCTGCTTGTGATCCGTACAGTCGCAAAACGGGCAGCCGACCCGACGAAACTGCCACTCGAACCCGCACAGGCTGCAGTAAAGGAAGCGCAGACTGGTGACGTCTTCGCCTCTGAGCTCCGCGAAGCCTGGCGCCGACCCGCAAATGGGACAGATCGCCTCTTCCCAGCGTACCCCTTTCCGACGTTCGCCGAGCATTTCAGCGCAGGCCTCCAGGCTGGGACGCAAGCTCCATTCAGCCAGGGTCTGGAGGAGCTCGGGGTCCAGGCCGTGCTCATGCGCAACCGCATACGCATACCCCTCTTCAGCCAGCGCCCCTGTGAGCAGGGATGGGAGAAGCGGCCTCCCCTCTTCAAGGGCTGTTTCAATGGCTATTGCCGAGGCTTCGACCTGACCCCCTCGCGTCTTGGCGAGCTGGTTGAGTGCGCGAAAGAGGGATTCGGCTGACTCGAGGTCCAGTGGAAACTCCCATCGGCGAAGTAGCGGTTCTCCCCGCCGGACGCGATCCCTCAAGAGGCCATTATCCAGCGCATCAATGTCGATCCGGACAGGCGCCTGATGCTGGGCAAGCAGGAGGCGCTCATAAAAGGTGAGCAGCTCGCCAAGCTCCGGCTTCCGCCGCTTGAGCCCAGCCAGGGATTCACCAACAGCTTCCCACTGGCGTCCTCGCAGCATATCCGCTCCAATGAAAAAGGCTCGCTCCCGCACCCTATGACCCGGCGCGAGAGCAAGCCTTGAATCCGATTCACTGCAAAGTGGTGGCTTTCAGATCCTCCTGTAACCTACAACTGGCCTGCCATGATGACGACGTATCGGAGGAGGAAGCCACCGATCAGGACCAGGACTGACACGATGGCCAACGTGCCTCCAGCGGTCCGTTCTTTCCCCCCGCCAGCTTTGACGAAGCTCAGCGCCAGCGGGATGACCAGGCCCAATGCGACAAGACCTCCCCAGAAGGGAAGCGCAAACCTGCCTTTCGTCAGGGGATCGGCCGCAGGGCCTAGCATCAGGACGAGCGCGAAGAGAAGGATCAGCTCCACCACCATCGCGAAGGTATCGGCCTTCTTGAGCTTCGACCAACTCTCCCCAAGGTTTGCCCCCCGGAAATAGCTGATCACGGCGATCGAGGCCAGCCCGGTAGAGGCCCCGGAGGCTAGAAAGAGGGCCCCCATCAGCCTCGCGTCCCGCCATATCGGCTGGGCGGTGTTGGATAGGAGCACGCCCGTGTACGCGGCCAGAAAGAAGCCGAACAAGCTTCCAACCTTCGCGATGTTCCGTCGCAAGGCGAGACGCTCCTCAGACTCACCGAGCGAAAGCGCCGCGCACAGCACCGTGAAGACCCCAAAGGCGCCAAGTCCCCACGAGCCGATCGACATCGGGTTCCAGAACTTGAACATCCTTAGCATGTTCAGGAAGCGGGAGGGCGTGCCAAGGTCCAGGGTCAGGAGAGCCCCGCAGATCAGGGCCAGGGGAAAGGCGATGAAGTAGCCCACCTTGGCGATCTCTCGGTCTCGACGGCCGCCGAAGTTATCGGCGATGGCCGCTGCAAAAAAGGCGCCTCCGGCGATCCCCCCCAGGAAGAAGTACCAGACGATATACATCTCCCATTCTGGCGCTCGCACCATGTCTTATTCCTCCCCTCCGCCTTCTCCGTTGCCGCCCCGCTCTCGGAAGGCCACCAGGAGGCCTGCGCCGAGCAGCAGCGCCGACCCGATGCTGAAAGCCGAGTCGGTCTTGACATTGCGCTGCGGCAGCTTGGGATCTTCCGGCAGGCCGTAGTTCGATGGCTTATCCAGCAGCAGGAAAAACGCGTTCAGGCCGCCCAGGGGGCCGTTCTCGTCCACCCCGTACAGGTTGGCCTCCTTTTCACCCTGGACCTTCAGCTCCGCCAACCGCTTCTTCGCCCTGGTCACTAGCTCCTCCCGCTCGCCGAACTGGATCGATTGGGTGGGGCAGGTCTTAGCACAGGCGGTCGGCATATCGTTATGGATCCGGTCATTGCAGAAGGTGCACTTGTTGACGCGACCGGTCTCGTAGCTGAAGGCGATCACGCCGAACGGGCAAGACGACACGCAGTTGCGGCAGCCGTTGCAGACGTCCTGGTTGACATTGACGGTGCCGAATTGGGTCCGGTAAATGGCCCCGGTGGGACAGGCCTCCAGGCACCCCGCCTGAGCGCAATGTTTGCACACGTCGCTCATCATCAGGAACTTCAGGCGTCCATCTTCGGCCCTCTTCTCCTTGAAGCGGACCAGGCGCCAGGTCTTTTCGGTGAAGTGCTCGTGGTTCTGGTACGTCCCGGTCCACTCCGGCTTCTCCATGGAGAGCTGGTTCCACTGCTTGCAAGCCACCTGACAGGCCCGGCAGCCGGTACAGACAGAGGTGTCGGTGAACATTGCGAGGGTTTTCGCCATTTAGACCACCCCCTTCCGGACGTCACAGACGAACGCCTTCGTCTCCTGGATGAAGACGTTCGGGTCTCCCACGTTGGCAGAGAGGTCGTTGGTCACATCGCCCTTGCTGATGCCATTGTAGCCCCAGTGCCAGGGGATGCCAATCTGGTGCATCTTCTTGCCATCAATGGTGAACGGCTGGAACCGCTCGGTCACCATCGCCTTCACATGGATTTTGCCGCGCGGCGTGATGATGGTGCAGACCTCGCCGTTCTTGATCCCCTTCTCCGATGCCAGTTGATGAGAGACCTCGAAGAAGTGGGACTCGAACAGCTCGGCCAGCACCGGCAGGTACCGCGACATGACACCGGAAAGGTGATGCTCCGTGAGGCGGTACGTCGTCACGACGATGGGATACTCCTTGGAACCCACCGGGGCGAGTTCGTTCATCCGCCCCAGGTGTTTCTCCTTCCAGATCTTGGCCACCGGGTTGTTCTGCACGCGGGAGAGGAGGTTCCGCTGGGGCGACTCGATCGGTTCGTAGTGCTCTGGGAACGGTCCATCGATCAGAGGGCCGAAGAGGGCCCCCTTACCGTCCACGCGCATGATGAACGGGTTGTCGCCGCCCTTGGTCTCGGGAGCCAGATCGGCCTTGAAGTCGGGGACATCAAGGCCAGTCCACTTCTTCTGGGCCTCGTCCCACCAGATGAGCTTTTTCTTCTCACTCCAGGGCTTGCCAGTGAGATCTGCCGAGGCCCGGTTGTAGAGGATGCGGCGGTTGGCTGGCCAGGCGAAGCCCCAATCGTGCGCCAGGTAATCCTCTTTGGTGGCGGGCTTCCGGGAGGCGGCCTTGTTCACCCCCTCCTCGGGGTAGACGCCGGTGTAGATCCAGATCCCTGACGCTGTGGCCCCGTCATCGGTCAGGTGGATGAAGGCCTTGATCGGCTGGCCCTTCTTGTAGACGAGCTTCCCCTCCTTATCGAGGATGTCCCTGGTGGCAAAGCCGTTCATCTCTTTCAAAACCAACTCGATGTTCGGCTCTTTGACGTCGCCATAGCTCCAGGTCATGTCCAGGATCGGCCGGTCCTTTTTCGCCTTGGAGCCGGCGTACAGCTTTTTGAGCCGCAGGCCGAGGTCGTAGATAAACGAGGCGTCGGAGCGGACGTCGCCTGGCGGATCGACGGCCTTGGAGTGCCACTGGACCAGCCGCATGGTATTGGTCAGGCTCCCATCCTTCTCGGCGGCCGGAGCGGCCGGGAGGAAGAAGACCTCCGTCTTGACGGTCTTGGGATCGGTGCCGGGCGCCTTCCAGACCTCTGCCGTCTCGGTCAGGAAGATATCCTTGACCACGAGCCATTCGAGCCGCTGCATGGCCTCCCGGACCAACTTGGTGTTCGTGCCGCCCACGGCCGGGTTTTGGCCCAGCGCCAAGAACCCTTTGATCTTCCCGCCGTGCATGTCCACAAAGATATGCTGCTGGGAGTAGTTATCAGCCGACGCTCGTTTCGGGAGGTAGTCGTACGCCCAATCGGTCTCCTTGGTGGCCGCATCGCCATACCAGGCTTTCAGCAGGCTGACGAAGAACTTTGGCTTGTTGATCCAGAAACTGGCCTTCGGAGTCTCCTTTTCAATGTAGTCTTTAAAGGTCGGATGAGCGTCGCGAAGGGGCATGGCCATATAGCCCGGCAGGTCCTGGTACAGGACCGCAAGGTCGGTAGCCCCCTGAACATTGGCGTGGCCGCGCAGCGCCACCACGCCGCCGCCCGGCACCCCCACATTTCCGAGCATGAGCTGAAACATGCAGAGCGCCCGGATGTTCTGCACCCCGTTGGTGTGCTGGGTCAGATTCAAGGCGTAGGTGATGCTCCCGGACTTGTCCTTGGCCCCTGTCGAGCAGAACATCTCTGCTGCCTGGACGAAGGTCTTCTTGGGAGTGCCGCAGACCCGCTCGACCATCTCCGGCGTGTACCGCGCGTAGTGGCGCTTCAGGATTTGATAGACGCACTGCGGGTCCTGCAGGCTTTTATCCCGCTTCGGAACTCCCTGCTGATCCACTTGATACTTCCAGGTGGCGCGGTCGTACTTCCGCTCCTGAGGGTCGAAGCCGGCGAACAGTCCTCCCAGGTCAGCCGGGCCCTTGAAATTCGGGTCGATCAGGAACGAGGCGTTGGTGTACTCGACGACGTAGTCCCGCTGAATCTTGTTGTGGGCCATGGCGTAATGGATCAGGCCCCCAAAGAACACGATGTTGGTGCCCGACCGGAGCGGGACGTGAAGGTCCGCCAGCGCGGAAGTCCTGGTATAACGCGGATCCACATGGATGAACTTGGCCCCCCGCTTCTTGGCCTCCATCACCCATCGGAACCCGACCGGGTGATTCTCGGCCATGTTGGAGGTGGCCATGATTACATCGCTATTCTGCATGTCGATCAGGTTCGTGGTCATCGCCCCCCGGCCATAACTGGTTCCCAAAGCTGGGACCGTGGCCGAGTGTCAGACACGCGCCTGATGTTCGTGATAGACGATCCCCAGCGACCGGTTCAGCTTGCTGATGAGGTAGCATTCCTCATTATCGATGCAGGCCGACCCCAGAGAGGCGAGCCCATCGCAGCGATTGACGGTGATCCCTTTCTCGCTTTCGACGAAGCTCTGGTCTCTGGTCTTCTTGTAGTGTTGCGCGATCCGGTCCATCATCCAGTCGAGGGGTTTCTCCTCCCACTTGTCGCTCCCCGGCGCTCGGTACATGGCCTTTGTCGGCCGGGCTTCGTTGATGGAGAGCTGGTAGGTGGCCTGGCCCTTCGGACACAGGGCACCCAAGGTGTGAGGACAGTCGGGGTTTCCTTCAATCTGAGTGATCTTATTATCCTGGACGTAGACGAGCTGCCCACACCCGACGGCGCAGTACGGGCAGACAGACGGCACCACCTTCGCCTCCTTGATGCGGAGCGACTGGGCGTAGGCATGGATTGGCTTCATATCGAGGCCGAAGCCCGCTAGCCCTCCCAGGGTTGTGCCGGCGGCAGTAGCCGCAGATACCTTCAGGAAGTCACGCCTTGAGACTGCCATCTCTACCTCCTCTCCGACCATGAAGAACATGGCCGATAGCTAACTCCAGGCATCAAGGATCCCCTCCCTCGCCTTGTTCGAATGCTACCCTCGTGAAGCACAGGTCCCTGGACAGCAGTCCTGAAGAAACCTTTCGTCAGATGACGACGCGCAGAGATACGGCTGTCGGCTGTCAGAGTGTTTGGAGCTAGGAACACTGAGTGGATGGAAATGCAACCGATCAACATCGTGACCCCATTGAACGAGACCACGGTCCTACCAAAGGGGAGGCAGAATAAGGCGAAGGAGTACATCAATACGATGAACAGCAACCCGACTTTTTGATGTGGATCAAAACTATGGGATTAGAGAAGGGTTGTCAAGGAAAATTCACGCTGGTCAGGTGAGTGTATACTCACTCATTTCAGACAATTCGGAGGTGGCGAACCGCGTCTCACTAGTGCCTGCCAGGCGCGGTTCCCGGCCCCAGCCGATCCCACCGATCGCTTGGCGGGGTTCTCTCTGTCGTCTCTTCGGGACGTAGGGCGGAGAGATCCATTACCTCGGTCTCCGCCTCTTCCTCTGCGGACAGGCCAAGCGGAGTCAGTTTCTCCAGATCCAGCACGACGCGGTCTGCTTCCTTTCCTTCTGAATTCTCTACTGCTTCCGGGATATCGCGCTTCGAGATCCGGCCGAGGAGCAGGCCCAGCAGGAAGGTAACGAGAGCCATGCCGATGAAGGCAGGCGCCGGAAGAGATATCATCGACGTCAGTAACAGGTCAACGAGGGCAGAGACGAGATCGATCACCTGCCCGATAATTACCGCTACCGTCTGTCGCATCTCTTCCACCTTCTGATGCAAGACGTCTGATCACGCCAAATCCTTGTTGTATCCCAGTCTTATCCTATCAAGGATTGCGAGGGGGATCAAGCGACCGGCTCGCGAGGGACGGGCTACCCAGGGCCTGGAACCGAGTGGGCAGGAGGCTAGGGCGGGAAGGGGAGGATGGACAAGGTGATGGCGGTAGGGCACTCTCGAGGCGTCGCAATTGGAATGACGGGGGGCTCCCCCCTCCTGAAAGACGCCCCCTGATAGGAATGCAGCCGTACGGTGCAAGGAACCTGTGCGCCGTTCGAGACAGGCTTCCGGTTGGTCGCCTACTTGCCCTTGATCACCAGTGCCGACTGCACCTCTCGGACACCAGGGACTTCTCTGGTCAATGCGATTGCCCGATCGATCTGAGCTTGAGAGTTAACAAAGCCTGACAGGACCACCCGTCCTCGGAAGGTCTCCACCGAAACGGCGAAACCGCTCACGATGGGATCCCCAAGAAGCTTCGTCTTGATTTTTGCCGTGATGGCGCTGTCGTCAACATACTCCCCGGTGCTCTCTCTGGTGGCTGTGGGGGCGCACGCCTGGAGCAAGGGAATGGAGATCGTGAGCGCGGCGACGAAGGCTACGCTGTGTCGGTTCATGAGAGACATTCCATACCTCCTTTCCCAGATCGGGTTGTAGGATGGGTCATCCCCGCCGACGGCCCGCCCCGCGACCGCGGCCTGGGGCGTTGGCTTCCAGGCCTAACATAGCGCCAACAAACCCCGCAGGGCGTCAGAAGGCGCTTCAAAGCGGGCTGACTGTACCAGAAAAGCCTGGAGAGCGCAAGCGGTTTGTGCTATGATCCGCGTCGCTCTTAGGAGGGATCATGCGTAGGGACGAGGCGTTGCGTCCGTTCTTGGGATTGACTATCGGGGATCCAGCGGGGATCGGCCCGGAAATCGTGGCCAAGGCCGTGACACAGGAGGAGGTCCGGGCCGCCTGCCGCCCGCTGGTCATTGGCGAAGCCAGCATTATGCGGCGAGCCACCCGTCTTTGTCGCCTTGACCTCTCTGTGCGATCGGTTGCTTCAACGGCGGAGGTAACTGCAGAGCCGGGTCTTCTGGAGGTGCTGGACCTGAAAAACATCGACACCGCGAGCTGTCCCCCCGGCGTCCTCGCGCCCCAGTGTGGAAGGGCTGCGGTGGAGTATCTCTACAAGGCGATCGACCTCGCGATGGCCCACGAGCTGGACGGGGTCGTCACCGCGCCCATCAACAAGGAGGCCATGGTCCAGGCTGGCTTCAAGTACGAGGGTCATACCGAGTTATTCGCCGGGAGGACCGGCACCAAGGATTACGCGATGCTGTTGGTCGTCGGTCGAATGCGGGTCATCCATGTCTCCGCCCACACCTCGCTTCGGAACGCCTGCGAAAAGGTGAAAAAGACCCGCATCCTGACGGTCATTCGCCTTGCGCATCAGGCACTCTGCGACCTCGGATCGCGAAAGAAGCGGATTGCCGTCGCCGGCCTCAACCCCCATGCGGGCGAGAATGGCCTATTCGGCCGAGAGGAGATCGATGAGATCGCGCCGGCGGTCGAGGCTGCCAAGGCTGAGGGAATCAAGGCGAGCGGTCCCCATCCTCCAGACACCCTTTTCTATCGGCACAAGCTCGGCGAATTCGACGCCGTCGTTGCGATGTACCACGATCAGGGACATATTCCGCTGAAGCTGATCGGCTTCGACCGGGGGGTCAATGTCACCGTCGGCCTCCCGATCATTCGCACCTCCGTTGATCACGGCACCGCCTTTGACATCGCGGGGAGCGGCACCGCCAATCCTCGCAGCATGGTGGAGGCGATCCTGCTGGCCGCCAAGTTCGCCCAGGGCCGGCACAAGGAGGCGACTCCGCCGCCGGCTCGTGCCCTGAAATAACCCACACACCATCTCATCCCGCGGTGAAACCGGTCCGGTAATCACCAAGTCCGCGACGGCACCGAACGCCTGCCAGGTCTCATCATTCCTGGTCCCATGCCGCCCATCCATGAGTCATGAGCCAATCGCTTGAACTTCTCCTGTTGCTCTGGCGTCAGGACCGCCTTGCCGGCCTCGATGGTCTTGATTCGAGCCAGGCGACGGTCGGCGCGTAGCAGGGCTACCTTCTTCACCTGGGCCTCGACCCTGACCAAGTCCACCTTCTCCTGTTCCAGCAGCCCTTTCAACTCTAGCTCCGCCACCTCGATTTCCGAGGTCCGGGTGATCGCCTCCTTCTCGTAGTTGCTCCGTAGCTCCTTGAGTGAATGCTCTTGCTCAGGGGTCAATCCAAGTTGGTCCTTCCACGCGAGCATCAGGCTGATGAGCGGCCCCCCGTGGCCCCCGCGTCCATACAACCAAGACCCAGGCATTTCCAGGCCCTGAAACGGCTCGCGAAGCATTTCAGGAAGCATCCGATACCTTCCCATCCCGGGCCCGCCCCGTTCCTCTTCGGCAGCGGCGGCTTGGTTCCAGCCTGGCGCAATGCCTGACCCGAGAACACCGGCCAGCACTAGCAGAGCTGCAACAATCGGTCTCATGGCTATTTCCCCCTCTTGAAATGGCCCTCGTCGACCGACGCTCATCCCTTGCACGCGGCGCCGAGGGTCCGGATTGATCTTCCCGTTATCATCTGACACCTGGCACACGGATGATGTTTAGTGCGAAACGTGCTGACCTCGCGCCGATCGTCTTTGAAGAGGAGTCCAGCCTCATCGCTCATCGCGGAACACTACTGTGGTTCCCACATCTCCTCTTCATCGGGGAACTTAAGGAAGATGGTCCGCTCGATTCCGCACGAATCGCAGCGCACCCGCTGAAGGGCGACGCAGCGCTCGGGATCGCGTGAAGGCAGGATAAGCTTCCCTTCGGCGCCACAGATCGGGCAGACGATCTTCTGGACGATCTTCGAGCCGGCGGGTGGGTCGGGTTCCATGCTACGCAGCCATCATCGAGGGGAGCCCTAAGACAGGAGGTCTGGAGTCGAGGGCGCAGGGTGGCGGAAAGCCATAATACACCTTCCCGGGCTACTCCGGGAGAAGAATCACCTTGCCGTAGTTCTTGCGATCCGAAACCAGCGCGTGGGCGGCGGCCGCATCTCGGAGGGGGAAGGGTGGCCCCACCACCGGTGTGATCTTCTTCTCTTCGATCCACCGGTTGAGCTGCCCCAATGCCTCACCGACCAGGTCAGGCCGAGTCAGCAGCTTCCCCAGATGGAACCCGATAACCGACAGATTGCCGTAGAGTAACTGAGCGACGTCGGCCTTGGGCACCCGGCCGCTGGCGATTCCGACCGCGACCAGTCGTCCCAGCGGCGCCAGGCATTGCAGGCTCTTATCAAAGACCTCCCCGCCGACCATTTCGAGGATGACATCGACGCCTCGCCCAGAGGTTTGCCGACGCACCTCCTCGACGAAGTCGTCTCGCTGATAATTAATGGTCGCATCGGCCCCAAGGGCCTTCACTCGTTCGAGCTTCTCATCGGAGCTGGCGGTCGCGAAGATCCTGAGTCCCAGTTGTTTGGCGATCTGGACTGCCGCGGTCCCGACCCCTCCGCCCGCGGAGTGGATGAGTACCGACTCACCGGGCGCA
>Ga0210377_10003256_pt1 | contig 13991 bp, 11 predicted proteins | sample PLM4_65_b1redo_FD_155480 | JGI IMG/M metagenome (GOLD analysis project Ga0210377, IMG submission 155480) | Groundwater sediment microbial communities from an aquifer in East River, Colorado, USA - PLM4_65_b1 redo | ecosystem: Environmental > Terrestrial > Soil > Riparian zone | place: USA: East...
GTCAGGTGCGGCAGGTGCGTCGGGTGCGGCGGTCACCGTCGCCAACCTCCCGGACGAATCTGCGGCGCACCGCTACGCGCGGCTGCTGGTGGCCGAGATTCGTCTGTATCACGAGCGGGCTGTCGACCAGGGACGCCGCGAACGTAATCTCCTCGCACGGCTGGCGCCGGAGATCGAGCGCGCCCGCCGTGTCTATGATGAGCAGGTGCCGGCCGTCGTTCGCAGCCGCACCGATTTCTTTCAGTTGGAGTTAATCCGCACGCTCGCGGGTGGTGACGCATCGTTACTCGGGAATACCGCTTGAAATACCTATCCATTCCAATCGTGGTGGCCGCCCTGGCGGTGACCCTGTCCGCGCAAGTTCGGCTGGCTCCCACGGCGCATCCTCCGGTGCCCACCGACCTGTCGGCGATGTGGTACGCCCCGTCGCAGGCTGGTTCGACGCTGAGCCCGACGCTGACCGATTTTGTGCGCGGCGTGCGCCTGCTCGAGGAACAAAGCAACGCGGCGGCCGCACTGCCGCTGGTCAGTGCGCCGGCGCTTGCGAACACCGCGCTGGCCGACTACGCGCGGTACTACACCGGACTCGCCCTGTTGCGGCTCGCTCGTTTCGACGCCGCTGATGGCGTGTTCGCGCAACTCACGACGCGCGACATCGAAGGCCACCTTCCTGAAGATTCGTCGTTCCGCCAGGCAGAGGGCCGCGAAGCCCGCAGAGACTACGTCGGGGCCGTCGTCATTTACGAGTCCCTCGTCGGCCGCAAGTTGGCGCAACCACAGCTGGCGTGGCTGAAGCTTGGGATGGCGGCCGAAGCCGCGGGCAATCGGCCCAGGGCAATCGAAGCGCTGCAACGCGTCTATTACGACTATCCGATCAGTCCCGAGGCGGACGAAGCGTCGGCGGCGCTGATCCGCCTGGACGTCGCGTCCGATCCCTTGTTTGCGCCGCGCGAATTCGCGCGCGCCGAAGCGCTCTTCAAGGCGCGCCGGTGGAGCGCCGCGAAGGCGTCCTACGAGCGGGCACGCAAGTCCTTGACCGGCCCGGACGTCGATCGCCTCGAGGTCCACCTGGCCGCGTGCCTGGTCGCGAACGGTCACAGCCGTGAAGGCCGCGACGCCCTCAAGCCACTGCTCGATGGCCCGATCGCGGAGGAGGCAGCCTTCCATTACCTCACGGCCGTCCGCGCGCTGGGCCAGAAGGACGAACACGCGCGGCTCGTGCGCGCTTTCGTGGACCTGCATCCAACCAGCCCGTGGGCGGAGGACGCATTGAACGGGCTGGCCTCGGCCCTGATCATCGACGACCGGGATGATGAGGCCGACGCCGCATTCCGGGAGATTCTCGACAAGTTCCCCACCGGGCGCTTCGCGGAGCGCGCCGCCTGGAAGTCCGGTTGGTGGGCCTATCGGCAGGGCCGGTTCGACGACGCGGAAGAGAGATTCGAACGCGGCGCGGCGGCGTTTCCACGATCGGACTATCGTCCGTCGTGGCTTTACTGGAGCGGCCGTGCGGCCGAACAGTCGGGCGATGTCGAGACCGCCGTCGCGCGCCTGAAGCTGGCGGCCACCGACTATCACAATTCGTACTACGGCCGGCTCGCACTCGCGCGCCTGGCCAGTCAGCGCGGCGGGAACGTCGCATCCGCCATCCTCCGCGAGGGCCCCGTGCCAACCGCACCGCCCGTGCCGACCGCGGACCGCATTCAGTTACTGCTGGCTACCGGCCTCAATCGCGAAGCGCTCGGCGAACTGCATTATGCGCAACGCATCTGGGGCGACTCTCCGCAACTGCAAGCCACGCTCGCGCTTACCCATCGCCGGCTCGGCAATGTCCGCGCCGGGATCAACGCGATGAAGCGCGCGTATCCGCAATACCTCGCCTCGGGCGGCGAGACTCTGCCGGCAGAAATCCTCCAGGTGATCTTTCCCGTGGATTACTGGCCACTGCTGCAGAAATACGCCACCGCCCGCGCGCTCGACCCGTTCCTGGTTGCCGCGCTGGTGGCGCAGGAATCGAACTTCGATCCCGCCGTGAAGTCGTCGGCCAATGCCGTCGGCCTTATGCAGGTGCTGCCGTCCACCGGCCGCAGCTACGCGCGACGGCTCGGCATCAAGCCGTTCTCAGCCAACCGCCTCACCGACGCGGAAGTGAACGTGAAGATCGGGACCAATATCTTCTACGACACCGTCAAGAAGTTCGGCGGCGTCTACTTTGCGCTTGCCGCCTACAACGCCGGCGACAGCCGCGTGGCGGCGTGGCAGCGTGAACGGCCGGGATTGCCCCAGGACGAGTTCATCGACGACATCCCTTTCCCCGAGACGCAGAATTACGTCAAGCGCATCCTCGGCACTGCCGAAGACTATCGACGGTTGTACGGTCCGAAGACCTCACGCTGACATGTCCAGGATTCGGAGCGCCGGCCGCGTCAACGCCTTCGCGGACTCGGTCTTTGGCGAGATGACGCGCCTCTCGCATCTGCACAACGCCGTCAACCTGTCGCAGGGGTTCCCGGACTTCGAGGCCCCGGACGTGATCAAGGAGGCCGCGTGCGCGGCGATTCGCGCCGGCGTCAATCAATACGCCTCCACCTGGGGCACGCCGGAACTACGCGAGGGGATCGCGCGCGACTTCACGCGGCGCTACGGCGTGCCCGTGGATCCCGACCAGCAGGTGACGGTCTGCTGCGGTTCCACCGAAGCGATGATCGCGACCATGCTGGCCTCGGTTGACCCGGGCGACGAGGTGATTGTCTTCGAGCCGTTCTATGAGAATTACGGACCCGATGCGATCCTGTCGGGCGCGGTGCCGCGATATGTCCGGCTGCACGAACCCGAGTGGACCCTCGATCCGGACGAGCTCCGCAATGCGTTTTCCAATCGCACCCGTGCCATCGTCATCAACACCCCCACGAACCCGACGGGGAAGGTGTTCACGCAGGCGGAACTCCAGATGATCGCGGACTTGTGCCAGCAGTGGGATGTGCTGGCGATCTCCGATGAGATCTACGGGCACATGGTGTACGACGGGCTCTCGCATGTGCCGATGGCGGCGATCGCCGGCATGGCCGATCGCACGGTCACCATCGGCGGCCTGTCGAAGACCTTCAGCGTCACCGGCTGGCGAATTGGATGGGCGATCGCGCCTGCCACGCTCTCCGGCGGCATCCGCAAGATGCACGACTTCTTCACGATCTGTGCGCCGGCGCCGCTGCAGGAAGCCGGCGTCGCGGCGCTGGCGCAGCCCGAGAGCTACTACACGGCGATGACCGCCGACTATCAGCGGCGCCGCGACCTGCTGTTGGGAATCCTGGCGAAACACGGCTTTCGGTGCTGGAAGCCGCAGGGTGCGTACTACGTGATGGCCGACGTCAGGGAGTTCGGCTTCACGGACGACTTCGCCTTTGCCCGGTACCTGGTCAGCGAGTTCGGCGTGGCCACGATCCCCGGCAGCAGCTTCTATGTCGACGCGAAGCCGGCGCCCCCGATGGTCCGCTTCTGTTATGCGAAGCGCGACGAAACGATCCACGAAGCCGATCGGCGGCTGGCGGCATTCTCGGCGCGGGCGACTCACTTGAACCGATAGAGGCGGATGCCGTCTTCCTCGGCCAGTAGCTCCAATTCGGTCACTCCGTCGATTGCCTTGAGCGCTTCGGCACCCGACTTCTCGGCGAACGCCGACGTGTGCACCGTCACGTGGGTGACGCCGATCTTCCTCAGTTCGTCGATAGCACTTGGTTCGGGAAAGTTCCGAAGGGTTTCGCCCCTGATCGCGTAGCTGGTGGGTTGAAATCCGCTGTAGCCGTTCACGAGCGGCTGCAGGTAGCGGGTGTTGTTCACCAGGTACGGTCCGTTCTCGCTGACAGATTGACCCGAATAAAACGGAAACTCGGCGACCACGGTCCCCGTCGCGCGGAGGCGATCGTAGATCGGCGGGTAGCCGGTGAACGTCGTGTACCCGACCGGCGTTCGCATCGCCTCGATTGTGACGAGCGCGCCCAGGCAGACGGCGAGAGCCATGCGCGCGCGCGGCCACCGCCGTTCGAGTGCGACGACGCCGTAGCCGGCGAGGATCGCGATGGCCACCAGTGCGAGCCAGCCCCAGCGCGCGGCCGCCCTCAAGGCGGCGAGCAGCGGAATCCGCGCGTGCAGCCACTCGTAGCCCGGCAGCACCGGGCCCAACGAGAGCGCGACGCCCAGCAGTCCGATCGCGATCGCCATTCGGACGCGCGGGTGGACCCTCCGCGCGCGGCCGGCCAGCGCGATCGCGCCGAGGATCGTCACCGTCACGCCCGGAAAGAGCGGGGTGGTATCGGCGAAGAACCGGTGGCTCCACCATTGGTAGTGGAGCCGCCCGCCGGTGGCGAGGTAGGAGCGCCAGGTGGCGGCGTTAGTGGCCACCTCGTCGAGGCTGCGTATCATGCCCTGATCGCGGCTGACCAGGTAGTACGGCCAGAGGAATGGCGCCAGCGCCACGAACGTGATCGCCGCGGTAACGGCAAGCGCCGTCAGCACGTGTCGCCGCGACGCGTCAAGCCACGCCGCGGGCCTGATCGCGACGCACGCCGCCACCACGAACAGGGTAAAGACCAGCAGGTAGTTCGAGCACAGCGACTGCAGGACGATGGCGGCGGCCAGCCACGCGGCGTCGCGCCGCCGCCCATGATCGAGCACGCGATCGAGCGCGTAGAGCGCGGCCGGGAGAAACTCGACGTGCTGCGCCTGGAGGTGGGCGAAGCGTGCCAGGATGTGGGCGTTGAACCCATAGGCGAGCCCGGCGACGAGGCCCGCCGACATGCTGCCGGTCCAATTCGACATCAGGAGGAACATCGACCATCCCGACAAGGCGAGGCCCAGCAGGATCAGGAGGTTCTGCACCAGCACGGGTGAGACGCCGGCCCAGATGAGCGGCGCGCCCATCAGCGAGGGCACCATCAGGTGTTCCGAGTAGGCCAGCGTGTGCGCCTCGGGATAGAAGATCGGCGCTTCGAACAATCGCCACGGCTGATGAGCCAGCGCGTGCGGCACCCACGTGATCACCCAGGCGTTGAGCGAGGCATCGTCGTTGTCGAGCCGCGAGAGATGCGCGGGGTCGGTGGCGAGCGGCCACGAGTGAAGCACGGCCAGCGCGGCGAATAATGCTAGCGCGGCCAGCCGACGATTTCGAAGAGCCAGGTGTCGCCGTCCTTTGAAAGCGGGCGCAGATACGGGGCGTACTCGTCGAGCAGAGCCGGCAGCCGATCGCGCGTCTGCTGCCCGAACAGGTTCAGGTGCAACACGACGTAGCGGGCGCCGTATTTCTCCAGTGCGGCAAACGCCTGCGGGCTCGGAAAGCCGCGCAGCTGCTGCGCGGCGTCACGAAAATCCTGCGGAATGTGGTCGCTGTAGCCGTTGATCAGCGGCTGCCAGTGGGCGGTCGAGCCGAGCATGTATTCGGCGTGCCCGTGGAAGTCCTGGGCGGTCGCCCAGTACGGAAACTCCGCGAGCGGCGCCTTCGGCAATCGCGACAACGCTTCGTAGGCGGGCGAAACCGGCGGCGCATCGCGCATGAAGATGGGCGCCTGCACCAGGTCGCCAATCGCCAGGAGCAGAAACACGGCGGCGATCGGCAGCGGGTTGGTCCGCGACTGGATCGCGCGCGTGAGCGTGATCGAGGCGAGCACGACCAGGCACAACGTGACCACGAGCCCCGTGCGCTCCGGCGCCCGTAGAAACGAAAACAGCGGCGCGTAGTCGTGGAGCAGCAGGTAAAGCCACGCCTTGGGGCCGAGCGCGATCCAGAAAGCCATCACGCAGGAGATCACGTAAAAGACGACGACATCGCGTTGGAAGCGGGGCGTCCTCGCGCGGGATGCGGCGGGCGCCCTGAACCCGAGCCAGATGCCGGCCAGCCCGAAGGTCAGCGTGATGATGCCCGGAAATACGACGCCGACGAACTTGTTGTCGAGCAGTGGTAACCACAGCCTGTGCACCCAGGCTGCCGACGCCAACCATCCGCGCCAGTTCACCGAGTAGCGCGTGGCGTCCTCGAGGGAGCGGCCAAAGCCGGTCTCTCGCTGCATCGTCAGGTAAGGAGCGAAGAATGGCGCGGTCAAGCCGAGGCACACGATGGCGGCAACGGCGATTGCCGCCCAGTAGCGCCGATCACTCCAGCGATGGCGGGTGGCCGCGAAAAGCAGCGTGCCGAAGCCGACCAGCATGCCGGCGAAGATGCCGTAGTAGGCGCAGGCCAGGCCCTGCAGCCACATGACCACGCCGAGCGCCACGGCGCGCAGCATGGTGGGCCGCTCCACCAGCCGATGAAATGCCAGCAGGCAGATCGGCAGCCCGCCGATCATCTGCAGCTGAATGTGCGCCGAACGGGCGAAGACGAACGGGCAGTAGGCGTATAGCACCGCTGCGATCGCCGCCGAGTAGCGATTGCCCGTGAGATGGCGCACCAGGTAGTAGGCGCCGACGGCCGAAATCACGAACCCGAACAGCACGACGAAGTTGTGCGCCGCGTAGGGGTTCTTCGTCAGCACCCACACCGGCACGGCGACGGCGCCTTCGACGAGATTCGCTTCCGAATACGTCAGAGCATCGCCGTGCGGGTAGAAGATATTGGCCTGGTAGGTGTTGAAGGGATCGGTGGTCAACGAATGCGCGACCCACGACACCACCCAGATGCTCCAGCGTCCGTCGTTGCTGTCGACACGTCCCGCGTGATCGAAACGCACGACCAACGGATAGGTGAGGAGGCACGCGAGCGCCAGGGAGGCGAGGACCACGGCCATTGGCTCCACGAGTCCTCGGAAGCGCATCGAATCGCTATGGTAGCATTCATTCGGGGATGGATCGACTCCTCGAACTCACGTACAGAGCCGAACAGACCCACTTCTGGTTTCGCGGCTTCCGCCAATTCATGCGGCCGCTGCTGGCGCGGGCGACGGCCGGCGTCGCATCACCGCGAATCCTCGATTGCGGCTGCGGCACCGGATCGAATCTCGACATGCTCCGCCCGTTCGGACGGGCCGTGGGGTTTGACCTCACCAGCGTGGGCCCGCAGTTTGCGCACGCGCATGGACACCGCGTGGCGCAGGCCAGCATCGCCGCCATTCCATTCACCTCGAACACGTTTGATCTAGTGACGTCGTTCGACGTCTTTCAATGCCTGCCAGACGAGGTGGAGCAGCCGGCGATCCGCGACATGGCGCGCGTCCTCAAGCCGGGCGGGTGGATCGTGCTCAACGTTGCCGCCCTGGCGATGCTGCACGGACGCCACTCCGTGCTCTCGGAAGAAGTGCGCCGCTACACGCCGTCGCGCTTGCGCGCGATCGTGGAGAGCGCCGGCTTCCGGATCGAGAGACTGAGCTTCGCGCACGCGAGCCTGTTGCCGATCCTCCTGCCGACACGAATCTGGCAGCGGATCACGGCCCCGCCCGGTGGGGTGGAGGCGGGAGAATTCGAGATCTCGGTTCCCATCGCGCCGATCAACGGCACGTTATCGGCGCTGGTCGCGCTCGAAGCGGTGGCGCTTCGGGCGATCGACATGCCGGTCGGCAGCTCGCTGATGTGCCTTGCGAGAAAAGTTGAAACTTAACTTGTGACGGCAAACTTAACGACCCGGCGGCCGCTAGTACCTGACCACCCCGCCGAAATACAGTCCGCTGAACTTCAGCGCGCCACTGTCTCGTTCGAACTGGTAGAACACCGAGAGCCGGCGATAACCCACCACGGCGCCCACGTACCGGTTGTAGTTGTAGGTGAGGTTCAAGTCGACGTCGGTGTAGCTGCCATCGAACTTGTCCTTGGCCAGGCTGTCGGGCACCCGGAAGAGCGAGAGCTCGCCATTGATCGCGACTTCGGGCGAAACGTAGGCGCGGCCGACGATGCCGATCGTCGGGATCGGCGCCACCGCGCTCGTGAATTCGGGTTGCGCGGTGAGCGGGCTTTCAAGTGACACGTTGACACTGGTGTACTTGAGATCGAACAGCGCGCCCAGGAATCCGCGTTTCATATATAGGAAGTCGTACTCGTAGCCGAACCGCGAGGTGTTGAATTCCGCGGTCGTCTTTACGGGCAGGCCGATGGTGTAGCGCTGGCCGTTGAAGACGAAGGTTCGCTTGATGACGGTGTCGGCCGAATAGCTGATCGGCAGGTACTCGAAGCGGAAGCGGTGCTTCTTTCCCGGCCGCAGCACGATGTCGAGCTTGCGCAGCTTGTGCTTGAGGATCGACAGGTCGTCGATCAAGTCGATGTCGTCGCCGGGGATGCCGAGCGATTCGGAGCTGACGAGGATCGATGGCTCGGCATTCCACCAGGCGAACGACGCCTCGATGTGGTAATCCTCGCCGATCGCGGGCTTGGCAGGTGGACGGTACTGCGCAGCGGCATCGCGCGAGGACCACCCGAGGGCCACGACCACGATTCCCGCCATGACGAATAGCCGGCAAACAGACATGCGCATAGGTACTCTCTGGCCTCGATAGAGCGAGGTCGACGAAATCGCCCCGAGTTTTGCCGAACGTGACTGTTGCCCGTAGGATTACGGGCGCCTGCCCTGGGGGAGGGAGGCAGGTCTGTTCTGGGAAAACAGACCCTCTTAGGATAGCAGATCTCAGATCTCAGATCTCAGATCGACAATCAATCTGAAATCTGCCTTCTGAGATCTGCAATTCTTTACCCTTCGGCGCCGACCGGCTGCTGGCCGCCACTGCCGAGGACGCTGAACCATTTCTGGAGCGCCGCCCCGAGGACGATCACCGCCAGCACCATCATGATCGACGTGCAGATGGTGAGAATCCAGCCCTCGGTGTTGCGGGCGGCATTGGCGCCAATCGCCAATGGATAATAGTTGTCGCGCACGTTCAGGAAGCCGCCGTAGAGCGTGTTCGTGGCGAGGAACGCGAACGGCGCGAGCGTCACCCACACGTAGCGGACTTGTCCCGAATTGATCAGGATAGTCGTGGCCACCGCGAGCGCGATCGATGCCAGCAACTGGTTGGCGACGCCGAACATCGGCCAGATCGTGTTGATCTGCCCGGTGTATATGAAATAACCCCAGGATCCGACGAGCAGGGCCGTGGCGATAGCGCCACTGAACAGGTTTTCGGGATTGGCCAGCGGTTTGTACGCCTTGCCCATGAAGTCCTGAATCAGGAACCTCCCGACCCGCGTGCCCGAATCGATCGTGGTCAGGATGAACAGCGCTTCGAACATGATCGCGAAGTGGTACCAGTACGCGAGCAGGCCCTTCATTCCCGGCAGGGACGTGAAGATCATCGCCATGCCGACCGCGAGCGAGACGGCGCCGCCGGTTCGGCCTTCCACGGTTTCCCCGATTTGCTGTTCAATCGGATCGATGTTGACGTGCGACAGCGTCTCGCCGGCAAACGTCATCTTCGCGTAAACCGCGGGGGTGGTGTTGATGGCGAAGTAATCACCCGGAGGCATCGAGGTGGCGGCGATGAGCGCCATCAACCCGACCACTCCCTCCATCAACATCGCGCCGTAGCCAACCGGCCGGATATCCGATTCCTTGTCGATCATCCGGGGCGTCGTGCCGGAACTGATCAGGGCGTGGAAGCCCGAGATCGCTCCGCATGCGATGGTGATGAAGCAGAACGGGAACATCGGGCCCGGAATGATTGGGCCGCCACCGTTCACGAACTCCGTGAATGCGGGCATCTGCAGTTGTGGATTGACGATGACCACGCCGAGCGCCAGCAAGGCGATGGTGCCGATCTTCGTGAACGAGCTGAGGTAGCCGCGCGGCGCCAGCAGCAGCCACACCGGCAGCATCGACGCGGCAAAGCCGTAGAGGCAGAGCGCGATCACGATTCCGGTGCGATCGAGGGCAAAGAAACTTCCCAGCCAGGAGTCTGGATGGTTGAGCGGCTCGCCGCCGACAACCGCGAGCAGCAGGCCGATGACGCCGATGATGGTCGCTTCGGTGACCTTGCCCTTGCGAAACACGTACATCCAGAAGCCCATGAACATCCCGAGCGGGATGGTCATCGTGATCGTGAAGAGGCCCCACCGACTGTCGGCCAGCGCGTTGACGACCGCGATGCCCAGGCCGGAGATGGCGATGATCAGGATGAAGATCACCGCGATCGCGGCAACGACCCCGGTCAAGGGGCTGATCTCCTTCCGGACGATGTCCGGCAGCGACATGCCGCCGCGTCGGACCGACGCCCACAGGATGATTGAGTCGTGAACGGCGCCGGCGAGACACACCCCGGCGACAATCCAGATCAGCCCGGGCGCGAAGCCGAATTGCGCGGCGAGCATCGGACCGACCAGCGGCCCGGCACCGGTGATAGCCGCGAAATGATGGCCGAACATTACCCATCTGCTGGTGGGGTAAAAGTTGGAGCCGTCATACTTCGTATGGGCTGGAGTCTGACGAGCGTCGTCCAGCATAAAGATCCTGGTGGCCAGGAACGCACTGTAGTACCGGTAGGCGATGGCAATAATGCACAGCGCGGGTAGAAGTACATACAAAGCATGCATAGGTCGGGAATGATATCAGGAGCCAGACAGGGTTCGGGAGTAAGAGATTGTCATGAACCCATGCCGCTCGCGACCGGGACCCATGATGCCGTCAGATGTCAACGGGTTTTTGGTTCCGGCGGGCGCTCGTCGCCGACGGGCGCTCCGGGAGCCACGGGCGGAGCTGCCGGGACCGGCCGGGCCGGCGATTGCTTATCGGCCTCCCGCTTGCGGAACAGGGAATCGACCATGCCGGGAATGCTGTTTTGCGGATTCCAACCAAGCCGAAGGACCGTTATCCGCACCGGGCGCCGTCCGAACTCCAGGGCTTCCTTGCAACTCCATAGATACAGATCGACGGTGCGGCCCTGCACCGAGGGGCCGGTGTCCATCACGGTCCAAATACCGGTGTAGCGCGGATTCGGCATGTCGACGCGAACCACCGTTCCCACCGGCAGGAGGGCGGGATCCGCAGCGGCCACGCCCGTGCGCACGCCAACGCCGGACGCGGTCGTCTCACCCTTGCAGTAGGCCGTCGCGGTGAACTGCAATCGCGCGCCGGCTTGCGGCAGGCTCGTCGTCTCGGCCATCGTCGCCTCGCGCGCGGCATAACGGGAATCGCGCGTCGTGGTCTGGTAGAAAAACACGAACCCCACGGCGACAGCGATCGTCGCGAGTGCCTTGCGCCAATAGGATTCCGCGATGCGAATTCTCAAGACGGTTCGCTGCTCCCGGTTCCCGGTTCCCGGAAGTGTTCGTAGCCCATAGGCAGCGGCTCCAGCTCTCCGCTGCGATCGAGGACGAGCTCTCCCGGGTCCTTCGTGAACACGCCGATCTTCGTGATCGGCGGGTCGGCCACGTGGCGCCGGGCATTTCGCAACTTGCCCGCGCCTCGCGTGGGTACCGCAAAAAGCAGTTCGTAATCCTCGCCGCCGACGACGGCCGAACGAACCGGATCGCCCCCGCGCGCCTGCCACCATCGCGCGGCGCCCGGCTCGATCGGGAGCGTGGCGGCATCGATTCGCACGCCGCAGCCGCTGGCAGCAGCGACTTGCCGCAACGCGTCGGCCAACCCGTCGCTCAAATCCATCGCGGCCCGCGCGGCCCGCGCGCCCGCCATCGCTCGTCCGAGCCGAACTCTGGGCTCCGGCCGCCGCTGCCTTGTCTCGCAGACGAGGTCCCGGCTCCCGGCTCCCGGTTCCCGGCCTGCCCCGAGCGCAGTCGAAGGGTTCCCGGTTCCCGACAGCATCTCGAGTCCTGCCCTGGCCCCGCCCAGCGTTCCGCTGACGTAGATCGAATCCCCCGGTCGGGCTCCGCCGCGCGTCAGCCACCGCCTGGGCCGAACGTCTCCACCTAGTGTGACGTCCACCACGAGCGGACCGTTCGTCCGGGTGATGTTTCCCCCCACGACGGAGGTGCCGTGGAGCCGGGCCAGCTCGGCCAGGCCATCCATCAGGCCCTCTACATCGGACACCGGCCAGGAGCCGGGCAACACCAGGGAGAGAAGCGCCCACCTCGGAGATGCACCCATCGCGGCCATGTCGCTCAGGTTCACGGCGAGCGCCTTATGCCCGATGTCAGCCGGGGCGAAATAGCGCCGCGAGAAATGGATCTCCTCGACGAGCGAATCCGTGGTGACGACCAGATGCTGGTTTCGGACGTGCGTCACTATCGCGGCATCGTCGCCGGGACCAACCAGGACGGTCGCCGGCGGCCTGGGTAGGCGCGCCAGCAATCGCGCCAGCAAGGCGTGTTCACCCAGGTCTTTGACCTTCACGAGAGAGGCCGACGGAAAGAATTCCCGCTTTGCCGTGTGGGGAGGATCGCTGAACCTGCATAGCAGGTGGAGTCACTGTAATAACCAGGTTTTAGGCTTCCTCTCCGCGGAGGCATGCACACCACCTGGCTTCGCGACTCGCTTGGGTTTAAACATCGGCTCAGACGAGCCTCCGAAAACCATCACGAGCAAAGCAGGAAATAGGATCTTAGGCCCCCCCGGACCGGCGGGTCAAGTTTTGGCCCCCGCCAGGTTGGGGGCCTGATGGGGCAGAAGCCCTACTCGGCGAGTGCGAGAGCTTGATCGACGATGCGCTCGAGAGCTTCGGTTTTGGCCGTCAGGGCGCCGCTATCGCTGGTCAATGCGGCCCGAGTCCGGAAGTATTCGTCGGTGATATTGAGGGCTGCGAGAATCGCGAGGCCCACGGAGTCGCTGGACGGTGCACTTTCGGCTGCCAGTTTCATGCGCTGTTCGACAAACGCCGCCAGTTCCTGCACGTACTTTGGTTCGAGCGTGGTTCGAATCGGGTAAATGTGCCCGTGGACCTCGACTGGAACCACCGTGGGTTCGGACATTGGCAGGCCCTTATGAGGCAGTTAGGAGTTAAGAGTTAAGAGTTAAGCGCTAAGAGTTAAGAGTTAAGAACAGCGGCCGGGTCAGAGGTTCAACCCTTCCAACTGTTGGAGCATTTCCGTGACGCGTGTCCGGATGAGGTCGCGCTCTTCGCGTAGCGACGTCATTTCGGCCGACTTGTTCGCCGCATCGGCCACGCCGGCCTTGAGGCCATTGACCTCGCGCTGCAGCTTGGCATTCTCATCGGCCAGCCGCGTTTGCTCGCCCTTGAGCCGGACGATCGTGTTCACCAGCAATTTGATTTTTTCTTCGAGCCGATCGAGGGGATCGAGTCCCGCTGTGGTTTTCGCCATGAATCCTGTCTACCTTTGGACCGCGTTCAAGTCTTTCACGAGCGCGTCGATGATTTTCTGCATGCCGGCCTGCACTTCCTCGTCCGTGAGCGTGCGCTCGAGCGACTGGAAGGTGAGGCGCAGCGACAAGCTCACCTTGCCGTCGGGCACGCCCTTGCCCTGATAGCGATCGAACTCGCGCACCAGCACCAGGGTCGCGGGCGCAGCCGAACGAATGGTGCCACGAACGGTCTCGGCAGACAAGACATCGTCAACGAGAATCGAGATATCGCGGACCACCCACGGATACCGTGGCAGCGGCGCCGCGCGCAGGGTATCGGCAGGCGCCGCCGCAGTCAGGGCGTCGAGGTTGATTTCGGCGACGAATACGGCCTCGCCCGACGGCAAGTCGCGCGCGTCGGCCACTCGAGCGTCGAGTTGTCCGAAGATGCCGATCGCGTCGCCGTTGACGACGAGCCTGGCCGCGCAGCCATCGACGAGGTAGGGCGAAGAAGCGTCACCGAACGACGGGGAAAGAGCGGACTGGGCGGCCAGCTGTTCGACCACACCCTTCAGGTCCCAGAAGTCGACGGTGCGCCTGTCACCGCTCCAGTGGTCGGCGGTGGCGAGGCCGGTCCAGGCCATGCCCAGGCCGCGTGTTTCTCCATCCGGAGAAAACCGCGTGCCGATCTCGAAGAGCCGGACGTCGTGTCGGCCGTGCCGCCGGTTGTGGCTGACCGCGTCGATCAGGCCGGGCAGCAAGCTGGGTCGCATGACGGCGAATTTTTCGGAGAGTGGGTTGATCAGGGCGACGGGCGCTCGCCCATCGAGGAACG
>Ga0210377_10003257_pt1 | contig 13988 bp, 11 predicted proteins | sample PLM4_65_b1redo_FD_155480 | JGI IMG/M metagenome (GOLD analysis project Ga0210377, IMG submission 155480) | Groundwater sediment microbial communities from an aquifer in East River, Colorado, USA - PLM4_65_b1 redo | ecosystem: Environmental > Terrestrial > Soil > Riparian zone | place: USA: East...
TGACGCCTACCTGGCCACGATCCCCGAGGACCAGGTCGAGAAGCGCGGGGCCGTCCCCGCGGTCTACGACGGCTTGCGGGAGAAGCTCCTCCGTACCGAGATCCTGGGTAACGGCCGCCGGCTCGATGGCCGGCGGTTCGACGAGATCCGGCCCATTACTTGCGAGGTGGGAGTGCTGCCGCGCACCCACGGCTCGGCCCTCTTCACCCGTGGAGAGACCCAGGCCCTGGTGACCGTGACCCTCGGAACCAGCGAGGACTCCCAGATCATCGACACCGTCCAGGAGCCCGACCACAAGAAGCGCTTCATGCTGCACTACAACTTCCCCCCCTTCTCGGTGGCGGAGGTGAAGTTCCTGCGGGGGCCCGGGCGGCGCGAGATCGGCCACGGCGCTCTCGCGGAACGGTCGCTTCGCGAGATGCTGCCTACCGAAGACGCGTTCCCCTACACGGTGCGCATCGTCTCGGACATCCTCGAGTCCAATGGCTCCTCTTCGATGGCGTCGATCTGCGGGGGCACGTTGGCCCTGATGGACGCCGGCGTCCCGCTGAAGAGCGCCGTAGCAGGTGTCGCAATGGGTCTCGTCAAGGAGGGGGAGCACTGGGCGGTCCTGACCGACATCGCCGGCGAGGAGGATCACTACGGCGACATGGACTTCAAGGTCGCCGGCACCCGCGCGGGAATCACGGCCCTGCAGATGGACATCAAGATCGGCGGCATCACCGCCGAGATCATGGCCCAGGCACTCGAGCAGGCGCGCCAAGGGCGGCTGTTCATCCTCGATCGGATGGCCGAGGGCCTGGCGGAGCCACGACCCAGCATCAGCGCCTACGCGCCCCGAATCCTGACCATCAAGGTCCCCGTGGACAAGATCCGCGACATCATCGGACCCGGCGGCAAGATGATCCGCTCCATCGTCGAGCGGACGGGCTGCAAGATCGACGTGGAGGACGACGGGCGCGTCTCCATCGCGTCGGTGGACGAGGGCGCAGCCCGGAAGGCCGTGGCCATCATCGAGGAGCTGACGGCGACGGCCGAGCTGAACAAGACGTATCTCGGCAAGGTCGTCCGCGTGGTCGAGTTCGGCGCGTTCGTCGAGATCCTGCCCGGGACCGACGGTCTGCTCCACGTCTCCGAGATGGCGCACCACCACGTGAAAGAGGTGCGTAGCGAGGTGAAGGAGGGAGACCAGATCCTGGTCAAGGTCGTCAACATCGATCCCTCCGGGAAGATCCGTCTCTCGAGGAAGGCTCTTCTGGCGGAAGCCGAGGGAGCCGCGGGGTCGGGTGGCCCCGACCAACCCGGTGGCCCCGGAGGTCAGGGGGGTCACGGTGGCCATGGTGGGCAGGACCGGCCCCAGGAACGCCGGGGCGGCGAGCACCGAAGCGACCGGGGTCGCCGGGATCACCCGCGCGACCCGCGGCACCGGTAGGGCGGAGGGCCCGCGGGCTCGCGAGAGGCCAATGACCTCGGCCCAGACGACGCGCCGCCTCCGGGCCGTAGTCACCAGCCTGCTGCTCGCGACTCTCGCCGGAGGCGGGCCCCGTGCGTGGGCTCAAGACGAGATCCGGGTCGAGGCCACCCACGCCGGCTTCCGGCCCAAAGCCGTCAACCTCCGAAAGGGCGAGGGCGCGCGTCTCATCCTCACGACGGCCGACGGCGAGCATTGCTTCGCGGTGGATGCGCTGCGCATCGAGAAGAGGATCGTCCCAGGGAAGGCCACGACCCTGGACTTGACCGTGGACCGCGCCGGCACGTTCACCTTCTACTGCTGCCTCGAGCCGGAGCGGGAGGCGATGCGCGGTCGCCTGGTCGTGACGGAGTGACTGCCACGGGGGCAGCCAACGAAGCCCGACGAACAAGGCGGCCTAGCGGTCCCCTTCGCTGTCGGCCGAGAGAGTCGCGCGGACCAGCGTGAGCACTCGCTGCGGGAAGTCCGGCACGGCAAGCCAGACGATGCCGATGAGGAGCGTCTTCACCAGGTAGGAAACGGCGACGATCCGGAGGGTGCGCGGGGTCATGGGGTCTCGCGGCTCCTCACGAGCGGCCCGGGCGACGGACGAGGGCCAGGGCCACCGTCGCGCCGAGGAAAAGGAGCACGTGGGGCGTTTGCTGAGCGACCGCACCGGAGTGCTCCACAAGGGCCGTCAGCACGGCCGCGGCGCCGCCCATCAGAAGGGCCCCTGTCGTCGTGAGCATCCGTTCCTCCCTCGAGCCACAGACTCAGCAGGGATCGTGCCAGGGCACGGACGACCATTCTCAGGGACTTACGAGCTCACCCGCCCCGCCGGATGTGGCCCGGCACACACAGGGTGTCTCTTCCGGGCCGCCCAGCGTCCTCAGCGGGTGGTGGGGAGGGTAATGGTGAACGTGGTGCCCTTCTCAGGGCCGGTGTCCAGCTCGATGCGGCCGCCGTGGTCCTCCACGATCATCAGGACCGTCGAGAGTCCAAGCCCGGTGCCCTGACCCTCGGGCTTGGTCGTCACGAAGGGCTCGAAGACCTTGGCCTGCAGCGAAAGCGGGATCCCAGGGCCGGTGTCCGAGACACGGATGCGGGCGACGCCGTCGCCCGCCTCGGTCACGAGGCGCAATTCCCGGGTCTCACGGCCGTCCATGGCCTGTGCCGCGTTCACGATGAGGTTGATGAGGGCCATCTCGAGCTGGTTGGAGGCGCCCAGGACGGGGGGGATCCCGGTTGCCAGGTGGGTCTCGAGGCTGATGCCCGCCCGGAGGACCTGGTAGCGGCAGAGATCCAGGGCTCGCTCCACGAGCTCGTTCACGGCCAGGGCAATCGGCTCTTCCTTCGCCGGACGGCTGAAGGCCAGGAGGCTCTGGGCCAGCGTACGGATCCGCTCGGCCCCCTTGGAGACGGAGTGGAGCATCTCCCGCTGCTCCTCGGGGAGCAGTTGCATCTGGAGCAACTCGAGGTTGCCGAAGATGTAGGTGAGGGGTGTGTTCAGCTCGTGGGCGATCCCCGCGGCCATCTGGCCGATGGTGGCGAGCTTCTCGGACTGAAGGAACTTCTTCTGCGCGATGCGCAGCTCTTCGATGGTCCGCTGCTCCCGCTCGAAGAGCTGAGCGTTCTCGATGGCGAGGGCCGCATGGCGGGCCAGGGCCTCGGCGGCCCGAAGGCTGTCGGGGGGGAATGACGCCGATGTCTCGGGGTTGTCCATGTAGAGGGCGCCGAGAGCGCGGGGGACCGCGGCTCCGTCGGGGGCCGCGCGGGGCGACAGGAGCGGGATGCAGACGATGGTCCTCAGGTCCATGAGGATCACGCTCGTGGCGCGTCCCAGCGTCGGGTCGGCGATGGCGTTGCCCGTCGCGATGGTCTCGCCCGACGCAAGCGCCTTCCTCACCACCGAGCTGGAGACGCCAGCAGGGTCGGTGACGGGGGCGCCGCTGCGGGTGCGGCCGACCCGGACGTGGAGGCCTGCCACCGACGGCAAGCGGGGAGTGTCCTCCGTGCCCTCGGCGAGCAGCAGGAAGCCGCGCTCGGCACGGGTGATGCGCATGACACCCGCGAGGATCTGCTCGAGGACCGAGCTCAGGACCAGGGTCGAGTTCAGCGTGTGGACGAGCGATAGGAGGAGCTGCTGGTGCTCAACCCAGGGAAGCTCGGCGACGTGGTCGGTGGTGCCCTCGGCCGTGAGCACCGAGAACTTGAAGGTCGTGTTGCCAAGCTGGATTTCGGAGCCCGCGTGGAGCTCCACCTTCGTGGCCTTCAGGGTGTTCACGTAGACGCCGTGGAGGCTGCCCGCGTCCTCGATGTGGAACCGGCCGTCGTGATGGAGGATGCGGGCGTGGCTTTTCGAGATCGAAGGCTCCTGAAGCAGGATGTCGTTGTGGGCGGCCCTGCCGAGGGTGTAGGAGCGGGGGGCCAGGAAATGGATCTTCTCGGGGAGGCTCCCGCGGAGCAACTCCAACGTGGCCACGGCCATGCTTGCGCCGCAGTGGGCGCACCGGAGCGCGTCGAGGCCGTTCTCCTTTTCACATTTCGGGCAGCGCATCGAGTGCCCGATCATGACCGAGGCCCCTCGGCTCGTCAAGAATCCGGTACGATGCGCCCTCGTGGCACGCTTCCGTGTCGCCGTCGCCGTGACCGCGCCGTGGCTCTGGGCCGGAGGCGTCCTCCTGCTCTCGCGGTCGGCGCCCGCCATGGCCGCGGTCCCCTCGCTGGGCGTCGTCCGCGGTCCCCTCGGCCTCGTTCTTCTGGGCTTGGCCGCGAGCGTGTCCGCCGCCCCCTTCGTCGGGAAGCTCTTTCCGCGCCTCGGCGGCTGGCCTCCCCCTGCGCTCTTTCTCGCCTGCGTCCTGGTCTATGGCGTCTTCGGCCTCCGTCACGTCGGCGGGCTCACGGCGTCGGGAGACGAGCCGCACTACCTGTTGATGGCCCAGAGCCTCTGGAAGGAAGGGGATCTGGAGCTTCGCGACAACGTGGCGCGCGGGGACTACCGCGACTACTTTCCGGGCACCTTGTCGCCCCACTGGGGTTCGCCGCGAGTCGACGGACGGCCCTTCCCGGCCCACAGTCCCGGGTTGCCCCTTCTCCTGGCGCCCGTCTACGCTCTGGGAGGCCGGGCGGCCTGCGTCGGTCTTTTCGCCCTCTTGGCGGCCGCGCTCGTCCGCGAGGTCCGAGCCCTCGCGTTCCGAGCGACGGGGGACCCGACGTCGGCTCTCCTGGCGGCAGTCGCCGTGGCGGGCCCGCCGGTCTTCTACTACGCGTTCCATCTCTACACGGAGCTGCCCTCGGCTCTGGCCCTGGCACTCTCGCTCCGGATCCTCACGGGGGCTCCTGGGATCTCCGGCGCGGTGGGGGCCGCTCTGGCAACATCGTTCCTGCCCTGGCTGCACCTCAAGATGATCCCGGCAGCCGCTGTCCTGGGCGTGATCGCCGTCCTGCGCCTGAGGGGGCGCTCCCGTGCGGCCTTCGTCGTGGTGGCGGCCTTGGCGGCGATCGCCTTCGCTGGTTACTACCAGTGGGTCTTCGGTATGCCGACGCCGCTGGCCGTTTACGGGGGCGGCGTTCCTCCCGACTCCGCCACGTCGCCGGTCCGGGCCGCGGCGGGCCTTCTCCTGGACCGCTCCTTCGGCCTCCTCCCCCACGCCCCGGTGTTCCTGCTCGCCCTGGCGGGCCTGCCCCTGCTGTTGCGGAGGGCCGTCCGAGAGGCTCTGCCGCACCTTGGCATCGTCATCGTCGGAGCTGCGGTTCTCGCCCCGATCGTCGAGTGGCGGATGTGGTGGGGAGGGCAGTGTCCTCCGGGGCGCTTCCTCGTCCCGCTGGTGCCGTGCCTCGGCGTGGCCGTGGCCGCCCGGCTGCGTGGGTCGAGCCGTGGCCTGGCGCACTGGCGGTGGCCACTTCTCTCGAGCGGCGCGGCACTCGCCGTGTTCATGGCGGCGCGGCCGGCGGCGCTGCTGATGCTGAACCGCGGTGACCGTCCCACGAGGGTCTGGGCGGCGCTCTCCGGGGAGACGCCGGTGGAGCGCTACCTGCCGTCGCTCGTCGGGAACGACCTGGCCGACCAGCGGGCCACGATCGTCTGGGTGTGTGTCGTGGTCCTCGTCCTTGCCCTGGACGCCTGGGCGCAGCGCCGCGAGGCCGTCGACAACGCGCTCTTCCGAGGGCTCGGGCTCCCGGTGACCCTGCTCCTTGCGGCCGGCATCACCCTGGACGGCTGGGCCTTCGGCGTCGGACCCGCCGCCGAAGGCGCCTCGGCTCCCCGGCTCAGTTCGAAAGACGGAGCTGCCAGCGCCCCTTGTCCTTTACGGCCTCGTAGGGATCGCCGGGTGTGAGGGCCATCTCGAGGACCTCCTCGATGGACGAGACGAGGCGGATCTTGAGGTCGTTCCTGACGTTCTCGGGGATGTCTTCCTTGACGGCCTTCTCGTTTCGCTTCGGGAGGAGGACTTCCTTCACTCCCAGTCGATGGGCCGCGAGGACCTTCTCCTTGATCCCGCCCACGGGGAGTACCCGCCCCGAAAGCGTCATCTCGCCGGTCATGGCCACGCGCGGCCTCACGGGACGGTTGGTGAGAAGCGAGACGAGGGCCGTCACGAGGGTCACGCCGGCCGAAGGTCCGTCCTTGGGGATGGCCCCCTCCGGGACGTGGAGGTGCAGGTCGACCCGCTCGAAGAACGACTCCTCGATGCCGAGCTGCCGAGCGTGGGCCCGCACCCACGAGAGGGCCGCCTGGGCGCTCTCCTTCATGACGTCGCCGAGCTGGCCGGTGAGGGTGAGCCCCTTCTTTCCCCACATCTGGCTGGCCTCGATGTAGAGGACCTCGCCACCCGCCGCCGTCCACGAGAGACCGATGGCCACGCCGGGGATGAGGGTGCGCTCCTCCATCTCCTCGCGCATGAAGTAGGGCGCGCCGAGGAACTCCTCGACCTTCTCGGGGGTCACGGCCACGGTCTCCGTGAGCCCCTCGGCCCGCTTCCGCGCCACCTTGCGGATGATGCTCGCGATCTCGCGCTCGAGGTTCCTGAGGCCCGCCTCGCGCGTGTACTCGCGGATCAGCTTCGTCAAGGCTTCGTCGCCGAACGCGATGTGCTCGGCGCTCATTCCGTGGTTCTCGAGCTGCCGCGGGATCAGGTGGCGCCGGGCGATGTGGAGCTTCTCCTCCTCGATGTAGCCGGCGAGCCGGATGACCTCCATGCGGTCCCTGAGAGCCGGCGGGACCGTGTCGAGGATGTTGGCCGTCGTGATGAAGAGCACCTCCGAGAGGTCGAAGGGGAGATCGACGTAGTGGTCTTTGAAGGTGTTGTTCTGCTCCGGGTCGAGGACCTCGAGGAGGGCGGCGGCGGGATCCCCCCGGAAGTCGGTGCCGATCTTGTCGATCTCATCGAGCATGAACACGGGATTCTTGCTCTCGGCTCGGCGCAGCCCCTGGATGATTTGTCCCGGCAGGGCGCCGATGTAGGTCCGGCGATGGCCCCTGATCTCGGCTTCGTCGCGCATCCCGCCCAGGCTGATCCGGTGGAACTTGCGTCCCATGGCGGAGGCGATGGACTTCCCGAGGCTCGTCTTGCCGACACCCGGCGGCCCCACGAAGCAGAGGATCGGGCCCTTGATGTCGGGCTTCATCTTCCGGACGGCCAGGTACTCGAGGATGCGTTCCTTGACCTTCTCGAGGTCGTAGTGGTCGTTGTCGAGGACCTCCTTGGCCTTCGCGAGGTCGATCTCGGATTCGGTCCGCTTCGCCCAGGGGAGGACCACGAGCCAGTCCAGGTACGTCCGAGCCACCGTGTATTCGGCGGCAGCGGGCGACATCTTCGAAAGCCGATCCAGCTCCCGCACCGCCTCCTTCTTCACGTCCTCCGGCATCCCGGCCTTGTCGATCTTCTCCCGGAGCTCGTTGTACTCCCGCTGCTGGTCGTCTCCCTCGCCCAGCTCCTTCTGGATGGCCTTCATCTGCTCGCGGAGGTAGTACTCGCGCTGGATCTTATGCAGCTCGGTCTTCACCTGACTCTGGATCTTGTTCCCGACCTCGAGGACCTCGAGGTCCTTCGCCAGCACCTTGTTGATGCGCTCGAGGCGCGTCTTCACGTCGAGGACCTCGAGGATCTCCTGCTTTTGGGCCGTGTTCAGGGACTGGAGGCTCCCGGCGATGAAGTCGGCGAGGCGCGACGGGTCCTGGATGTTGGCGGCGAGGGCCTGAAGCTCGTCCGAGAGGGTAGGGGAGATCTCCACCACCCGCTGGAAGAGCCCCTGGGCGCTCTGGGCCAGGGCCTGGACCTCGACCTGTTGCTCGAGGGGGATGACCTCCCGCAGGATCTCGATGCTGGCCTTGAGAAAGGGCCGGTACTGGGTGACCTGCAGGACCCGGAACCGATGGACCCCCTGGACCACGAGGCGCAGCGAGCCGTCGGGGAACTTGAACATCTTGTGGATGTGGGTGAGGGTCCCGATGCGGTAGAGGTCGCTCTCCACGGGGTCGTCCACCGCCGGGTCGCGCTGGGTGACGACGCCGATCACTCTCCGCTCCCGGACGGCCTCATTGACCAGCGCCACCGAGCTCTCCCGGGCCACGGCCAGGGGCAGGATCGCGTGGGGGAAGAGGATCGTGTCGCGGAGGGGGAGTATGGCGAGCTCCTCGGGGACGTCCGAGAGGTTCACCTCGTGGGCCCCCGAGGACTCGAAGTCCGGTCTCCCATCATCCGTGGCGTCGCTCACGAGAAGGCCTTGGCGAGCTGCGCCTCGAAGAGTCGGACCTCTCGCCCGGTAGCGTTCTGCTCCTCCTCTCTCTGCTGGCACGACCGGCAAAGGGCGGCGAAGGGCAGCGCCGTGAGGCGCGCTTCGGCGATCTCGATGCCGCACTCGGGGCAGACGCCGTAGGTCCCGTGCTCGAGCCGGCGAATGGCCTCGTCGATCTTGGAGAGGGTCTCGGACTTCATCTCCATGAGGGCGAAATCGACCTCCTGGATGAAGTCGTCGACGCTCTGCTCCTCGGTGTCCTTCACGTGGGCCGCTTCGGCCGGGAGGGTTTCACGGAGCCAGCGAAGCTTGTCGTGGATCTCGCGCCGGCGGTCCTCGAGCATCTCTTTGAGAACCTCGTGCCGCTTGCGATCGGTCACGTTCTTCCGGTTCATGGTCGTCCTCCCTTCGGGTCCCTTTTCCGCCTCACTTGAGCTTCAGCACGAGGAACAGGTGGTTGTCTCCCCGGCGTATGCGGAGGCGGGCCAGCCCATCCACCTTGGCCTTGGCGATCTCCGTCTCGAAGGCGTCGACGCCGTCAACCGCGGCGCCGTTGACGCTCACGATCACGTCGCCTCGCTGCAGGCCGGCATCCTCGGCGGCCTCTCCAGCCTCGACGTCCATCACCAGTGCGCCCTTCGACCCCCGGGGGAGCTCGAGGCGTTCGGCGAGGTCCGGGGTCAGGTTGTGCAGCGTCATCCCGAGCTGTGCCCTGCCCTCCCGGCCCGAGTCGTCCGCCTGCTGGTTCTCGTCGGGGAACGTGCCGAGGGGGACCGCGATCGTCTTCTCCGTGCCGCCGCGGAGGACCTTCAGACGCACGGTCGTGCCGGGCGTGCGCGAAGCGATGTAGCGGGAGAGGTCACCGTTGTCGGAGATCACGCGGTCGTCGGCCGCCGTGACGACGTCGTCGGGCTTCACGCCCGCCTTGTCGGCCGGCCCGCCGGCGGTCACGTCGCTGACGATCGCGCCCTTGGCCTCCTTCAGCTTCAGGCTCCTGGCCATGTCCTCGCCGACAGGCTGGATCGCGACGCCCAGCCAGCCCCGGATCACCTTCCCCTTCTCCCGGAGCTGCGGCGTCACTTCCTTGGCCGCGTTTATCGGCACGGCGAAGCCGACGCCCGACGACTGGGGCGCGCCTTGGGTGATGATCAGCGTGTTGATCCCGATCACCTGCCCCCGGGTATTGATCAGGGGACCCCCGGAGTTGCCGGGGTTGATCGATGCGTCGGTCTGGATCATCTGGACCGACGTCCCGGCCGCCAGCGGTATGTCCCGACCCTTGAAGGAGACCACCCCGACCGTCACGCTGTTGCCCCCGAGACCGAAGGGGTTGCCGATCGCCATGACCCACTCGCCCACCTCGGTTTGATCCGAGTCGCCCATCTCGAGGACCGTGAGGGGCTCCTTGGGCTCGATCTTGAGGAGTGCCACGTCGGTGCGGGCGTCGCGGCCTACCAGCTTTGCCTCGTACGTCTTGCCGCCGACGAGGGTCACCGAGATCTGGTCGGCACCGTCGACCACGTGCCGGTTGGTCAGGACGTACCCGTCCTTGTCGATGACGAATCCGGAGCCGAGGGCGCGCTGCGTTTGGCGCTCCTGACCCCCGCCGCCCCCTTGCGGTCCGAAGAACCGGTCCATCATGTCGTCGCCGAAGAAGTCGCGGAACGGATCCCGGAAACGCTGACGCTTGACGACCTTCTGGGTGTTGATATTCACGACGCCGGGGGTCAGGCCCCGGGCGAGGTCCCGGAAGGTGTCGAGGGTGACGGCACCGTGGGCCGGCGTGGCCGCCGGCGCGCTGGCAGCGTCGGCCGGCCGAGCCAGAGCGGGCTCCGGCCGCTGGACCTGCGACGTGACGACCGCCCCGACGAGCATCGCCGCCATGGCCACGGTGAAGAACGAAGCGATCGTCCGAGCCCGGTTGTTCATGTGACGCTCTCTACCTCCAGGAACCTACGAGACGAAGGCCGTGGTCGATGGGTGATTCCAGCGACGCCGCGGTCTGAAAACGATGCAAGACATGTACCGCCGCCGACCTTTGGACGGCCAGGCGCGCTTCTTGGCCTCGACCGAGTCGTTAGCGCCCTGTTTCCACCATGCCAACCCCATTATGCACTAGCACTTACGACCGCCGGACGTTAAAAGTTGTGCGTGGCGGCGGGCAGGGGCGCGGCCGGCCGTCGTCCCTGGAGTCCGGGCTCGTACCGAAAACAGGCCACCGGCCGCGCGCCCCCTTTCAGACGACGAGCGCCTCAGTAGTCGTCCATCCCACCCGCCGGCATCGGGGGCTCCTTCTTCTTCTCCGGGATTTCGGCGACGATGGCCTCCGTGGTGAGCATCAGGCTGGCGATGGACGAGGCGTTCTGGATCGCGAACCGGACCACCTTCGTGGGGTCGATGACGCCGGCCTCGATCAGGTTCTCGAAGCTGCCGGTCTGAGCGTTGAACCCCGTTTCGGAGTCCATCTCGCGGACCTTCGACACAATGATGCTCCCTTCGTGCCCGGCGTTGGTGGCGATCCAACGGAGCGGCTCCTCCAGCGCCCGCCGCACGATCTCCAGCCCGACGCGCACGTCGTGGGGGAGGTCCTTGTCCTTGATGGCCTTGTCCAGGGCCGGGATGCTTCTCAGGAGGGCGACGCCGCCGCCGGGCACGATCCCTTCCTCGACCGCCGCCTTGGTCGCGTGCATGGCGTCCTCGACCCGGGCTTTCTTCTCCTTCATCTCGGTCTCGGTCGCAGCCCCGACCTTGATCAGCGCCACACCACCCACGAGCTTGGCGAGGCGCTCCTGGAGCTTCTCGCGGTCGTAGTCCGAGGTCGTCTCCTCGATCTGGGTCCGGATCTGCTTGACGCGGCCCTCGATCGCGGAGGTCTTGCCGCCCCCCTCGATGAGGGTGGTGTTCTCCTTGTCGATGACCACTTTCTTGGCTCGCCCGAGATCCTCGATCTTGAGGTTCTCGAGTTTGATGCCCAGGTCCTCGGTGATGGCCTTGCCGCCGGTGAGGGTCGCGACGTCCTCGAGCATCGCCTTCCGTCGGTCGCCGTAACCCGGCGCCTTCACGGCGGCGCACTTGAGGGTTCCGCGTAGCTTGTTGACGACCAGCGTCGCGAGAGCCTCGCCCTCGACGTCTTCGGCCACGATGAGGAGGGGCTTCCCCTGTTGCGCGATCTTCTCCAGGACGGGGAGAAGATCCTTCATGCTCGAGATCTTCTTCTCGAAGGCGAGGATGAAGGGGTCTTCCAGCACGACCTCCATGCGCTCGGGATCGGTGATGAAGTAGGGCGAGAGGTAGCCGCGGTCGAAGCGCATCCCCTCGACGACCTCCAGGACGGTGTCCATCGTCTTGGATTCCTCGACGGTGATGACGCCGTCTTTGCCGACCTTCTCCATCGCTTCGGCGATGATGTTGCCGATGGTCTCGTCGTTGTTGGCGGAAATCGTGCCGACCTGCGCGATCATCTTGCCCTTGACCGGCTTGCTGAGCTTCCTCAGCTCCCCGACGACGATCCCGACGGCCTTCTCGATCCCGGTCTTCAGCACCATCGGGTTGGCGCCCGCCGCGACGTTCTTGATCCCCTCGCGGAACAGGCCCTGAGCCAGGACGGTCGCCGTCGTCGTGCCGTCGCCGGCCACGTCGCTCGTCTTGCTCGCGACCTCCCGGACCATCCGGGCTCCCAGGTTCTCCAGGGGATCCTTGAGGTCTACTTCCTTGGCGACCGTCACGCCGTCCTTGGTGATCGTGGGGGACCCGAACTTCTTCTCCAGTATGACGTTGCGTCCCTTCGGGCCGAGGGTCACTTTGACGGCGTCCGCAAGAGCATTCACGCCCCGGAGGATCGCGCTCCTCGCGTCCTCGCGGTAAACGATGTGTTTGGCAGCCATAGTCTCCTAGCCTCCCGAATTTCAAAGTCGAGCGGCGCGCAGCACCGGCTTCATTCCGGTGCGACGCGCGGGGGCGCGAGGGGGTGCTGCGGGCAGCACCCCCTCGCTCATCGAAGGATCCCGAGGAGCTCGTCCTCCTTCATGATCAGATAGTCGTTTCCGTCGATCTTCACGTCTGTCCCCGACCACTTGCCGACGAGCACCTTGTCGCCCGCCTTGACGGTGAGGGGCAGGGTGGTCCCGTTCTCGAGGACCTTTCCCGAGCCTACGGCGACGACCTCGGCTTGCTGGGGCTTCTCCTTCGCCGTGTCGGGGACGATGATCCCGCCGACCTTCTGCTCGTCCTCTTCAAGCCGGCGCAGGAGAACGCGATCGCGGAGGGGTCGCACTCTTGCCATTCTTCCTCCTGCCGCAGCTCGACGGGTCGGCGCCGGCCGGGGGGCCGCCTTGCGCGTCCGCGTCGCGGGCGCCTTTTGCGGCGATCGGCCGGAACCGACCCGGGCCTTGCTCTTGGTCCTCACTTGGTCACGCTGATGGCGATCTGCTTCGGCTTCGCCTCTTCCTTCTTGGGGAGGGTGACCCGGAGCACGCCGTCCTTGTAGTCCGCCTTGATCTTCTCGGTGTCGACCACCGCGGGGAGCGTGAAGGATCGGCTGAAAGTGCCGTAGGCCCTCTCCACGCGGTGATAGTTCTCTCGCTTCACCTCGGTGTCGAATTTCCGCTCACCGCTCAGGGTGAGGGTGCTGTTCTCGATACGGATGTCCACGTCCTTGGCGTCGATCCCGGGCAGCTCGGCCTTGAGGACGATGTTGCCCTCTTGCTCCAGGATGTCGACGGCTGGGGCCCAGGACCCGCCCAGAGCCCAGTCCTCCTCACTCGCGGCACCACGGCCAACTCCGCGGAAGGACTCGCCGAGGAGACGATTCATCCGCTCCTGGAGGCCGACCACGTCACGGAACGGTTCCCAGCGAACGATAGGCATACTTACCTCCTCCTTGGATCAGTTCTTGACTGTGTACTCGGCGTCCACGACCTCGCCCTCGGGCTTCGTCGCGGAGCCCCCATTGCCCTTGGCGCCGGGCGTCCCGTCCGGCGTCGCGGCCTTCTGATAGAGCGTCTCCGCCGCCTTGTGGCTCAGCTTCGTAAGGCGCTCGATGGCGGTCTTGATCGCGGCGAGATCGTCCCCCTCGGCTGTCTTCCGGGCGGCTGCGACCTCCTCCTCGATGGCCTTTACCTCGGACTCGCCCAACTTCTCGCGGTTCTCGGAGCCCAGCTTCTCGAGGCTGTAGGCGAGGGAATCCGCCTGGTTCCTGGCGTCGACCGTGTCTCGCTTTTGCTTGTCGTCGTCGGCGTGGGCCTGCGCATCCGTCACCATGCGTTCGACTTCGTCCTTGGCGAGCCCGGAAGAGGCGGTGATCGTGATGTTCTGCGACTTCCCGGTGGCCGTGTCCTTGGCCGATACGTTCAGGATGCCGTTGGCGTCGATGTCGAACGTCACCTCGATCTGGGGTACTCCCCGCGGCGCAGTCGGAATCCCGACGAGGTGGAACTTGCCGAGAGTCCGGTTGTCGCGGGCCATTTCGCGCTCGCCCTGGAGTACGTGGATCTCGACGGAAGTCTGGCTGTCGGCGGCCGTCGAGAAGGTCTCCGTCTTCCGGGTCGGGATCGTCGTGTTGCGATCGATGAGACGGGTCGTGACGCCGCCCAAGGTCTCCACCCCGAGGGACAGGGGGGTGACGTCCAGGAGTAGCACGTCCTTGACGTCGCCGGCCAGGATCCCCGCCTGGACCGCCGCCCCGACGGCGACGACCTCGTCGGGGTTCACTCCCTTGTGGGGCTCCTTCCCGAAGAGCTCCCGCACCACCTGCTGGATCTTCGGCATCCTCGTCATGCCCCCGACCAGGACCACCTCGTCG
>Ga0210377_10003258_pt1 | contig 13988 bp, 11 predicted proteins | sample PLM4_65_b1redo_FD_155480 | JGI IMG/M metagenome (GOLD analysis project Ga0210377, IMG submission 155480) | Groundwater sediment microbial communities from an aquifer in East River, Colorado, USA - PLM4_65_b1 redo | ecosystem: Environmental > Terrestrial > Soil > Riparian zone | place: USA: East...
CCGAGGCCCCGCGACGCGAGCGGCACGGGGCTCTGCGCGGCGAGCCTGCGAGCCCCGGCCTCGTCGCCCCGCTCGAAGGCCAGTGCCGCAGCGTAGAGGCCGCCGACCGGGTGAGCGGCCTGCCACGCAAGGTCGGCGAGCGCATCGGCCGCGTCGAGGCGGCCCTGCCCGACCGCCGACAGGATGAGCGCCTCGACCGCCAGGGCTTCGAGATCGGCGAGGGGAACGACCTCCGCGGTAGCGCGCCCCGCTCGCGCCGCCGCGACGGCTCCTCCGGCGCGGGCCGCGGCCCGAGCCAGGGGCCAGCGCCGGGCGCGCGCGAACGCGAGATCGGCAGACGCCGTCTCGCCGGCCAGGAGGCGCTCTCTCCCCCGGGAGAGGTCGGAGGAAGCCTGCAGCGCGAGCCAGGCTGCGAAGGCGGTGGCGGCAGCAAGAGCCACGAGGGCCCACGCCACGAGCCGGCGGAGGTGCGACGCCCTCGGCGGGCCCTCGTGTCTCAGGCCTTCGTCCGCGCGCCGGCGAGCCGGGCGACCTGCACCGCCTGGTAGGTCGGGATCGCGTGGGTGAGGATCCGCACCGACGCCTCGAGGTCCCTCCGGTCGAGGACGTACGCGATGCGCACCTCGTCCCTGCCCAGGCCGGGCGTCGCGTAGAAGCCCTCGGCGGGCGCGACCATCACCGTCGCGCCCTCGTGCGCGTAGTCGGTGAGCAGCCACGAGGCGAAGTCCTCGCCGTCGTCGACCGGCAGGCGCGCCACGAAGTAGAAGGCCCCCTCGGGCTTGCGCAGGAAGACGCCCGGGATATGCGAAAGGCCCTCGAAGAGCATGTCGCGGCGGGCCTGGTACTCGCGCACCAAGTCTTTCGCGTAGTCGGGGCCGAGGTCGTTCGCCCCGAGGGCGACGAGCTGGGCGAGGCCGGGTGGCGAGAGCCGCCCCTGCGCCATGCGCAGCGCAGCGGTGTAGACGGCCTGGTTACGGGTGACGAGGCAGCCGAGGCGGATGCCGCAGGCGCTGTAGCGCTTCGAGAGGCTGTCCACGACGATCGTCGCCTCTTCGCCGCCCGGCAGGCTGAGGGCGCTCGTCGCGGAGCGCCCGTCGTACACGAGCTCGCGGTACACCTCGTCGGCCACGAGGAAGAGGCCGTTCTCCCGGCAGAAGGCGAGGGTCGCCTCGAGCTCGTCCCGACGGTAGACGGTCCCGGTGGGGTTGCCCGGGTTGCACAGCAGCACGAGCCGGGTGCGCGGGGTGAGCGCCCGTCTCCACTCCTCGACCGGCGGCAGGTGGAAGCCGTCCTCGCCGCGCGCGCGCAGCGGGACCAGGCGCACGCCCGCCATCGTCGCGAAGGCGGTGTAGTTCGTGTAGAAGGGCTCGACCACGAGGGCCTCGTCGCCCTCGTTCGCGCAGGCCACGAGGGCGAACAGGATCGCCTCGCTGCCGCCCGTCGTCGCGATGATCTGGTCGGCCGCAAGCTCGATCCCGAGCCGCCGGTAGTAATCCCGGAGCGTTTCGAGGCACTCCGCCGTGCCCGCCGAGGGAGTGTAGGCGAAGACGCTCGGCGCCTGCGCGAGCCTCGCGCGCATGGCGGGAGGGGTCTCGAGGTCGGGCTGGCCGATGTTGAGGTGGTAGACCTTGACCCCGCGGCGCTTCGCCTCGTCGGCCAGGGGCATCAGCTTGCGGATGGGGGAGGCGGGCATCTTCCGGCCGCGCTCGGATACCTGGAGGGCCATGTCGCTTCTCCGCTTCAGTTGGCTCGCAAACGGCTGGTGATCCGCTCGTCCCGGTCCGCGGTGACGACCGCCTCGAGGGCCCAGGACGCCGCCTCGCTCCACACTCCGGAGTACTCGGCCACGAGGGCGCGCCCCTGTGGAGAGACCTCGCGCTGGAGCGCCGTAACCGGCGCCGCGACCGGGCGCCCGTCCACGAGAGCGGCGAGAGACAGGCCCCGGATCTTGACCGCGCGCCGGCCGTCGTTGCGCAGGTGGATGCGGACCACGAACCGCTCGCCGGGCCGAACCTCCCGAGGCAGCACCTCGAACTCCAGCCGGCCCGCGAACTGCGGTGGGCGCCGGCTGTTCACCTCCGAGCTGTCGAAGCCCTCCACGCCGCCGGCCGACGGCGTCGCCACCGTCGTGGCGTCGGCCGTGAAGCCGCGAGGCGCCGTCGGGGAAATCGCGGCGGGCGCGGGTGGCGCGGCGGGGAGAGTGCCGGGAGGCGGTTCGACGGAGGGGGCAGTCGGAGTCGGCCTCGCGGCCGGAGGCGGGGCGACGCCGGCCGGCGTCGCCCGTGCGACCACGGGCGCGCCAGCCGGCGCGGACGTCGCCGGGTCGCGCTCGAGCGCTGCCCGCCGGCTCCGGTCGAATCCGTCGCGAGCCTCGAGGAGCATGCGGGTCGCGTCGGCGAACTCGCCCTTGGACAAGAGCAGCTCCGCCTGGCTCACGCCGGCGTCCACCGATCGCAGCGACCAGGCCGTGACGCCCGCGGCCAGGGCGGCGGCGCGAGCCTCGCGCATCGAGGACGCCGCCGCGTCGGCCTGCGCCCGGAAGGCGCTGTTGAGGCGTGCCGAGAGCTCGGCTGCGGCCGGGTGGCGCGGGTCGAGCTCCAGCAGGTGCGACAGCTCACCCGAGGCGCCGGCGGTGTCACCCGCGTCGAGGAGCCGTCGGGCCTCGACGATCGAGCGGTCGAGCTCGCTCACCCGCTCCCGGGACCGGGCCAGCACCGCGCCCGCCTCGGCGTCGCCGGGAGCCAGCTTCAAGGCGCCCTCGGCCTCGGCGGCCGCGGCGACGTAGTTCTTGCCGTCGAGCTCGCGGTTGGCCAGCTGGACCTGCTTGCGCACCAGCTCCTGGGTGAGCTCGCTCACCGCCGCGCCCGAGCTCGAGGCGGGCGTCGGCGCCGGCCGGCCGCGCAGAAGGATGCCGATGGCGAGGGCGCCGATGGCGAGGGCGGCGAGGCCGGCCCCGGCCACCAGTGGCAGCAACAACGAGCGCCTCACCGGCCGGGCCGAGCCGGGCGACAGCGTTGGTGAGGAGCTTCCCGGCGCCGGCGAGGACGGCATCGGCTGCGGTGTCGGCACACGCGGCCTCGGCGGCAGGGGCGGCAGAGGCGGCGCGGCGGGAGCGAGCGCGCCCGACGGCAGGCTCGGCGCCGCGTGCGGGGGCAGGGGCGGCGGCTCGGGCTTCGCCGGCCAGGGGCGGGGAAGCGGCGGCGCCTTCGGCGAGGTCGGCGGCGCGAGCGCCTGGCGCGCGATCGCGATCGCGGCCCGCATGTCGCCGGCGGAGGCGAATCGCTTCTCGCGGTCCTTCTCGAGCGACCGGTTCACCACCGCCACGATCGCAGTCGGCACGTCGGGCGCCCAGCGGCGCACCGGCGGCGCCTGCCGGTGCACGACCTGGAAGAGGACGCTCGGTGTCGAGTCGGCCTCGAAGGGCTTGTGGCCGGTCAGCAGCTCGTAAAGCACGGCCCCGGTCGAGAAGAGGTCGGAGCGCCCGTCCACCTTGTCCCCGAGCGCCTGCTCGGGAGACATGTAGTTCGGCGTGCCGAGGACGATCCCCTCCTGCGTCATCTCGGAGGTGCTCACGCGGGCCAGGCCGAAGTCCATGATCTTGACCTGTCGGCCCGGCCCGAGGTGGATGTTCGCGGGCTTGACGTCGCGGTGGACGACGCCCTTGGCGTGCGCGTAGTCGAGCGCGGCGAGGATGCCGTCCATGACGTCGAGCTTCTCGTAGAGCGTCCTCAGGAGCTCGCCGTCGATGGCGTCGCGCAGGTCCGTGCCCTCGAGGAGCTCCATCGCCATGAAGAGGAGGCCGTCCTCCTCGCCGAAGTCGTGCACGGTGACGATGTTCGGGTGGTTGAGGAGCGCTGCCGCCTGCGCCTCGCGCTGGAAGCGCTGCAGGGTCTCGTCGCCGGGGGCGACCCGGGCAGTGAGCGTCTTGAGCGCCACGAACCGATTGAGAATCGGGTCCCTGGCCTTGTAGACCTCGCCCATCGTGCCGCGGCCGAGCTCGCCGACGATCTCGTACTTTCCTATCCGCTCGCGCTCCATGCGGTCACAACCGGCCACGCAATCCACGCAGACGAGGCCGGGAAGAGATGTTAGCACGGGGGCCCAGGCCGAAACGCCGCACCGATTTCGCTTGACTCCTCTGTCCCGGATGAGACAGAGTCTCATTCATCACCGGACGTTGCCGCGTTGCCGGTCGAGGCGTCATGGACGACCAGGCGAAGGACGAGCGCATCGAGAGCCTCCACGAGCTGTTCCGCGAGAAGGGGCTCCTCCTCACCCCCCAGCGCCGGGCCATCCTCCGGGCCGTCCTCGACCTCGACGATCACCCCACCGCCGACCGGGTGCACGCCGCCCTCTCGCGTCGCCGCGTGCGCGTCTCTCGCGCGACGGTCTTCCGGACGCTCGAGAGCTTCGCGCGCCTGGGCGTCATCACGAAGGCCTGTCACCCGGGAAGCTCGGTCCGATACGACGCACGGACCGACCTTCACCACCATCTGATCTGCACCAGCTGCGACCGGGTGATCGACTTTCTTGACGCCCGTCTCGACACGCTCCCGGTCCCCGACACGAGGCGCTTCGGCTTCGTCGTCTCGGACTTCAAGGTCCAGCTCCGCGGGACCTGCAAGGAATGCCGTGAGCAGGAGGACAAGAAATGAAACGGACCCTGTTCGGACTAGTCGTCGCCGCGGGTCTCGCGGCGACGGCCGTGCTGGCGGCGGACGCCACCCCGGCCAAACCGCCGCTCGGCTTGCCGCCCGTCCCCATCCCCGCCGAGAACCTCCAGACCCCCGAGAAGGTCGCCCTCGGGGACAAGCTCTTCGACGACAAGAGGTTCAGTGCGACCGGTCAGGTGGCGTGCGCCACCTGTCACGACTCGAAGAAGGCCTTCACCGACAGCCCGCTGCGCACCTCGGAGGGCATCAAGAAGGGTGGGAAGGCGCTGACCGGCACCCGCAACGCCCCCACCGTCGTGAACTCGGCCTATTTCGCCGTCCAGTTCTGGGACGGCCGGTCCCCGAGCCTCGAGGACCAGTCGCAGCACCCCTTCATCAATCCCGTCGAGATGGGTCTCAAGGACCACCAGCCGATCCTGAAGATCGTCCGGTCCGACCCCGCGTACGTGAAGGCCTTCGAGCAGGTCTTCGGCAAGAAGGGCGCCCAGGTCACCATGAAGGAGGTCATGCAGGCCATCGCGGCCTTCGAGCGGACCAAGGTGTCCGGGAACACCCCCTTCGACCGCTACTTCTACGCGGGGGAGTCGGGTGCGCTCACCGACGCGCAGAAGCGTGGCTTCGACCTCTACGTCAACAAGGGCCGCTGCGTCTCCTGCCACCGGATCGAGCAGACGCAGGCCCTGTTCACCGACAACCGCTTCCACAACATCGGCGTCGGGATCAACGACATCCAGAAGGACGTGCCCGTCCTCGCCGGCGAGTTCCTGCAGGCGAAGGCGACTCTGGCCGAGGTGGACGTGAAGGTCCTGGGCGACAAGCGGACCTCGGAGCTCGGGCGCTTCGCCATCTCCCGCGACTTCGAGGGACTCGGCGCCTTCAAGACGCCGACCCTGCGCAACGCGGCCGTCACTTCGCCCTACATGCACGACGGCAGCCTGAAGACGCTGAAGGACGTGGTCGTCCACTACAACAACGGCGGGGTGACGAAAGAGGGCGACCCCGTCAACGACTTCCTGAGCGGCGGCATCCGGCCGCTGAACCTGACCGAGGCGGAGATCGACGACCTCGTGTCGTTCATGGAGGCGCTGACCAGCCCCGAGTTCGCCTCGCTCCCGAGCGCCGCCCGGATGGAGGTGAAGCCATGAATCCCATCGTCCCCAGCCGTCGCGACTTCCTGAAGGGCGCGGCGGCCGCCGCCGCCGCCGGCGTCGTCCCCATGAGCTTCGTGAAGCTCGCCTTCGCCGACCCCGCCCAGGACTTCACCTTCGCCTACATCTCGGACGCCCACATCCAGCACATCTCGGGCAGCAAGTTCGTCCGCAACTGGGACCGGGGCCTCATCCGGGCGGTGGCGGAGACGAACCTCCTCACCCCGAAGCCCGACTTCGTGATGTTCGGGGGCGACCTCGGCCAGCTCGGCATGAAGGAGGAGCTCGACCACGGCGCCGAGATCATGTCGAAGCTCCGCTACAAGACCCACTACGTGATGGGCGAGCACGACTACTACCTCGACCTCGGGGAGTACTGGTCGAAGCTCTTCGGCCCTCACTGGCACAGCTTCGACCACAAGGGCGTCCACTTCGTGGTGCTGAACAGCGTCCTCACCTACGACGAGTGGACGTACAACCGCTGGCCGTCCGCCGAGGAGCGGATGCTCCAGATGGCCGGCCTCGACAACCCGAACGGGTCGCCGTTCATGGTGGGCGAGAAGCAGCGCGCGTGGCTGAAGGCCGACCTCGACAAGGTCGCCAAGACGACTCCGGTCGTCGTCTTCTCTCACTCGCCGCTGCAGAAGCTCTACAAGGGCTGGAACTTCTGGACGGACGACGCGGAGGAGGTGCAGGCGATCCTGGCGCCCTTCGAGAAGGTGAACGTGATCTACGGGCACGTGCACCAGATCCAGTACAACCAGGTCGGCAACATCTCGTTCAACGCGGTGATGGCGACCGCCTGGCCCTGGCCCTATCCGAACACCTACGCCCAGGCCCAGCACACGATGCCCGTCCTCACCGTGCCCATGAACCGAGCCGACCCCTTCTTCGAGCGCGACGCCACCGGCTGGCAGTTCATCGACGTCCACACCGGCCGGGTGGCCCTGAAGTACAACCTCTACAACAACACCGCTCGCACCGTGGCTTGGAACCCCGCCACCGGCAAGCCCGAGGACACCGTCTTCCAGGACCCCTCGAAGCGCGTCCCGCCGCAGGTCCACTACTAGAGGAGGAATGGCCATGAAGAGGAAGATCGCGGTCGCTCTCGCGGCGGCCGTCGTCCTGGCCGTGGTCGGCGGGATCGCCATCCAGGCCGACGAGTTCACCAAGAAGGACCAGGAGCGCTGGGAGAAGGAGTACATGAGCGTCGTGCAGAAGGGACGGGAGCTCTGGACGAGCCCCCAGCTCGGCACGAACGGCGTCGCCTGCGCTCAGTGCCACCCGAACGGCGCCAACACCCACCCGGAGACGTACCCCAAGTTCCAGCAACAGCTCGGGCGCGTGATCGCGCTGCGCGAGATGATCAACTGGTGCATCCAGCAGCCGCTCGAGGGCAAGCCGCTCGCCCTCGACAGCAAGGACATGGTCGCGCTCGAGACCTACGTCGCCTACGAGCGGCGCGGCGTGCCCCTCGCCCCCGGCAAGCACTAGGAAGGGCTCAACGCTGCCGGCCGGCCCGGCCGGCCGGCGGCACACACAGTCGAGCCCCGTGGGGCTGCTCTCGATCTGACGGCCTGGGCCCGCGTGCCCTCTGGCGGCCCAACCGGTCGGTCAGTTGCGGACGACGACCGGAGAGGACGCATTGGGGATGAGGAGGCGCGGCCGACTGAGCCCATTGCGGTGGATTGCCCAGGTATTCACGACGGCAGACGATGCCTGCTCGGTCTCGGGCAGCCCGTACAGGATCTGATCGTTGTCGAGCCACTCCACCTGGTCGTCGACGTTTCGCTGCTCTGGCAACACGGTCTCCTTCATGATCCCGAGGTCCAGGATGGCGATGATCCAGTGTCGGTAGGGCTGGTCGACGACCTTCTTGAAAGCGATCGTCGAGCCATCGGGTGACAGCGACGGACATTCGACCCCTTCCCGGAGCACTACGATGCTGCGCGCATCGATGTCGCCGCGAACGAGGAACGTCCTTCCGCCCGTCGAAAGTGCTGTCTTGGGCAAAGGTCACTCCCCAGAAGTTGAAGTCCTGCTCTTTCCACGCCGCGCCGTCGCGGTGGACCCGGAACGCCTCGAGATCGCCGATCGTCTTTCCGGTCTCGGTGTCGATGACGGTCGTCTGAGTCGAGAAGCCGGTTTGAGCGTAGGAGTGGCCGCTGAGGAAGACGGTGACGGCCGCCCGCTTTCCGTTGGGCGCCACCCGAGCTCGGCTTCCGCCACCCGCGAGGTCGATCCTGTGTCGAAGATCAGCGCCGCGAAGGTCGTCAGGAATCCCCTCTCGGCGGTGAGGCAGATGCCGGTCCCGGCGGCGGCGTGGACACGGTCGCAACGAAGGGTCCCCCGGTACTCCGTCTGGCCGTCCTCCGACAGCGCGGCCAGGACCCCGAAGTCCGGACCCAGCGCCGTGTTTCGGTAGAGGATCCGGGACCGCTTCCGTGCTCGGGCCGACGAGGCGGGCCGCGGGGCCTTGTCAGGCGGCACGGGTCCCTTGTCCGACCCGATCCCCGGGCCCGCCGGCGCCTCCTGGGGGAAGGGTAATTCCGCCTTCGCGTCGGTCGGGGCCGCCGTCGTCGGCGCCGATCGGGATCGCCGGTGGACCACGTAGACGACCGGCGTGAGTAGGCACGTCGCGCAGATCGCGATGAAGACGGCGACGGAGGTGCGTCTAGGCATGCCGAGGACGACCGATTGCGAGGAGCGGAACGGCCATTCCGGCGCTCAGCACGAGACCGATGCCGAAGGCGCCCACCGCGGCTTCTTCGCCGAATGAGCTCCAGGCGGCGCCGAACGCCAGCGAAGCGAACACCCGCGAGAGATTGACGATCGTGCCGAGCACGGCGAGACCGGTGGTCAGCACCTTCCGATCGAGGACCGCCGACGCCATGGCCACCAGGACTCCGTCGGTGCCCGCGTAGTAGAGCCCGAGCAGGGCGAGGCAGGCCACCCCCACCGGGACGCCCTCGTCCGGGAGGAGCAATAAACAGCCATAGAGCACGAGCATCGCGACGTGACCCCCGACGAACACCAGACCGCGAGCGGTGCGATCCGCCAGCCGGCCCAGAGGAATCGCGGTCAGCATGTAGACGAGCGCGACGCCGAATGCGAGGAGCGGAAACCACGAGTAGGGGAGCTTCAGACGGCGCTGGACCAACAGAAGCAGGAAACCGTCACTGACGGTGACGACTCCGACGACGGCGGCCACCGCCGCGAGGGCCATGAAAGGGCGATTGCGCAGCACGGCGGAGAGCTGAGGGACCGCGAAGAGGGCGGCACCTCGGGAACTCGCCGCGGCAGGGTTCCGGACGAAGAGGACCAGCGCGGAAAGGCCGATCGCCGCCATGCAGAAACTCGTGAGGAACAGCGCATCGAAGCCGCCGCCGGGAACGGCCAGGAGCGAGAATGCCACGAGCGGACCGAGCATGGCGCCGAAGGCGTCCATGGCACGGTGGACACCGAAGGACACCCCGAGGTCCGAGGAGCGGCTGCCGATGCTGATGAGTGCGTCACGAGGCGCCGTTCGAATCCCTTTGCCGACCCGATCGACGGCGACCCCGGCCGCGACCACCGGCCACGACGCTCCCAGCAAGAGCACCAGCTTCGCGACCGCGGACAGGCCGTATCCCGCTCCGGCGATCTCCTTGTACCGGCGCAGGCGATCGGTGAAGAGCGCCGAAAGGACGCGAAGCAGCGCGGTGGTGCCGTGGTACGAGCTGTCGATCAGGCCGAAGTGGAAGGGCGAGAGCCCGATGTGCAGGACCAGGTATGCCGGCAGGGCACTGAACACCATCTCCGAGGAGATGTCGGTGAAGAGACTCGTGACCCCCAGCCACCACACGACGGGGCTGACCACGAACCGTCCGGTGGCGGAGGCTGCCGAGGCGAGCCTGGCTCCCGTGATCGCCGCTGCGTCGAAGGAGTACATGGAATGTCCTAGGATAACCCGCCGATCGCCGCCGATGCAGGCCACACAGCCTCACCTCTCCTGGCCCGTCAATGGCGTGGCCCGGGCGCGGGCCGCATCGCTCCCGGCCGCAGGCCCGTCTCAGTCAGCTCATCCTGAACGCGGCGAGAGCGACGACGGGCGGCAGGGCGCCGGCGACGATGAGCCACTTCCCGCGCGCGGACAGCCCGTGCTTTCCCCTGAGCACGAAGAGCCCGGTCAGGTTCACGAGGATCAGCAGGATCGAGAAGGCGTCGGAGAGCCACCGCCAGGACTTGAGGCTGTTCCGATGGAGCACGTTGGCGTCCCAGAAGAGAGGGCGGCGCACGACCCGCTCGTAGACACCGCGCCTCTCTTCGAGGTACAGGTGGAGGAAGGCATTGTCGAAGTAGACCTTGACCTGCCCTTCGGTGGGGACGTCGATGATCCGGGGGGCGTCCTCCCCGACCTGCTCCCCGAGTGTCCGCGCGACGTGCTCGTCGATCTCGGCTTCGCGGTAGGCGCGGTCGAGCGCGACCTCGCGCTTCTGGATGACGAAATCGGGGTTCCACTCGTCCTTGTGGTTCAGGGCTAGCCCCGAGATGCAGTACGAGACCACGAACGCGGTCAGGAAGTAGCCGACGTCGCGATGGAGCGCGCGATTCCACCGGCGTGCGGATGAGCGATGCGCCGGGCTCATCGGGCCGCAGTGCGGGCGTCCGCCATGATGCGGGAGGCCATCTCACCGGCCGTTGTCACCACCCAGGCGTCGACCGCCTCGTCGGGGAGGATCGCGTCCGGCGCGTAGGCCACCCGTTCCCGGTGGCCCGGCACGTCGGCGATGCCGTTTCCGATGATCTGGATCTGGAACATCTCGTCGAACGCCACGAACACCGGGACCACGACGGCCCGCTCCCGCTCCCGCAGGACCTGCTCCACCGCCCGCGTGGTGTGGGCCGGGTCGTAGTGGGCGACGTGTCCCGCCCAGCCGTAGGAAAAGGCGCCCATTCCGGTCTCGGCCATCACGTACGAGGCGGTCTTCTCGAGGAGGGCCGACCACTGCTTCTCGTAGGTCTCGTCGCCGTACGCGATCAGGACCAGCCCTTCCCGGGAGGGGTCCTTCGAGAGCTTCCTCGCGCGGCGCAGGACGTTCTCCCGCAGCAGCGTGGAGAAGTCCAGGCGCGGCCCGAAGTGGGTCCGGGCCCGGGGCGTGTAGCGGGCGATGCCCTCGATCTTGAGCGACTGCAGCGACTGGGGGTCGGCCTTGCGCCCGAGGATCGTGGGGATGTCGTCGAATGTGTGCGTGCTCACGGTCAGGAAGACGGGCACCACGATGACGTCGGAGAAGCCCTCGGCGTCGAACTCCTTCATGCGGGTGGCGATCGAGGGCTCGGTGTACTCCATGAAGGCCGTCTTCACGCCGTGGACCTTCCGCGAAGCGAGGAGGGGCTCCCGGGTCTTGCGGTCGAGGTCGAGAAGCGCGCCCCGCCACGCTGCGGAACGAGAGCCGTGGTTGACGAGGAGGACGCCGACCCGGGCTGGCTGCGCCTGGGCATGGGCCGCGCCCTCGTTCAGCGCGAGGCAACCGAGGACCAGCGTGGCGAGAGTGCGAAGAGAGCGAAACGGCGCAAGTCGGGTCATGGCTTCCTCAGAACCTTGTGGCGATCTTCGCGAGGAGGTGACGACCGGGCTGGTACAGGGACTCCTGGGCGGGTCGGAAGGCCTTGTCCAGGATGTTCCCGACCTCGACGGTGAGCGCGACGGGGACTCTCGAGGAACCGAAGTCTATCCCGCCGCGCGCGGAGACGGTGGCCCAGCCGGGGTAGTGCTCGAGCGTGCCGGGCGTCACCTCTTCGTCGGCCTCGCTCGCGGCTCGCGCCGAGAGCTCGGCGAAGAAGCCCCTCTCCTGCGAACGGCTTCGCCCGACCCGCAGGCCACCGCGTCCCCACAGCCGGGGGAGACCGGTGTCGCTGGTGGTGAAGTCGGTGTAGTCGAACTCCCGATGGAGGTAGGTCGCCTCTCCGAAGAGCTCGAGGGGGAGGGAATCGAAGCGCCAGGTCGCGGCCAGCTCGACGCCGCGCGTGCGAGCCCCGTTGACGTTGTCGTAGACGCGGTCGACGCCAGGCACGGCCCCGGTCGGGCACGGCGCCCCCTCGGCGCACAGCCGGGTGGTCACGTAGTCCCGGGCGCGGGTGTAGAAGGCCGACGCGTCGATGGACAGGCCGGAGGTCGCGAGCCGGGCCCCGACCTCGAAGTTGTCCGACTTCTCGGGGGAGAGGCCCGGGTTCGGGTAGAGGAGGCCCCCGCCGCCGTGAGCGGTGCCCTCGTAGAGCTCGAGGAGAGAGGGGTTGCGGTAGCCCTGCGAGTACGAGGCCCGCACCGCGCTCCCGCTCGTCGGCTCGTAGAGGAGGGACGCCGCTCCGGAGAGCTTGCCGTTCCGGGTGGAGCCGGTCTCCAGGTTCGGGCTGGTGGTGGTGAGGAGCGCGGACTCGAAGGTGTTGTAGCGCGCGCCGAGCACCAGCTTGAGACGGTGGGCGAGGCTCCACTCGTCCTGGAGGAAGACCCCGACCGAGTCCTGGCGGGACTCGTTGACGGGGTTCTCGGTGGCGACGTCGACGATGGGACGAGGGAGGCGCGGGAACGTGAGGGTGGTGGTCGTGACGTCGCTGACGGTCGAGTCCATCGTGTCCCGGACGACGTCGAGGCCGGCCACGACGCGGTGGGCCCGGGCAGGAGTCCACTCGACGCTGGCCAGGAGCCCCGCAGTGTCCTGCTCGTAGACCGTCTCGAGAGCGAGGTCCACCTCCAGGAGCGAACCCGGGCCGGCGAAGTCCGGCTCGCGGATCCCCAGGGTCTGGTCGAAGTCCCGGTTTCTCCGCTGGAGGTAAGCGGTGGCCGAGAGGGACGGGAGGTGGGGCGAGAGGCCGGCGGCCCGATAGGTCGCGGCGAACGTGCGGCGGTCCTGGCGCGGCAGGGCGAGCTGGAACGAGTCGAGGCCGGAGGCCAGCACGTCGTTGCTCGTGTGGGACTCGATCTCCGACTGGAAGTCCTCCACGCGGAAGGCGAGGCGGGAGCCGCCCCACCGCCGCCCGACCTCGGCCGTGAGGTAGTCCGAGTCGAAAGCCGAGCTCTCGAGGCGCCCGACCGCGTCGGTGTAGGCGGCGTTGTCCTCCACCGCGTCGGGGACCCGGCGGTCCCCGTGATCGGAGCGCGAGGCCGAGAGCCGGTAGTCGAACCAATCGAGGGTGCCGGAGAAGCTCCCGCCCCCGTCGTAGCCGCGGGTCGAGGAGTTCAGGGTGAGGCTCGCACGGCCGGCGATCTTCTGGTCCGCCGGAGGCCGCGAGATGAAGTTCACCGTGCCGCCGATCGCCTTCGATCCGTAGACGACGCTGCTCGGCCCCCGGACCAGCTCGACACGATCCACGTCGGCCAGGTCGAGCAGCAGGGGCGCGGCGCCGTGGAAGCTGCGCTGCTCCGAGATCTCGCGCCCGTCCACGAGGACGAGGACGTTCGACCCGACCTCCCCGCGGATGCGGACACGCTTGTTGCCGGCGAGCGACGTGTCGGTGACCTGCACGCCCGGGACGTCCCGCAGGAGCTCGCCCGCCGAGTCGGCCCCGCTCGCCTCTATCTGCCGGCGGTCGATGACCGAGATGCTGTAGGGCACGCTTCGCAGCTCCCGGTCCGCCCGCGTGCCCGTCACGACGACCAGCTCCTCGCGCGCCGGGCGGAGGACGAGCTCCAGCGCGCCCGTCGAGGGGACGGAGAGGACCGAGTGCACGTCGGCGAATCCCGGCCGCCGGGCACCGACCTCGTAGGTGCCCGCGGCCAGTCCCTCGACGCACACCACCCCGTCGGCGTCAGGGGTGAGCCTCTGGTCTCCCGGGCTCACGACGACCTCGGCGTCGGGCAGCGGCTGGCCGGTCGCGTCCCGGACCACGATCGGCACGGGACAGTCCGACGCGGTGGCCCGGACGCCCGGGACGACGGCAAGGACGAGCAGGAACGCCGGCAGGATCGAGGACGACGGGCGGAGCCGCAGCCACTTGCGAGTGTTCATGTGTGCCTCCTTGTGCATGAACACGGGGCGGTGGCGAATTCCCGTTTGCGGCCGGGGACCGAGCGTGCCTAGACTGCTCGGGTCGGACGTGACCGGTTCTCCACAGGACCCCATGTTCGACCGCCCGCCGGACGTTGGCGCGTCCGGCGGGCACCTTTCTCCTTGTCGTGGCCCGCGCT
>Ga0210377_10003259_pt1 | contig 13986 bp, 12 predicted proteins | sample PLM4_65_b1redo_FD_155480 | JGI IMG/M metagenome (GOLD analysis project Ga0210377, IMG submission 155480) | Groundwater sediment microbial communities from an aquifer in East River, Colorado, USA - PLM4_65_b1 redo | ecosystem: Environmental > Terrestrial > Soil > Riparian zone | place: USA: East...
CCAGGTGGAATTGCTGGAGGGGAAGTATCAGGGTGTGATCGTGGAGATGGATTATGGCAAAAGGCAGGTGTTGTCAAGCGCGATGTACCTTCAGACCGACGACGAAATTTTAGTAACTGTTGGTTCACGCCTGGACGGGACTTTGACCGTTTATTTCGCGGACTTTGTGCGGACCAGTTCACTCCTGTGGCTCGCGGCGATCTTTGCCGCGACCATTCTCCTCATCAGCCGATGGAAGGGATTGCGTTCCCTGCTCAGCATGGCTTTCAGCCTGATGGTCATTATTGGTTATATCATTCCCAATATATTGATCGGGAAAGACCCGTTGCAGGTAAGTGTTACAGGCTCCATCATCCTGCTTGCCGTGACGCTTTATCTGACCTACGGCTGGAATCTCAAAACACATGCCGCGGTTGTCGGCATGGTTCTCGTCCTACTCTTTACCGGAATTTTGGCGGTGGTGTTTGTTAATTTTACACGCCTCTCTGGTACTGGGGATGAGAATGCCCTTTTCCTGATACAGATGCTCAATGCGCAGATCAATTTGCGCGGTTTGTTGTTGGGCGGGATGATCATCGGCGCGTTGGGCGTGCTGGATGACCTCGTCACAACACAGGCATCTGCTGTTTTTGAGTTGCACCATGCCAATCCGTCTCTTGGTTTCCGGGGCTTGTTCCAGGCTGCCATGCGGATCGGTCAGGACCATGTGGCCGCAACGGTTAACACGCTGGTGCTGGCATATGCGGGCGCCTCTCTGCCGATGATGCTCATGTTCTCGCTGGGACGCGGGGATTATGGAACCCTCGTGAATTTTCAGTTTGTGGCAGAGGAGATCGTGCGGACTCTGGTCGGTTCGATCGGCTTGGTGATGGCTGTGCCGCTCACCACGGCCATAGCCATTATGTTCGCTCTCAGGGCCGATTCCCTTGGAAAATGGGAGCAGTTTCTCGGTCCGGAGGGAAGCGCAGAGGCGCATAGTCACACACATTAGATGCAACTTTTCATCCCGTCCGGCGTATGGTAAGTACAAGGAGCGCGAGTGAACGACGAACTAAACTGGGTTGTCCAGGCTCAACAAGGCAGCGACGAAGCGTTTACAAAGCTCGTCGAAGAACATCAGACCCACGTCTATAACTTGTGTTATCGAATGTTGGGTGAACCCGAAGCGGCCGAAGATGCCGCGCAGGAATCCTTTCTGCGCGCGTATCAGAATTTGCATCGGTATGATCGAAGCCGGCCGTTCCCGACCTGGTTGCTCTCGATCGCCGCCCATTACTGCATTGATAGATTGCGACGACGGAAGCTTTCGATGTTTTCGCTGGATGAGGAGAACGATGAGGGCGCGACCTTCGAGATCGCAGACCCCGCCTCACCCGACCCGGAAGTTGAATCCGTTAAACGCGAGGAGCGCGACCGCCTTCACATTATGCTGAAGGATCTCGACGAGACTGACCGCGCCGCCATCATCATGCGATACTGGTACGACTATTCTGAAGTGGAGATTGCTGAATCCCTGCGGCTGACGGTGAGCGCTGTGAAAAGCCGCCTGCACCGGTCGCGCCGCGCATTGGCAGGCATGTGGCAGGAAGAATCGCCCCGCACGCGCCCCGAAAGGAGACCCCATGAATCACCGGCCTTTTGAAGATTGGCTATTGAATGACACGCCTGTGACCCCTGAACAAAAGCGTAACCTGGACGAACATCTACGCAGTTGTTCATATTGTGCCGCGCTAGCTGATACAGGTGTGGTCTTGAAATCTGTAAAGAAAGTTTCGCCTCCGGCGGGATTCACCATGCGTTTCCAGGCTCACTTGGCGGAGCGTAAGCTGGCTGAACGTCGCCGCAGATTCTGGGGCGCGATCCTGTTCACGTTGGGTGGGTTGGCGTTGTTGACCTGGTTGACCTTCCCGTATCTGACAACGTTCCTTGACGCGCCCGCCACATGGATCTCTGCACTTGTGGAGTGGGGGTTATTTCTAATCACTACATTGCAGGCACTTGCGCAGGCTGGTTCCGTGATCTTGAATGTGATCCCCGGATTTCTATCTCCGTTCGCCTGGATGGTTTTAATTTCTGCTTTTGCCGGGATCAGTTTACTTTGGTCCGTATCAATTTGGCGGTTCTCTCGAGTTCCGCAAGGAGTGTGACGTATGAAAATGTTGTATAGGTTTTTAACTCTGTTTGCCTTGCTGGCGCTATTCCTCATGCCGACCGGCGCCGTCCATGCACAGGGACCCGGCACGGATTCGGGTGGGCGCGTCATCTTTGGGAGTAACTTTACGCTCGAGAGCGGAGAGACCTTCAATGGCGACCTCGTTGTATTCGGTGGGAATGTGACCGTTGAAGAGAATGCCGACCTGAACGGCAACCTGGTTGTCTTTGGCGGCACTGCCACAAGCAACGGACAGGTGAACGGCGATGTTGTGATCATCGGCGGACAGGTGAAACTTGATGAGAAGGCGCATGTGACCGGCGATGTGGTGACAGTGGGTGGGCAGTTGGAACGCGCGGAAGGCGCGGAGATCGATGGCGAAGTAGTGAACAACATTCAGCCCGATATCCGTATCCCTGATGGACGTATTCCGCCTTCGGTCACTGTGCCGAACGTTCCCACGCCGCCTTCTGTGAATGTTGATTTCAATCCGTTCTGGTCCGCCGCGGGTGTGCTGATCCGTGCGGTAGCGGTAGCCTTACTGGCGATGCTGGTCGTGATGTTCCTGCAACCTCAACTGAACCGTGTGGGGCAGGCGATCACCGCGCAGCCCGTTATGAGCGGTGGCGTTGGATTGCTGACTGTGGTGGTGGCGCCGATTGCCATCGTCATTTTGACCATAACCATTATCCTTATCCCCGTTGCGTTTGTGGGCATCCTCTTGCTGGTCTTTGCCTGGTTGTTTGGCATGATCGCCCTGGGACAGGAAGTCGGTGAACGGTTTACCCGTTCGATCAACCAGACCTGGGCTCCGGTATTTACCACCGGGTTTGGCACCTTCCTGCTCATGTTGGTGGGCGGCGCCATCGGCGAGATCCCCTGTGTGGGATGGCTGGCTCCAGCCGCGCTCGGTCTGTTGGGAATTGGTGCAGTCGCCGTAACCTGGTTCGGATCCCGGTCTGCTCCTGTATCCATGACAGCGGTTACCAATCCACCGACAGATGTCGGGCAGATCCCACCCGTTTCCTAGCCAAAAATACCCCCATGATATAATTTATCCGCCCCGATGCAAGAACGGGGCGGATTGATTTTTGGAGGTTGTATGGCTTTGAAAGAACTACCAATTCCCAACACGATTGTTCACAATGCACCACCGCCGCTGATCGAGGTCTCTGGTACGCATCGTGAGATGGGACGTCAGATCGGTGAGGCGCGCCGTGAGCAGGTGCAACATAGCATCGAGAACGCGCACGTGCTGATCGACCAATCGTATGACACGCTTGAACTGACGTGGGACGGCGCCAAAATACAGGCGCGGAAATACCTGCCGTTTGCAGAAGAACGTTATGTCCAATATGTGGAGGAAATACGCGGCGTCGCTGAGGGTGCCAATGCTGCGTTTGACGACATCGTGGCATTGAACGCCATGGAAGCCGTGACCATGGACGCGCTCCATCTGACGCGTTGCACAAGTTTTGCCGTCAACGAACAGCGCACGGCAGATGGTCACGTACTGCTTGCTCACAATGAGGACTGGGTGCCGGAGGATGAGAACGATGTGTTTGTCGTTTCAGCAAAACCGGCTGGCGATGAACCCCCATTCCTGGCGATGACTTATGGAGGGCTCCTGCCCAATGTGGGATTCAACGCCTATGGCATTGGTCAGCTGATCGACTCGGTCTACCCCACCGATTCCCGCATTGGCATTCCGCGCCTGGTTGTTGCAAGAGCAGTGCTGGCGTCGAAGCGTATATCCGGCGCGCTGGGAAGAACGCTCATCCCTCATCGTGCGGCTGGGTATAACCACCTGCTCGCGCATGAAAGCGGTGAGATCTATTCAGTGGAGGTCTCTTCGCGCAAGTTCGATATTTTGCATGGCACAGACGGATATATGGCACACACCAACCATTATCTGAGTCAGACCATGAAGGAGATCGAAAGCGACCCGGAGGAATTGATTTCCTCGCGCGTGCGGTACTTCCGTGCCAATCGCCTGTTGCGGGAAAGTTCCACGCACACCATCAAGACCCTGCAGGTGATCCAGAAGGATCACGTCAACCTGCCGAACTCGATCTGCAACCACAATATTCAGGGGATCGACCCGCTCGACCGTGAGAGCACGATCACCGCGCTGGTCATCGACCTGACCGCCCGTGAAATGCATATTGCCTGGGGCAATCCCTGTCAGAATGCGTATCACACGTATCATCTGGATGGGTGATCCATACCAAAGTCAATATAAAAGGTTCAACGGTCTGTCGTTGAACCTTTTGCTTTTATTACCTTGTCCTCTTTGAGCGAATTATCTCATTGCCTGTGCGATCAGACTGCCGATCAATCCCAGCCAGTACGCGGAGGTATAGTAAATGAACATCGGTTGTTTGCCGCGCTTCCAGAGCAGGTACGCAGAAATAATTGCGAGCAATGCAACCACGTATAAATCCAGCCCGATCTCTTCAAAGCCAAGATTCGCCATCACACCGGCACCCAAAAACAGTGAGTTCAATATCAGCAGGACAATATCAGAACCTTTGATGGTTTCCCTGTGAGGAAATAAATTTTGCAGGAAGAGGATCGCGGTGTTGACCATGATGAACCCGGTAAAGAAAATCCAGTGACTGAATTCATCATCATTGAAAATGACGATGCGACATAAATCGCTGGTGGGGTCATCGAGGCAGAAACGGACGTGAAGATAATTCGTCACTTCATGATCGCCATAACTGGCGGCGGTGAGATACAACCCGACGATAAAAACCAAATTCCACGCGATGTGTGTGCGTCCCTCACGGGCAGATGAGTTGTATTCGATCGTCTTTTTGAGGAGGTATGTCGCCACCAGGCTGATCAGCGGGATGACGAGCATGTTGTTGAAATCCACCCAGCGGAGGAACTCGTTCGGCAGAACGTAGCCCAATGTCCATGTGCCGAGACGGTTGATCGAGACCAAAATTGCCAGAACAGATTGCACAGCCAATAAGAAATGAATACGTTTCATGGTGTTCCTTTACTGATAAAAAAAGAAACCTGTGAGGTCCTAATCAAAACGTGCGATAGCCTCCTTCGCTAGTGCATGCAATTCACGGTCCGCGCGGTTGTTCGCGATCTCATGAAGGGCTGGCAGTGTGCGCGGGTCTTTCAACTCTCGCATGGATTGGATCACGTGCTTTATGACCTCACGTTCGGGGTCTTTCAACATTTCAAGCAGGACAAGTGCCACGCGCGGTTCTTTGACTTTCGACAGGACATCCACCGAATGGATGCGGATCCACATCTCTGGATGGTCCAGCGCTTCCACAAGGGTCTCGAAGCTGGTCACGCCAAATTTAACCAGAGCCTCCGCTGACACCTTGCCCACGTCGTGATGCAAATCGTACAATGCCATGCCCAGCGGCTCAACCGCGCGCGCATCCCCGATGCGACCCAGCACCAGCGCGGCATATCTGCGGACAGCACCTTCGCTATCTTTCAATGCCTTGATCAACGGCTCCACAGCCGGTGCACCCATCCTTTCGATCGCAGTGAGCAGATCACCTGCCTGCACTTCCCGCTCATACCACCAGAACGGATCACGCAAGGCTTCCATGAGGTAGGGCAGTGCCTTCGGGTGTTGTGTATTCCCCAAGGCTTTTGCCGCAGCTTGACGGACTTCGATCTTTGGGTCATCCAATAAAATGTTTGTGATGTCGTCAAAGGTGGATGGGTCTTTGAAAAACCCAAGGGCAAGACACGCCGCAATGCGGACTTCGTCTTCGCGGTCTTTGAGCAGCGCAAGCATTGGCTCCATCGCCCTGGTTTCACCAATCCTTCCCAATGCGATCGCCGCACGCGAACGGACGGTAAAGTATTCGCCTTGTAACGCGTCTAGTAGTGCGGGCACGGCGGATCTATCCTTGCTGATGCCAAGAACCTCGGCGGCGCGTCCACGGATGATGGGATGCGCGGTGGATAGAAGTTTTATCAGGGTGGGAGAGGCGGAGGGGATGTGGGCGAGGATCTGCTCATAATACGGAAGCAGGCTCAGATCCCTGGTTTGAAGCGCCTCCAGCAATGGATTGACAGCATCCGCACCGAGCCCGATCAGATCCCGCGCCGCCTGGTCGCGTTTGGTCGCATCCTCAAGCTGTAAAATGAGACGTTTTGCCTCGCCTTGTTTTCCGCCAGTGAGCCAGTCCATGGTTTTATTTTACTTGCAAATGGATGGAGTTTGATGGAAATTCGGACGCAAAATCTCTGATATAATTTTGTGTCGGAGAGAGGAAAGCACATCGTGGCGCTTGTAGCGCCATGTTATTTTGCCAGTACCCCGCCATTATTTTGAATTCGGAGCAACGATGAAGAAGGAACAACTACTTGATTTGTATTACCAGATGGTGCTGATACGCCGCGTGGAAGAACGAGGCGCGGAGCTGTATCAAGCTGGGAAGATCGGTGGCTTCATGCACCTGTATATCGGACAGGAAGCCGTTTCGACCGGTTTGATCGCTGCGCGCGAATCGCGCGACCGTGTGATCACTGCGTATCGCGACCACGGTGTTGCCATTAACTGCGGCATCCCTGCCAATGAAGTGATGGCGGAATTGCTCGGCAAGGCGACAGGCATGTCGAAGGGCAAGGGCGGTTCGATGCACATGGCAGATACATCGAAGAACATGTGGGGCGGACATGCCATCGTGGGCGGACACCTCCCTATTGCCTCAGGTTTTGCGCTGGGTGATCAATACGCCAAAAATGACAATGTCACCATTTGTATGTTCGGTGATGGCGCGACGAACATTGGTTATTTCCATGAAGCGTTGAACCTGGCAAAGACCTGGGGCTTGCGCGTGTTGTGGGTTTGTGAGAACAACCAATACGGTATGGGAACTTCCGTTGAACGTGCTTCGGCTGTGACCGAGATCCGCCAGAAGGCGGAGGGCTATGGCATGAAGAACGGTCAGGTTGACGGGATGGATGTGACGAAGGTCTACGATGCCGCGAAGGAAGCCATTGAATTTGTCCGTAAAGAGGGACAGCCTTATTTATTGGAAATAGATACCTATCGCTTTCGCGGGCACTCGATGGGTGACCCCGAACGCTATCGCAAGGCGGAGGAAGTAAAGCAGTGGCAGGAGAATGATCCCATTGGTATTTTCAATAAGTATTTACTGGATAAGAAGATTACCACCCGCAAGGGTTTGGATGAGATCGAAGCACGCGTGGAAGAGGAAGTGATCAAAGCAGTTGAATTTGCCGAAACCTCCCCCGAACCAACGATGGAAGATTTGTTCAAGGATATTTACGCGGAGGAAGTAAACAAGTAGGCAAGGAAACAAGTACACACGTTTTGAGTTTGTTTACGTGTATACCTGTCTACTTGTATACCTGTGTACTCCTGTAAAGGAATCACATTATGGCTAAGATAACCATGCGCGAGGCGATCTCGCAAGCTCTTATGGAAGAAATGGACCGCGATCCCGCTGTCTTTATCATGGGGGAAGAGGTCGGCGTTTGGGGCGGCACGTATGCCGTGACCAAAGGCTTTTATGACAAGTACGGCCCCGACCGCATCAAAGATACGCCGATTGCTGAAAACGCCATTATTGGCGGTGCCATCGGCGCGGCAATGGTGGGACAACGTCCCGTTGCAGAACTCATGACCATTAACTTTGGTTTTTCAGCGATGGATTACATCGTCAACCAAGCCGCGAAACTGCACTACATGTTTGGCGGACAATTCACCCTCCCGATGGTCATTCGTGCCGTCGGCGGCGGCGGGCGTCAACTCGGCGCGACACATTCGCAGACTCCTGACGCCATCTTTGCCCATTTCCCCGGTCTCAAGGTCGTTTCGCCCGGAACGCCGGAAGATGCCAAAGGATTGTTGAAATCAGCCATTCGGTCGAATGATCCGATCCTCTTCATCGAACACGCAACGATGTATCAAGTCCGTGGCGAAGTTCCGGATGAGGAGTATCTCATCCCAATCGGCAAATCCAAAGTGCAGCGCGAGGGCAAAGACCTCACTATCGTTACCTACTGTAAAGGTCTCGAGCTTTCGGTGAAAGCTGCCGACGAACTCGCGAAGGAAGGCATCGAAGCCGAGATCGTTGACCTGCGCACACTGCGCCCGCTCGATATGGAACCCGTTTTAGAATCGTTCAAGAAAACCAATCGCGCCATCGTCGTCGAAGAAGGCTGGAAGTCCTACGGCGTTGGCTCAGAAATCGTCAGTCGAATTTATGAGGAAGCCTTCGATTATGTCGATGCGCCTCTCATCCGCGTTGCTCAAAAAGAAGTACCGCTTCCTTATAACCGCACGCTCGAACAAGCCGCTCTCCCGCAAGTGCCCGATATCGTCGCCGCGGCAAAGGAGGTTTTGAAATAATGGCTGAAACCATCAATATGCCCAAACTCGGCTTCGACATGGCGGAAGGTCTGCTCGTCCGCTGGGTCAAGCAGGTTGGCGAAAATATCAACAAGGGCGATGTGCTCGCCGAGATCGAGACCGACAAAGCCACCGTGGAAGTGGAATCTTCCGCGAGTGGTGTTGTGTTGCAACTCATTGTCGATCAGGGTACGATGGTCCCTGTGAATGCGCCGATCGCTATTGTGGGACAGGCAGGTGAAAAAGTGGATGCGCCTGCGGCTGCGCCGTCTGCTCCGTCGAAGGTCGAAGGTCAAAAGTCGGACGTTAAGGCGGATGAAAAGCAGGCGGCTCCTACAAAGCCGGAGGCGGCTTCTGTTCAACAAACCTCTGCTCCCGCTGAAAGCGGTCCCGTTAAAGCTAGTCCCCTCGCCAAGAAAATTGCGAAGGATAATAGCGTTAATCTCGCTGCTATTCAGGGTACGGGACCGGGTGGTCGTGTTGTACGAAAGGATGTCGAATCTGCTCTTGCAAGCGGAAAGACCTTCGACGTTCGACCTTCGACTCCTGCTTCCTTCGCTCCTGTCGTTGTTTCTCGCGAAGACCAAACTTTTCAAACCACAAAACTGCGTCAGGCGATTGGTCGAAGGTTGGTCGAATCGAAGCAGTCCATTCCGCATTTCTATGTGACCCACGAATACAAAATGGATGCGCTCATGGCGATGCGCAAGCAAGCCAATGAATATCTGCCCGATAACGAAAAACTCTCCGTCAACGACTTCATCCTCAAAGCCGTTGCGTTGACGTTACGCCAATTCCCCAACTTGAACGCTACCATCAAAGGTACGGAAGTGATCCAGTTCGGTCACGTCAATGTCGGCGTGGCGGTAACTGTCCCAGGCGGCTTGATGACCGTGGTCGTCAAAGATACCGACCAAAAGATGCTGCGCCAGATCTCTGCAGAAGTTAAAACGATGGCAGGGCGCGCCCGCGACGGCAAGGTCAAGCCCGATGATGTGGATGGCTCGACCTTCTCCACATCGAATCTCGGCATGTACGATGTTGAAGACTTCATCGCCATCATCAGCCCGCCCGAAGCCGCGATCCTGGCAATCTCTTCCGCAAGAGAAGTCCCCGTTGTGGAAGGCGGTCAAGTCAAACCCGGCTGGCGCATGAAAGCCACCATCTCCGTTGACCACCGCGTCAGCGATGGAGCGGAGGCGGCACAATTCATGCAAGCGTTGGCGGGCTTCTTGGAAAATCCGGTGAGGATGTTGGTGTAAGAAATGCAAAACTCCGGGTTCAGTGTGAACCCGGAGTTTTTATTTAAGTCCCTAAACTTATCACTAGAAAGGATAAAGTAATCCTTATGGAAATAAGCTCGCTCAACATTCATTCTATTTTATTATTTTACGAGCATATAAGATTCTGGAAATCAGTGCACCAGTTGGAATGCCAAGAAAGGCTCCGAAAGCAATGATATTAAAGGGGCGATATGATGGAACAATGTTTGTCTTAATTGCGATCTCATAACCAATAACGCCTGCAACCAGAAATCCAATAATAATAGGTACAATCGATAATTTATGCGGATATGTTATTAATCCTGCCAGTCCACATATAAATGCAAAAGCTAGTGCGTCTAATAATATCTGTGATATGTAACGAAAAAAATTATTATAATAGATCGAGAAAAACAGAGTATTTAATAAGCCTAAAAGTAGACCGACTATTACACCGATTAGAATCCTCCCCCACAGCGAAAAAAAGAATGGGGCATTGTTAGCAATTTTTGCTTCCTGTTTTGGTTTGCGTTCGACTTCAGCCTTGGCTTTGGCAAGTCGCTCATCTTCTGCCTTTTGTTTGGCTACTCGATCTGCTTCGGCTTTCTGGGCAGCGAGACGGTCAGCTTCTTGCTTCAACTTGCGTTCAGCCTCAGTCTTGGCTTTGGCAAGTCGCTCATCTTCTGCCTTTTGTTTGGCTACTCGATCTGCTCCGGCTTTCTGTGAGGCATGACGATCTATATCCTCTTTTGCCTTGCGTTCGGTCTCAGCCTTGGCTTTGGCAGCTAGCTCTTCGTCCGCTACCCGTTTGGCGATTCGTTCCGCCTCTTCCTTCGCTTTGCGTTCCACTTCGGTTTGAGCTGTTTGATCTTGAGGTTGCGCAGGGATTTCTCCGCGCGGAATGGTTGTTTGTGCGATCAGGTTTCTTAGCAGGTCTTTGGCAGATTCCACCCCATCATCGAAACTCTTATTTGTAAAATCCACATATTGGAAACGTCGCAGACGGAAAGGTACTTCGCAATTCTCCAGTAAAACAGGCAAAAAGCGTTTGCGATTGTCAATGGCATACCCGATCTCATCCAATACATTCTCTGAATCCACGGATGCAGGGGTCAATATGATCATGAAGATCTCGGATTCTTTCAGCGCCTTTTCCACCTCCCGATCCCAACGTGCACCGGCAGGGATATCCAATTGATCCAGCCAGATGTGGAATCCCTCCGATTTCAATTCTTTTGCCAACTTAATGGCAAAGTCTTTATTGGCTCGTGAATAACTGAGAAATGTCTTGCGTTGGTCTCCGTTAGCCATAATTGCCTCTCCCAAAACCTCTTTCACAATATTATTTTGAATAAGGGGACATTATAAACCGAATAGTTCAGAATTCAGAGGTGTGATAATTCTCGAACACTTAAATACTTCCTGAAAGCCACCATCTCCGTTGACCACCGTATCAGCGATGGAGCCGAAGCCGCCCAGCCGAAGGTGCAAGCGCTCCCGAAAAGCATCGGGACGGTGTGGCAGGGTTCTTTGAAAATCCGGTGGTGGTGTGGTGTAAAATTTGGTAGGTCACGTTTCAAACGTGACCTACTTTTTTGTTATGCTATACTTAACGTATGGACGAGAATCAATTTCCCCGAATGAATAAAAAAGTCATCTCGGTTATATCCTCCTTTGAGGAAGCCGACAAGCAAGACAAAGAATACTGGCTTTCCAGAACGCCGCTCGAACGCCTGCAACATATGGAACTTTTGCGGAGAATCAATTATGGATCTAACGCTACCGCCCGACTTCAAAGAGTTCTTGAAATTGCTGAAAGAGCATGACGTTCGATATTTGCTGATAGGGGGATATGCAGTCGGCTATCACGGATATGCCCGCGCCACCGAGGATATGGATATTTGGGTTGCCATCCATCCTGATAATGCTCAAAAACTTGTTTCCGTCATGAAAGCGTTCGGACTTGACGACCCCAACCTCAAGCCCGAATTATTCCTGCAAAAGCCAAAAATCATTCGCATGGGTTTTCCTCCTATGCGGCTTGAAATTACCACATCCATTTCAGGCGTTGAATTTAACGAATGTTATCAGACAAGAATCGTGGATGATTTCGATGGTGTTGAAGTCAATATAATTGATTTGGAAAACCTCAAGAAAAATAAAAGGGCAAGCGGAAGAACCAAAGATATTGCTGACGTTGAGCAGTTATCATGAAAGCCACCCATCTCCGTTGACCACCGCGTCAGTGATGGGGCAGAGGCAGCCCAGTTCATGCAAGCGCTTGCTGGGTTCCTGGAAAATCCCGTGAGGATGTTGGTGTAATAACCGCGAAAAAACTCCGAGTTCATCACGAGCTCGGAGTTTTTTTGCAGTTTGCAAGCAAAACAATCAGTTTTTCACTACTTGAGTGTAGTCATCATAAAGTCATCGAAGGTTATATCTGTCTTGGTCGCATCCGAATCGCTCGAGATGAGCAGTCCCACTCTGCCTGCGCCATAGGTTGAATCAGAGACCGAATCGATCTTCTGACCATCCACATACAATGTGAGCGTTCCGTCAGATCCGCAGTCCGCGCCGAGACGATAAGAGGAAGCATTTCGCGTGATCAGATCTGAAGTTGCCCAATGATCATTGTTGGTCAGGAAGACATCGTTCGGGCCGGCGACTGCCCTGGCGATCGCGTATTCTCCTGTGCTTTTTATTATTAAATAGTAGTAATTATGACCATCGGACTGCAGGTTGCACATCAAGGCAAACCCGGAGGTTGGATCCGAATCGTTGGTCATCGCTGTTGCTTCCATGTGGATATTCTGGTAACTATTTCCGTTGTTAGGCGCGGTCCAGTTAATTAAATCTTTGGTAAAAAGGTTCATGTTCAAGGCACCGTTTACATATTCTGCGGAACTATCTGAGTCGGCCCAGGTTTCCCAAATGCTGCTATCAGAAAAATCATCCTGCAAGAGAATATTATCGGTGGCTGGATTAGCAGCAATTGGCGTTTCTGTTGATGGATTAACAGCAACAGATGCTTCAGTGACTGGGTTAGAAATAACCGGCGCTTGCGTTGGAGTCGCAACTGGTGATTTTCTAAGCGCATTAATGCCAATCACTGCAATGGCAAGCACAACGACTGCCCCGATGCCAATCACAAGTCCCAGGGGAACTGGTTTTTTTTGAGTGGGTGTGGTTGATAGGATCGCAGCGTTCGTCACAGCGGGCGCGGTTGACACAGGCTTCGCCTTAACAGCCTCTGGTCTCGATCCACCCGGAACTTCAACTGCAGGAGTCTTTGCAGGAAGAGGTACGGATACTTCCTCGATCAAATCGCTCAATAACCCCTTGGCACTTTCAAAGCCCTCGTCAAAACTCTTGGTGGTGAAATCCACATACTGGAAGCGGCGTAATCGGAGTGGCACATCGCAATCTTCCAATAGAACAGGCAGGATACGTTTGCCATGGTCAATAGCATAACCGATCTCGTCTTTGACATTCTCAGAAGCAATGGAAGCTGGTGTCAGGATGACCATAAAGATGGAACATTCGCGCAAAGCCTTCTCCACCTCATCATCCCAGCGGGAGCCGGTAGGAATATCCAACTGGTCGAACCAGACAGGGTATCCTGCTGATCTCAGTCCCTTCGTGAGTTTGGTAGCAAATTCCTTGTTGGCACGTGAATAGCTGATAAACGCGCTACGCTGTTTTTCATTAGCCATACTCGCCTCTCCCAATTATCTTTACACAATATTGTTTTTAACTGAACGAAATTATACGCCTAAAAAGTCTGAATTCATGGTTGTGAAACTATTCTTGAATACTTAAATACTTCATGAAAATCTCATCTCCGTGGACACCGTGTCAGCGATGGAGCGGAGGCGGCGCAATTTATGCAAGCACTCCCGAAGAATATCGGGACGCTGTGGCAGGATTCCTGGAAAATCTATGGCCCTGGAGGATAATCAGGGCAGGTCAGCGGATTTTCCGTACCTTCCGTACTTGGGTAGTCGGTGTCAGGGAAATATAGTTTCCACTCTTCCTGTGTAAAGTTTCGCCTGACGAGTGGGCACAAAAGTTTTTGCCACGTGGCATGTTCCAGGTCCCATTTGAATTTGATCAACCTGCCATCGGAGTTAATATAAACCACCATGCGGTCTTGAGTGCTGGATCCGACAAACTTCAAATTCCCAGACATGGGATCGCCAATTTTT
>Ga0210377_10003260_pt1 | contig 13982 bp, 13 predicted proteins | sample PLM4_65_b1redo_FD_155480 | JGI IMG/M metagenome (GOLD analysis project Ga0210377, IMG submission 155480) | Groundwater sediment microbial communities from an aquifer in East River, Colorado, USA - PLM4_65_b1 redo | ecosystem: Environmental > Terrestrial > Soil > Riparian zone | place: USA: East...
CGAGCGTAGCGAGGAACCTGGGGGGCGGGCGGCTCCGAGGCACGAGCGTCGCGCCGCCCGTCCCCCCAGGTTCCTCGCTACGCTCGGAATGACACCTGAACTACTCAGATCGCGAGTAGCGCTAACTCTTGAACTTGATCGAGCAGCCGAACGCGCGTGTCGTGGCGTTCGCCACCTGCCGTCCGGCTAGAACGGCGTCGAGCGCATCCGTAAGGCCGGTGGTCTTCCGCTCTTCCGGCTTCGCGGCGTCATCAACGTAACCGCGATACCGCACGGCACCGCTCCCGTCGATCACGAAGACGTGCGGCGTCACACGCGCACCGAACGCTCGGGCGATCGCGCTGTCGCCGTCCTTCAGATACGGATAGGGATAGCCCTGCGACACGGCGCGATCCTTCATGTTGGCGAGAGTCTCTTCGGCGTGCCGCGAATCATCGTTGGGGTTGATCGCGTAGAAGGCGACGCCCTTCGCCTCGTACGCCCTGGCGATCGCGATGAGCCGCGGCTCGAACGCTTTCGCCCACGGGCACTGATTACACGTGAAGAACACAACGGCCGGCTTGCCGTCGCCCGGCTTGAACGAGTACGTCTTGCCGTCGACGGCATTGAGCAGCGAGAACGCCGGCGCTTTCGCACCGATGCCGATCTCCTGCGCGCACGCCACGGTGGCGAGCGTCAGAAACAGAGTGACAACCAATAGCTTCTTCACGGCTTCCTCCTGAGCAGATCGCGAATTTTCTCAATCGCCTTTCGGCGCTCCAGCGTTCCCTGAAGACGCCACAGCTCTTTGCCCTTGTTGTCGTAGATGATCGTGATCGGAATCGCGCCGTCGATCTGGAGACGCTCGCCGAGCGCGTCCGTGTTGCCGATGTAGTACGCGTTCGGAAACGATACCTGCTTCGAGTCGAGAAACGCGACGACCTTCTTCTTCGTCTCGGCGCGATCGCCCGGGATCATGTCGTCGAGCGTGATGCCGAGCATCCCGACCTCGTCGCCGAACGTCTTGCGGATCGTCTGCAGCACCGGCATCTCTTCGACGCACGGCACGCACCACGTGGCCCAGACGTTCACGACACGCAGCTTCGCCGATGCGGGGAACATCCTGGGGATCGCCGCGGGACTCTCGACGTCGCGCAGATCGGCCGCGCTCGCGGCCCCCGCGAGACTAAGGAACAAAACCGCGAATCGTACGCACCTTCGCATCGGGTCGGTCCACCTTCACTTCCACGGTTCGATACTTCTGATCGCCCTTCGTGGTCTCCGTGTTGTACGCGATCAGATACTGCGTCCGGAGATCCTCTTCCAGCTTCCTGTACGTGTCATTGAGCTGCTTCACGTTGCCGATGAAGTAAGCCGTTCCTCCGGTCTCGGCGGCCAGCGACTTCATCTTGCTGGTCCCCGAGAGATCGGCGAATCCCATGGCAATGCCGATGAAATACAGCGGCACGCGCGCCGCACGCGCGTACGCCAGCATCTCGTCGTACGTCACGCGCGAGGTCGTGTCTTCGCCGTCCGTGAGGACGATCAACGCCCGGCGTCCCTGCAGCGATCGGAATCGATAGAGCCCCGTCACGATCGCGTCGTACAGCGCGGTTCCCCCTTCCGCGTCCGGAATCGCGTTCACCTGTGACTCGAGAACGGAGACGTCGGAGACGAACGGCGCGAGCTTCGTGGCATCGAAGGCGAAGCCGCCGATGAAGGCCCGGTCGCCACTCTTGATGGTCCGGCGAAAGAACTCGACCGCAGCCTCTCTCGTCGCTTGCATGCGCCGCTTCATGCTGCCGGAGTGATCGACGAGCACGCCGACGGAGATCGGCAGGTTCGCCGCAAAGTTGAACGCGCTGATCTTCCTCGGCTTGCCGTTCTCGAGGACGTGGAACTGCGGCTCGTTGAGATCGGTAATCGGCACGCCCGCCGGATCCGTCACGCTCACCGGCAGCTCCACGATATCGACATTGATCTCTTCCGAGTATCGATTCCCGTTCAGAAACAGAAGGTCGGACGCTTCGTAATTCGCGGCGTCGGTCGCCGAGGCGCGCACATACTCGACGTTCGCCAGCGCGCTGCTCGGGATATCGACCGCGTAGGGCGGCTGCGCCCACTCGCGATATTTCTTCTGTCCCAGGAAGAAGACGACGCTGCGGATCTCGTTGTTCCTGGGATTCTGGAGACTCAGCTTGAAGTGCGCGACGCCGTCGGGTGAGTCGGTGCGCGTGATCTTCACTTCCAGCGGTGTCTCGCGCTCGTTCACCACGAATGCGTCGGCGTCGACGTACTTGCCGCGCGCGTCGTAGCCGATGGCGCGCACCTCGACGCGTTTCGGCAATGCTCCGAGGTCCAGCTCCGCGCGATACGGAGGGCCGTTGCGCGTCATGATCTTCTTCCCCTCGACCCAGAACTCCACGCGCTTCACCGGCGGCTGCACCTCGACGTTGACGATGAAGAGATTCGGCGCGACGTCGCGGCGCGGCGGCAGGATCTTCACGCTGCCGCTCGACTCCGGAACGATCCCTTCCGCGATGATCGCGTCTGCCCCTTCCGCCTCGGTTGCGACGTACGGTTTGCCGGCCGGCGCAAGAGAAAAGGACTTCGCCGTCTTGCCGACGATGACCGGCGCCTGCTCTTCGAGCGGGATCATGAGGCGCGCCTCGATCTGCGACTCGCCCGCGGGGAACGTCTGAACCGCCGTGATCACCTCGCCCTGCGACGGCTGCAGCAGATACCGGAAGTGCTTCACCACGGTGCCGTCGTGGAGGATGGATCCGACGATCGCCAGCGGAACGCCCTGCGGCACGTCTTCGGGAACGACAAAGCGGAACGTGATCCGGGAGGCGATGCCCTGGTCGACATCGCCGAGCGGCTCCACGGCGATCGTCAGCTTGGCGCGGTTCTCATCCGCAACCGGCGTGTCCGCTGAGGCGGGAAGCGCGGCGCACACCAGCGCAACGACCGCGAGGAGTCGTCTCATGTGTGCAGCATAACGGGGACGGAGGAGCGGTCGATTTCGCCAACTGTGTCGAAACGGTATATTCGGCGTAGTGTCATTCCGAGCTGAGCGCCGCGCGCGTCAGTGTGTCATTCCGAGCGTAGCGAGGAACCTGGGTGGGAGGGCGGCTCGAATATCGTGCGTCGTGCCACCCGTCCCCCAGGGCCCTCGCTACGCTCGGGATGACACCCTTAGGTACGCCGCATGCGACACGGTTCGCGCGGTCGAGGGTTCGAGATGAAATTGATGCCACGCCTCGCTGCCATCACCGGTTTCTCCGGGGCCGGAAAGACGACGCTGATCGTTGCCTTGATCCGGCGCTACGCGGCCGCGGGGCAGCGCGTCGCCGCGATCAAGCACACGCATCACAAGCTCAACGCGGAGCGCCGCGGCGACACGGAGAAATTCATCGAGGCGGGCGCCGATCCCGTGATCTTCGCCGACGCGCACCGTGCGGTCGTGTTTCGCCGCGACGGCGAACCGCAGTGGATGTCCTATCGGGATCCCGAGGAGCTGGTTCCCGACGCCGACATCGTGCTCGTCGAGGGCTTCAAGAGCCATGCGGCGTGGCCGCAGGTGACGATCGACCCGGATCGCCGTCCGACGGTCGATGAGCTGGCGGCGATTCTGGATAGAATCTGGCGCTCATGACTGCGCTGCGATATCGCGCCGTTCTGTTCGATCTTGACGGAACGCTCGTCGATTCGTATGCCGCGCTGGCCGAGGCGGTCAATTACGCGCGGCGGGAGCACGGGCTGCCGGATCTGGGCCGTGGGCGCATCCGCGACTTCGTCGGCGACGGTCTCGAGAAGCTGCTGCAGCGCGCGTTCGAGTCGCCAGACGTGCCGCGCTCCGCGCAAGACGCGTTCGAGCGGCGCTACGACGAGATCTGCTGCTCGGAATCGCGCGTCCTCGCCGATGTCGCCTCCACGCTCGCGGAGCTCGCCGCCCTCGGCGTCTCGATGGCCGTCTGCACGAACAAGCCGACCATGTTCTCGCGAAAGATCCTGGAGTTCCTCGAGCTGGCGCGGTACTTTCGCGCGATCGTCGGCCCGGATCTGTCCGGCGCGCGCAAGCCGGATGCGCAGCATGTGCTGCGAACTCTCGAGGTGGCGCAATGCGACCGCGGAGACGCGCTTCTCGTCGGCGATATGCCGATCGATGTCCACGCGGCGCGCAACAGCGGGATCGATGTGGCGGTGGTTCCGACCGGCTCCTCGTCGCCTGAACAGTTGCGAGCCGCGAATCCCGACCATTACCTCGACCGCTTCGCCGATGTCCTCAAAGTGGTTTGTCGCGGAGCGGCGGCTTGACCGCCGGCGCGTCCGAGCCGAAGTTCACCCTCGTCTTCTTCGATGTCGATTCGACGCTGGTCGCGATCGAAGGCATCGACGTGCTCTCGGGCGGCAACCCCGAGATCGCGCGGCTCACGGATGCGGCCATGAACGGCGACCTTCCGCTCGATCAGGTGTACGCGAAACGCCTGGAGATGATCCGGCCCTCGCGCGAAGCTGTCGACGCGCTGGGGCGGAAGTACGCGCAATCGCTCGTCGACGGCGCGCCTGAAACGATCGCTCGCCTGCAGGAGTCGGGAGCACAGGTCCATCTGGTCACCGCGGGAATCGCGCAGGCGATTGCCGCCGTTGCCAGACGCCTGAACATTCCGGACTCCCGAGTTCACGCGGTCTCTCTTCGATTCACGCCCGACGGCAACTACGCAGGCTTCGACACGAGCTCGCCTCTGACGAAACCGGGAGGGAAAGAGACCGTGGTACGAGACGTGCGGTCGCGAGTGCGAGGAGGTGCGGCATTCGTCGGCGACGGCGTGAGCGATCTCGAAACGAAGCCGGCCGTCGATCTCTTCATCGGATTTGGAGGCGTCGCCGTGCGGCCGCGGGTGCGAGAGGAGTCGGACGCGTTTGTCACCGATCCCGATCTGCGTTCTGTGCTAAAGCATCTCCTCGGGGATCGCTGATCTTTGATTGCTGATTGCTGATTGCTGATTGTGAAAAAATCAAGATCAGCAATCAGCAATCAGCGATATGACTGAACTATCCAGATTCTTCATTCCGGGACCAACATGGGTCCGACCGGAAGTCCTGCAGACGATGACGCAGCCGATGATCGGTCATCGCAGTCCGGAGTTCCGCGAGATCTTCGGCCGCATCCGCGCCGATCTGAAGGCGCTGTTCAACACGGCCGGCGATACGTTCGTGGTCACGTCATCCGGAACCGGAGTGATGCAGGCGGCGCTGGAGAACTGCGTGGCACGGCGCGTCCTCGTGACGACGTGTGGCGCGTTTTCAGAGCGTTGGTTCCATATCGCCCAGTCCCTCGGGCTGGAGGTCGACCGGCTCGACAGCGGATGGGGGAACGCGGTCGACGCCCAGGCGCTGGCCGACCACCTCGCCAGCCCGCGCGCCCACTACGACGCTATCACGCTGACGCATAACGAGACATCGACCGGCATCACGAACGACGTCGCGAATCTGGCCAGCGTCATCCGCAGCGAATCGCCCGACACGCTCGTTCTGGTCGATGCCGTTTCCTCGCTGGCCGGCATCCCCGTGCTCGTCGATGCATGGAAGCTCGACGTTTGCCTGGCCAGCGTGCAGAAAGCGCTGGCTCTTCCGCCTGGCATCACGGTCGTCGCGGTCTCCGAGGCAGCTCTGGAACGCGCGCGCAAGCACCCCTACCGCGGCACGTACTTCGATTTCATCGAATACAAGAAGAAGGCTGACGACGACAGCGTTCCGTCGACGCCGTCGATTCCTCACATTTACGCACTGGCGAAGCAGCTCGACGACATCCTTCGCAAGGAAACTCTGGAGGTGCGATTCGCGAGGCACGTCGAGATGCGCGACATCACGCTGGAGCGCACGTCGCGATACGCCACAGTGGCCGGCAATCGCGAGCACGCTTCACCGACCGTCAGCGCACTGCGGCCGGTGAAGAGCGCCGATTCGATCCGCTCCGCGATGAAGAAGCGAGGCTACACGCTGGGCGGCGGTTACGGCGAGTGGAAGGACACGACGTTCCGCATCGGACACATGGGCGATATCTCGATCAAGTCGCTCGCCGCGATGCTCGACGTGCTCGATGAGGTGGCGTCGTCGTGACCCGCTATCGCGCGCTCGTCACCGACACTCTGGCGGACTCGGGTCTGGCGATCCTGCGCGCCGCCGAAGACGTCGAGGTCGATTACCGGCCCGGCCTGAAAGGCGCGGAGCTGCTGAAGGCGGTCGCTGAGTCGGATGCGCTCATCACGCGCAGCGGAACCGCGGTGACGAAGGAGCTCGTCAATGCCGGGAGCCGGCTGCGCATCATCGGACGTGCCGGCGTCGGTCTCGACAACGTCAACGTCGACGCCTGCACCGAGCGCGGCATCCTCGTCATCAACGCGCCGACGGCGAACATTCTCTCCGCCACCGAGCACACGCTGGCGATGCTGCTCTCGCTGTGCCGCAACATTCCGGAGGCCGATGCGAGCGTCAAACGCGCCGAATGGAACCGCTCGAAGTTCATGGGCGTGGAGCTCAGCGGTAAAACGCTCGGCGTCATTGGACTGGGGCGGATCGGCACGCGCGTCACCATCCGGGCGCGCGCGTTCGGCATGCGCGGGATCGCGTACGACCCCTACATCGCGGAGACCGTTTTCGAAAAAGTGGGCGCGGAGCCGGTATCGCTGGAAACGCTCATTGCGCAGGCGGACGTCATCACCGTCCACACGCCGCTGACAGACGAGACGCGCGGCATGATCGGCGCGGCGGAGATGGCGAAGATGAAGGACACCGTCATCCTCGTGAACTGCGCACGCGGCGGCATCTACGAGGAGAAGGCGCTCGCCGATGCGCTCAACAGCGGAAAGATCGCCGGTGCGGCGGTCGATGTGTATGAGAAGGAGCCTCCGGGCAAAGACCATCCACTCCTGCACGCGAAGAACATCATCCTGTCGCCGCATATCGGTGCGAACACGATCGAGGCGCAGGATCGCGTCGCGGTGCAGACCGCCGAGATGGTCGTCGAGGGACTGCGCGGATCCATCTTCGTCTCCGCGGTGAACCTGCCGTTCGAAGGAGTGTCGGACGCCGACGCCGCGCCGCTCATCAGACTGGCGGAGAAACTCGGACTGTTTGCCGCGCAGATCATCAACGGGCCGCTGACGCGCGCGGCGATCGAGCTGTGGGGCATCGAGGAGCGGCTGACGAAGATCCTCTCCGTCGCCGCGCTGAAAGGCGTGCTCGCGCCGCACCTCGCGGAATCGGTGAACTTCGTGAACGCCGAGCAACTCGCGCAACAGCGCGGCATCGCCATCAGCTCGACCACGCATCCCATACCGCACGACTACACGAACCTGATCACGTTCCGCGCCTCATCCGGGCGCGACGAGGTCTGCGTCTCCGGGACGCTCTTCAGCGAGAAGAACCTGCGCATCGTGTCGGTCAACAACTTCCGCGTCGAGTTCAAGCCGGAAGGAAATCTGATCTATGCGGTCAACAAAGACGTTCCCGGCGTCGTCGGAAAAGTCGGAACGCTCCTCGGCGATCGTGAGATCAACATCGCCGAGTACAACCTGGCGCGCACGGGGCGCGACGGAAAAGCGATGGCCATCATCACCGTCGACTCGCCGCTCGATCCCGAGACACTCAAGTTCCTCCAGTCGTTTCGCGAGATGGAGGTAGTGAAGCAGGTGCGGTTGTAGACAACGTGGGCCGGGCTCGAGCCCGGCTGCCGGGCTGAAGCCCGGCCTACGTCACTTACAATCTCAAGTAGATGCAGTATCGCGATCTCGGCAGGACCGGAATCCGAGTCAGCGAGATCGGCTTCGGCGCATGGGCCATCGGCGGACCAACTGAAGCGTCTGGCATGCCGCTCGGCTGGGGCCGGACTTCCGACGATGAATCGCTCGGCGCAATCCGACGCGCACGCGAGCTCGGCGTCACCTTCTTCGACACCGCCGACAGCTATGGCTTCGGACGCAGCGAATCCCTCCTCGGCATCGTGCTCTCGCGGAAGAGAGGGGACGCCGTCATCGCCACGAAGGTGGGCAACGTCCGCACCTCGACCGGCGAGTTCCGAAAGGACTTCACGAAGCAGCACATCTTCCACGCCGTCGACGGCTCGCTGAAACGGCTCCGCACCGACTACATCGACGTTTATCAGGTCCACAACCCGACGATCGACGAGCTGCGTCGCGAACACATCCAGGAGGCGATGGACCGGCTGCAGGAGATCGGAAAGATCCGGTTCTGGGGCGTCTCCATCACCACAATCGACGAAGGACTCCAGATCGTCCGCAACGGATGGGGACACGTCCTGCAGGTGCTCTACAACGTGCTCAATCAGGCGCCGGCGACGGACCTCTTTCCGCTCGCGAAAGAGCACGGTTATGGGATCGTCGCGCGCGTCCCTCTTGCTTCAGGTCTGCTCTCCGGAAAGTTCCGGCCGGACACAGTTTTCGGAGCGGACGACGTACGGCAGAGCTTCCTCACCTCGCGACGCCTTCACGAAGTGACGGCGCGGGTCGACGAAGTGCGCGCGATCATCGGCGGAACGGCTCGAACGCTGGCCGAGGGCGCGTTGCAGTTCAATCTCGCGAACGACATGATTTCGACAGTGATCCCGGGCGCGCGGAACGCGCATCAGGTGGAGATGAACGTGGCCGCATCCGAGGGGCGTCTTCCGCCGGATGTCGTGGAGCGGCTGCGCACCCGCCTCGGCGACTACAACTTCTACCAGCGTCACGCGATCAGGATGTAAGCCCGAGGAGCCCTGGATGACAATGCGCTCCCAAAACGTTCTCTATTCGTTATGCCGTTTCGCACGATCTCCATTCGCGGCGCGCGCACGCACAATCTGAAAAACGTCTCGGTCGACATCCCGCAGCGGCAGTTGACCGTCGTGACAGGCCCGTCGGGATCGGGAAAATCGTCGCTCGCCTTCAACACCCTCTATGCCGAGGGGCAGCGGAGGTTCGTGGAGTCGATGTCGACGTACGTCCGGCAGTTCCTGGAGCGGATCGACCGGCCGGACGTCGACGAGATCGAAGGCATCCTGCCGGCGATCGCGATCGAACAGAAGAACTCGGTGAAGAACGCGCGATCCACGGTCGCGACCGCCACCGAGCTCGCCGACCACATCCGTCTCTTCATGACGTACGCGGGCGAGACGTGGTGCCCCGACTGCGGCGTGCGCGTGCGCAAGGAGACGCCTGAGTCGATCACAAAAGAGATCGCCTCGACGCTGGCCGGCAAACGCATCGTCATCCTGGCGCCGATTTTCTTCGAAGCGGAGAACCGCGAGATCGTGCTCGACCAGCTCATGAAGGCCGGCTTCTACCGCGCATGGATTGAAGGCGAGGTGCGCGACCTCAACGAGACGGACATCAGCGGGTCGACCGCGCTCGAGCTCGTGATCAATCGCCTCCGCGTCGAAGAGGAGAAGCTGACACAGATCACCGAAGGGATCGAACAGGCGTTCGAGGTGTCGAAGGGGAGCGTCAACGTCCTCGAATCGACAGGCCAGGGATGGAGCAGCCACCGCTTCACCTCCCGATTCGCGTGCAACAGGTGCGGGAACGAGTTTCTCGAGCCGACGCCGCATCTCTTCTCCTTCAACTCGCCGCTCGGCGCGTGCGCGCAGTGCCAGGGTTACGGCCGCATCATCGGCATCGACATGGACAAGGTGATCCCGAATCGTGCGCTGCGGCTCGATGAGCTGCCCATCGCCCCGTGGAACTCGCCTGGCTACGAAGACTCGTATGAAGACCTCGAGCGCGCGGCGAAGAAGTACGGGCTGCGCCTCGACGTCCCGATCAAGGACCTCACTTCCGCGGAGTGGGACCTCCTGCACCTCGGCCGCGGCAAGTGGTACGGCATCAAGGGCTTTTTCGAGTGGCTGGAGACGAAGAGGTACAAGATCCACGTCCGCGTGAAGCTCGCGAAGTACCGGAGTTACGAGTCGTGTCCGAAATGCCACGGATCGAGACTGCAGAACGCGGCGGCGAACGTGAAGTTCCGCGATCTCACCGTGGCCGATCTCTTCGCCATGAACGTGAAGACGGCGCGCAGGTTCTGGGAGTTTCTTCCGATGTCGAAGCAGGAGGAGGCGCTGGCCGGTCATCTTCGCCGCGAGATCGTGAACCGGCTCGTCTACCTCGATGAAGTCGGCCTTTCGTATCTCACGCTCGATCGCCAGACGCGGACGCTTTCCGGAGGCGAATCCCAGCGCATCAATCTCGCCGCCGCCCTCGGCAGCTCGCTGACGGAGACGATGTACGTGATCGATGAGCCGACGGTCGGGCTGCACGCGCGGGACAGCGAGAGGCTGCTCGCGGTCCTGCGACGCTTGCGCAACGCCGGCAACACCGTCATCGTCGTCGAGCACGATCCGACGATCATCGCGGGCGGCGATCACACGATCGAGCTGGGGCCCGGCGCGGGCGAGCTCGGCGGCGAGGTGATCTACACGGGCAAGCCTCGACCGCTCGTCATTCCGAGCGCCGAAGAGCGTGAGGAATCCGGGCCGGGGCTCGACGGCACGTCGGCCATCGAAATCCGCGGCGCGCGCGAGCACAACCTCAAAGGCGTCGACGTTTCGATCCCCCTCGGTCAGCTCGTCGCAATCACGGGCGTCTCCGGCTCCGGCAAATCGACGCTCGTCCGCAACTGCCTCTACAACCGCTACCAGCGCGACGTGCGCGGCGCGACGGGGCTCGACATCGGCCAGATCGACTCGCTGAACGGAACAGAGAACGTCTACGACATGCAGTTCGTCGATCAGTCTCCGATCGGCCGCTCGACGCGCTCCAATCCGGCAACGTACATCAAAGCGTGGGACGAGATCCGAAAGATTCTCTCCGAGACGACAGTGGCGAAGCTGAACGGCGTCACGGCCGGGATGTTCTCGTTCAATACGGCCGGCGGGCGCTGTGACGCGTGCGAAGGCGCGGGAACGGTCACGATCGACATGCAGTTCCTGGCCGATGTCGAAGTCGTCTGCGAGAAGTGCGGCGGACGGCGATTCGGCGAGAAGGTCATGAAGGTGGCGCACAAGGGAAAGAACGTCGATCAGATCCTCGACATGACGGTTGATGAGGCGATGAAGTTCTTCGTCGACAAGCGCGCGGTGGTGAAGAAGCTCGCCGCGCTCCGCGCCGTCGGCCTCGGCTATCTGCGCCTCGGCCAGTCGACCAACTCGCTGTCGGGCGGCGAGGCGCAGCGTTTGAAGCTGGCGTCGATTCTCGCCGAGAACGCGAAGACCGAAAACGGCCGCCTCTTCCTGTTCGACGAGCCGACCACCGGCCTGCATCACACCGATGTCGCGCAGTTGATTCGGACATTCCGCGATCTCATCGATCGAGGCAACTCGGTCGTCGTGATCGAGCACAACCTGCAGCTCATCGACGCTGCCGACCACGTCATCGATCTCGGTCCCGAGGGTGGGGACCAGGGAGGCGATGTCGTCGCGACGGGAACGCCCGAGGAGATCGCGGCGAACCCGCGGAGCATTACAGGTCATTACCTGCGCAAGAACGCGGAGGTCTCGGCGGCATGAGGAAGATGATGGTGTTGATTGCGGCGATTGCGCTTGTGTCGAGCATGCCGGCCGCGACGCGCCGCCGCGCAGTACCGCCTCGCGCGCCTTCGATCGATACGCTGTTCGACTTCAACGAGGGGACGAACGGGTGGGAAGCAGGATTCGCCGACTACTCACCGTTGTCGACCGAAATGGATCTCGATTCCGGCATCCGGCCGGTGCCGCCGGAAGCGGGACAGGGAAGCGGGTTCATGCTGCACGGAGCGAACCGTTCGGACGATCTCTTCATGTTCCTCAAGCGCCAGATGACGATCGCCGACGGCATCGAACCGGGCAGGGAGTACATCGTCGACTTCAGAATCTGGATGATCTCCGATGCACCGGCAGGTTGCGGCGGCGCCGGCGGTGCGCCGGGGGAGTCGATCTATCTGAAGGCCGGCGCGACATCCGACGAGCCACGGGTCGAGCTCACCGGCGATACATACCGGATGACGGTCGACATCGGATCGCAGAGCCAGGGAGGCAAGGCGGCCTCGGTCGTGGGAAACATCGCACACGAGCTTCCGTGCGAGAACCTGCCGCGCTATGCGCCGATTTTCCGCGCGCACCGTCACACCGAACGCGTTCGCGCGAATACGGACGGAACGCTCTGGCTTCTGGTGGGCACCGATTCCGGATTCGAGGGTATTACGACGCTGTATTACCAGAAGATCGCGGTCTCGCTCATGCCGGTGCCCTGAACATCGCCTAAGATCAGGTGATGATCTCGCTCGGTGCGCTCGCCGTGGTTGTCGCCACCACGTCTGCAGCGCCACCCTGCCGCACGCCCACCCTCGGAGCGGAAGTCACGAACATCTCCAACGCCATTCGGCACGACAGACACGTCCCGGACTACGCAGCCGGCGCGCTCGTTCGCTCCGTCCGCGCCGACAGTCCCGCCGCTCGGGCCCGGATTCAAATTGGTGATGTGATTCAGGCGGTCGATCGCGATCTGATTCAGAGCGCGTGCGGTTTCACGGCTGCGATCGCGAAACGCGGCTGCGGTGCTGTGCAGCTCTCGATCCGCCGCGGCGGCGACACGATCTCGCTCATTGTTCGCCCCGTCGATTCAGCTGCACTGCCGCAAGGGAGCATCGACGATCAGCGCGCGTGTCAGGAAGGCGACGCTGCTGCGTGCACCGCGCTCGCAAAAGCTCACGGCGAAGCCGTCGATCTCCTGCGGCTGGCCTGCGACCTCGGCGATGCCGAGGGCTGTTACGTGCTCGGACTCAAACTGCGCGACGACAAGGAAGTCGCGGCGGCCTACGAACAGGCGTGCGACGGCGGATACTCTCAGGCCTGCACGAACCTCGGCTGGATGTACGAGAATGCGCGCGGCGTCAACAAAGACCTCGCCGCGGCGGTGCGGTTCTACAAGCGAGGCTGCGACGGCAGCGCATGTTCCGCTCCCAACAACCTCGGCTGCGTGAACCTCGGCCGCGCGTTTCGCGACGGCAACGGCGTCGAAGCGAATCAGGTCGTGGCCACGCGGCTCTTCCGCCAGGTGTGCGGCCGGACACCGGTCCCAGGAAGCAACGAGGACGCGGCCAACATCGCGCGCGCCTGCTCTCTCGCCGGCACCGCGTCGCTCTTCGGCAATGGTGTGCCGCGCGACATTCTCGACGGGCTGACGCTGCTGGAGAAAGGCTGCACGGCCGGCGATACGTTCGGGTGCTATAACCTCGGCACGATCTACGACAACGGGACGGGCGTGACGGCGGACAAGAATCGCGCGATCACTTACTACCAGCGCGCGTGCGACCGCGGCGACACGGAGGCCTGCACGCGCGCTGCGACGCTGAAGAAGTGATCGGCGCAGTCGGATGTCACGCATTTGCTAACGAGGATTCCATCCGATGGACATCGCATCCGATCCGAGGTTCGTGCGCGGAGTGGCGCTGTTCAATGAAGGGGAGTACCTGGAAGGGAGCGACTGCTTCGAGGAGCTGTTCTTCGAAGGCGTGCGCGATGAGCCCGAGTTCGTCCGCATCTTTCTCCAGTTCAGCGTCGGCATACATCACGCGCAGATGGGACATCGCCGTCCTGCAGTCGAGCGGATCGAGGAAGGATTGCGCGTGGTCGCGTTGAACGCGGACGATCACGGGATCGATCTCATGGCGCTGGCTGGCGGAATGCGCGCCGCCTGCGATGCGATCCGCGACGGCGGCAAGCCGGTCTGGCCGCGGATCGTCATGAAGCCGTAGTGTCCTGTAACGCGAAAGCCGTCGCCACGAGATGCGCCACGCGCAACGGCTCGGGCATATTGCCGTTGATCGCGAAGCGCTCGATGATGCGCTTCGCATCGTCGCGATCGATGCCGAGGTGCTGCACGTAGACGCCGCCGAGCTTCTCCATCGGGCCGAGGCGCTCGATGATGCGCCATTTTCGCGCGCCGCCGGGGACGCGCGTGGTGAGCGCG
>Ga0210377_10003261_pt1 | contig 13982 bp, 13 predicted proteins | sample PLM4_65_b1redo_FD_155480 | JGI IMG/M metagenome (GOLD analysis project Ga0210377, IMG submission 155480) | Groundwater sediment microbial communities from an aquifer in East River, Colorado, USA - PLM4_65_b1 redo | ecosystem: Environmental > Terrestrial > Soil > Riparian zone | place: USA: East...
ACCATCCTGTGGGTCCTGGCGTTCCTCACCATGACGGTGGGGAACCTGTCGGCCCTGCTCCAGGACAACGTGAAGCGGATGCTCGCCTACTCCTCCATCGCCCACGCGGGGTACATCCTCGTGGGGCTTGTCTCCGGGGACGTCGCGGGCGGGCAGGCGGCCCTCTTCTACCTGCTGGTGTACGCCTTCATGAACCTGGGGGCCTTCGGCGTGGCGATGCTCCTCGCGCACAGGGAGGACGACGGGTACGACATCGGGAACCTCAGGGGGATCGGCTTCCGCTACCCCGTGCTCGGCGGCCTGCTCACCCTGTTTCTCGTGTCGCTGGCCGGGATCCCGCCCACCGCGGGATTCATCGGGAAGTTCTACCTGTTCAGCGCGGCGGTGAAAAACGGCTACGTCGGGCTGGCCGTCCTCGGCGTGCTGAACAGCGCCGTGTCGATCTACTACTACCTCCGGCCGGTCGTCTACATGTACATGCTCCCCGCGCAGGGCGAGATCCCGGTCCCCCGGCCCCCGCGCACCGCCTTCTCCCTCGCGCTGTGCATCTCCGCTGCGGCGGTCCTGGTCCTCGGGATCGCGCCCCGCTCCGTCCTCGCGTTCGCGGAACGGTCCATCCTCTCCCTGCTGATGTAGCGCGACACAGGCCACCGGGGGATCTTTGCGGCGTATGGTACGGCAGGAGAAAATTCCTGTAAGGTGCAGGCGCTTTCAGGGGACATACCTGGTGTAAGCCCGGGATGCAGGGAAGGTGTGTACCCTGCCCACGGGCTGCTGCTCGCGTAAAACTTCAATCCCCCAGGGCTTCCATCCACATCCCGAGTTGCGTCACGCACTCTGCCGGGGAAACGATCCGGAACGGAAGCGACGATTTCCTTGCCAAGGCCCCGAAATCTTTCCGGTCGCCCGTGACCAGCAGGTCACATTTTCCCCGGATGGCGGATACGATTACCGGAACATCCTTGTCGGCGATCGTTCCCCGATGCCGCTCGATTTCTTTCCATTCCGGCAGCGGAACAATTTCCAGTTCGAGAAGTTTGCGGTACCGGCGCCAGGCGGGAAGGGCTCGGGGAAGTTTCTTCCGAAGCGTTCGTTCGATCTCGACGATATTGTATTCCCCCGTCATCATGTGCAGGCCGGAGATACGGGCCAAGACCAGGTCGAGAAGGATGCGGGGCGGCCCGACCTCGGAGATCAGTCCGGAAACGACGACGTTCGAATCAAGGAAGACGCGGACGCTTTTTCCGGGCATACGACTCCTCGAAGGTTCCGTCCCGTTCGGCGGCGAGTTCTTTCAGTATCTGTTCCGCGGTCAGCCCGGAGTCTTCCAGGATGCGACGGATTTCCCCGCGTGCTTCCTCGATTTCAGGGCGATACGGCGCGATCAGGACGCTGGCCCCGAGCGGAATCACCCGCACGCGCCTCCCCTCGTCCAGATGGCTGGATGTACGGATGGATTTCGGAATCGTCAACTGTCCGCGCTCGCGGATCTCGGCATCGACCGGCAGGATCCCGCCCATGGGTGCAACCTCCTTCCCGAAACATTTCTGAATTCAGAATATCACATTGATGCGTCAGGAAGTTCCTTTTTTCCAGGGATGCTCGGGAGGCCCCGGGAACCCAGGTATTCCCGGTGCACCCCCCGCCGTGGCGACGGAGTAGAGCCCGATTTTCTTATCACCGGGTCCCCTGTCGGCCCGGCGGGGCTAAAGGTTTTCACAAGATCGCCGAAAAGTACAAATAAGGGGCCGAAGGCATCCTACGCAATCATAAGGAAGGATCGGATGCCGAAAAAGATCCTGATTGTCGACGATTCTCACATGATTCGCCGGATCGTCGGAAAGATCCTGAAAGAATACGATTTTGATGTGCTTATGGCCGAAAACGGCCAAGTGGGTTTGGACATGGCCCGGAATGCCCAGCCGGACCTGATCATCATGGACATTGAAATGCCGGTAATGAACGGCCTCCAGGCGACCGAGGCCATCAAGTCCGACCGTTCCACCGCCCATATCCCTGTACTGATCTTCACGTCCCTCGGCAGCGAGAAGGACATCCGAATGGCGATGGAAGCCGGCGGCTGCGGTATCCTGAACAAACCCATTTCAAAGGAGGAGTTGAGGACCACCATCTTTTCCATTCTCGATATCGATAGCAAGGGAACGGCATGAGAAGCATCCAGGATTCCATGTTCGATACTTCCTTCGTGGAAGAGGTCCTGTCTTACCTGCAAACAGAACACGGGATACGCGCCTGGGTGGTCGACGATCACGATACGACCGTTCCTCTCTCTCATGCGGCGGTCGGCAACCTGCCGCAGGTACGGTTCTATCCGTTCGGGCTCGATGCGAATATCGGCGGCCTCAAATGCGCGGCCGCCGACGAAAGCGCACTGCAACGGGCCGAACCTCATATCCTTTTAGGCATGAAAGGCATCCAGCAGCTCCTGAAGAGGGAGCTGGAGCTGCAGCAAACAAGCGATGAAATGCTGCAACTATCCGAGCAACTCAGCTTTCTTTTCAAACTTGCCAAAAAAACCATTGGAATCAACGAATTAAGTGAATTCTGCACGATAATCATGAAGGAAATCGCTTCGGCCGTGGAAGCCGATTACGGCATCGCACATACAAAAGGACGATCGGATCAGCAGATCGATATTTTGCACAATATCGACGAAGACGAACTGGGCAGGTTGCGGGAAAAGGGCCTCGACAGTATATCGGCAAGGGATTCCGCGATCATAACCAGCTTAACCGACGGGACTTCCGTCCTTTACTTCCCGATAAAAGAGAAAAATGGACCGATCGGGTTTATTGTCTTTTTCCGGCGCCCGTCCAAGCGTTTCTTCACCGCGTACGAAAAGAAATTCGTCAACATCATCGAACATATCATTTCTCCCACGGTGGAGACCATCCACTTGTACGACAGTCTGCAGGAACTCTATGTCAACACGGTGAAAGCGCTGGCGGCCGCCATCGACGCCAAGGACGAATATACCCACGGCCATTCCTTCAGGGTAGCCAAATACTCCCTCGCCATCGGCAGGCAAATGGGCGTTCCCGAAAAAGAAATGACCGATCTCGAGATTGCGGCGTACATGCACGACCTTGGAAAGATCGGTGTGCCGGAATCCATCCTGGGAAAACCGGGAAAACTTACGGATGCGGAATTCGAGGAAATAAAAAAACATCCCGTCCTGACGAACAAGATACTGGAGCCCATCCACTTGTCGGGTTCCATCGTCAATGCCGCCGTGCAACACCATGAACGTCTGGACGGCCGGGGTTATCCCGATGGCCTGAAAGGCGGACAGATCTGCGCTTTTGCAAGGATAATCGCGGTAGCGGACGTTTTCGATGCGCTAACCTCGAAGCGTCCTTACCGGGATGCCATGCCGGTGGAAAAGGCCCTTCGGCTGCTCAGTGAAGGGGTCGACGTCGAGTTCGACCGCAAGGTCGTTCAGGCGATGGTATGCGCCATGCAGAAAAATGAACTCGAAAAGGAATGGACGCGGATCCACGACGACTTGAAATTCACCGACGTGCGCCGCCTGAACCAGTTCCTGGTCGAGATATCTGAACTCATCTATCCGGACGGAAACGTCGCCAGGCCCTCGTTGCCGTTATAAGGAAGGGGAACTCCCACCACTTCCCGGGCGGGATCGCCCTTACCGGCGCCGCTCCCTTCCCGGCCTGCCTCCGGCCGCTTCCGACGTTCATGGAGGACCTCGGCGGGGGAGCGGGAAGAACCGGGGCACGCGACGCCGGTATTCCCGGTACGCCTCTCCGAACGTGCGCACCAGCCGACGCTCCTCGAAGAAGGTCCCGATATAGAAATAGGCGACGACGGCGGCGGCCGTGGCGGCGCTGTTCCGCGTCTGTACGGGGTGGAAGGCGAGCAGCAGCGAGCATCCGAGGTAGAGCGGGTGCCGCACCAGGGTGTACGCCTTCCCGGTGAAGAGAGGAAGGTCGCGGCCCCGCGCTTCCCCTTCCCCTTTCCGATGCCGCTCCCATTGGCGGAGTCCGACGAACTCCTTCAGGTCCCACGGCGTCCACAGGAGCAGGCCCGCCCCGAGGAACTGGGCCCCGTGGAAGAGGAACCGGACCCATCCGTCGATGCGGTAGAGGGGGAAGTCCGGGAGAGAGCGCACGTAAAGGAGCACCGCGGCAGTGGCGGCGGCGGAGTATAGCGTGAAGAGGAGCCGGTGGTACGCGCGGAACCGGTCCTCGCCCATCGCGCGTCGGGCCCACCGCTCGTACGGTTCCGACACGGTCGCGCTGTGGAAGAGCGCGAACGCTCCCCACGCGACGATCACCTGCATCGCATCCACCGGAGTATGGTACACCCGGCGAGAGTCCCCCGAGCGGTCCATTCTCTCCCTGCCGATGTAGCGCCGGTGGGGTGGCGAACGGCTACGCCGACTCCTTGCTTGTCGTGAACGTGACCACATCCGTGATATGATGTGACCACTGGGAGTCTTCCTTTGCTCACGCGAAGGGGGGAATGGAGGGTGTGATGATCTCCGTCGGAGTTCGGGAGTTGAAGGCGAAGCTGAGCAATTACATCGGGATCGCCCGGGGCGGGGAAGAGGTCGTGGTGACGGCGCGCGGGCGGGAGGTGGCGATTCTCGTTCCGGTCACGAAGGAACGGGTGGCCCTCAAGCGGCTTTCGGAAGGCGGGGAGGCGCGGATGCCCCGGGGGAAACCGAAGGGCGCGCGAGGCGTGAAGGTCAAAGGGAAGCCGCTGGCCGATACGGTTCTCGAGAGTCGCCGGTGATCCTTTTCCTCGACACGAGCGCCTTGGTCAAGCTGTATGTCGAGGAGGCACATTCGGCCGCCGTCAGGGAGTGGGTCGACGAGGCGGAGGTCGTCGCCGTCTGCCGTGTGGCCTATCCCGAGGCGGTTTCCGCCCTGAGCCGGCGCATGCGCGCGGGCGATCTCCCGAAGAGCGGGTTCGGCGTCGCGTCCCGGGCCTTGCGGCGGGACTGGGAGCGGCTCGCGGTCGTCGATTTCCGGGAGGTCGAAGCGGGGCGGCTGGCGGCGAAATACGGCCTTCGGGGATTCGACGCGATCCATCTTTCCTCTGCGATGACCATCGCTTCCGCTCCGGCCGGTCCGGATGTCCTTTTTTCCTCGTTCGACGCCGCCCTCAACCGCGCCGCCGCCGGAGAACGGTTGCAGGTCCTCTCCCCGTGAACTGCCCGTACTGCAGGATTCCGTCGATGGGCGCCGTGACGTCGGGGGAGGTCGAGGTCGACCGGTGCCGCACCTGCGGGGCGGCCTGGTTCGACCCCGGCGAGATCCGCGAGGTGACGCAAGGAAGGCTGTCCGCCGAAGAGGACCCCGAGCCGGAGCCCGATCCCTCTCCTCCGGCGAAGGAGGGCGACCGTGCCGCCCTGCGGCTCGCCTGGGGCGAGGCCCGGTGCCTCTCCTGTCCGCGGTGCGGCGAGCCGCTGCGTCCCGTCGATTTCCAGCTCACGGGGGTTCCGGTCTTCCGTTGCGGCGGGTGCGACGGGATGCTCGTCCCGCGCCGCGCCGTGAAGTCGCTTGCCGTGCGGTTCAAATTCCAGCGCGACCACGCGCAGTTGTACGAATCCCTCGGCGTCTCGATGGCGAAAGAGGTCCGGGGCAGGATGAACCGCCGGCTCGGACCGGACGTCGCCGAGGTGCATCCCGGGCAGATCCCGCTGCCGGTCCTCGTTCCCCTGGCGGACGAGGCGTCTCCCGGGTCGCGTCCCCCGTTGATGGTGTACGGAATCCTCTTCCTGACGGTGGCGCTGTATCTCCTTTCCTGGATCGGCGCGGGAGACGGGACCGTCCTGCAGGCGCGCCTGGCCCTCCCTTCCGGTACGGGATTTTCCGGAGTTCGGAAATTCGCGCTGTTGTCGACCCCCTTTCTTCACGGAGGGATCATCCCGCTTTGCGTAGGGTGCCTCTTCCTCTTCGTCCTTGGGGACAATGTGGAAGATCGGCTGGGGCGGGTTCCGTTCCTTCTCTTCTATATTTTTTGCGGCGCGATCGCGGGTGCCGCCCATGTCTTGTGGGGAACGGCGGGGATGCCCGCCGCGCTCGGTTCCGCCGGCGCCGTGGCGGGGGTGCTGGGCGCCTACCTCGTCTTCTTTCCGGACGTGCCGATCGCGATGTACGGGTTGGGCCGGGTCGCCACCGTCCCCGCCTACCTCTTCGCGTGCGCCTGGGCGGTCGCCGTCTTCCTGTGGGGGTGGGGCCCGGGGCCCCTGTCGAACCTGCTCAACCCCGCGCCGTACACGCTTCCGGGCCACCTCGCCGGGTTCGGCGCCGGAGCTGCAGCTGCGATCCTCTGGAGGGTGCTGGAAGATGGGGCCGCCGGTCCCGATCCCGCGGGACGCGGTTAATAAAATTCAAACAAATCGATAGAAGATTTCATAGAATTTCCTTCCTTCAAAATGAGACTGCTTCCCGATTGATTTTATATATTTGTTTTCATTTCTTATTCCGGCGGCATCTTTCGGTAATCCCTGCCGGAATGACTTATGCAGGAAATTCCTGACCCATGCCGGAGTCATCCTGCCGTTTGGCGGGTATCCGTGGTCCACCGTGGACATGTCAATGCATCACAGGACGAATTCCCAAGGAGGGAGATGCCATGAAACCGGTCGGATCGGCACTGGTTGTCCTGTTCCTGTTATCCGTTGGAAGTGGAGCCGCCGTCGCGGGGCTGCCGGGTGGGAGTCTGGACCCGGCCGACGTCCCGCAGTTCGTCACTCCGCTCGTCATTCCCCCGGTGATGCCTCTAAAGGGCGTCAAGTGGGACCCGGCCGTCCGGAAGTTCGTCCCCTACTACGAGATCGAGGTCGTCCAGTTCCAGCAGCAGATCCTTCCGGCGAAAGACGTTTCCGGGCGAAAGCTGGGACCGACGACCGTGTGGAGCTACGCGGCGGTCGGTCGCCCCGATACCCGCAACTTCCCGGCCTTCACCATCGAGAGCCTGGTGGATCTGCCGACCCGCGTCCAATGGGTCAACAACCTGAAAGACAAAAACGGCAAATTCCTTCCGCACCTCCTCCCCGTGGATCAGTCGCTGCACTGGGCGAACCCGGGCCGGTTGCCTTGCATGCCTCACGGACCGGGCATGGAGCCGATGAAACACACGGATTGCCGGCCGGCGAATCCCCCGCAGACGCCCTATGAGGGGCCGGTCCCCATCGTGACCCACCTGCACGGAGCCCACGTCCAGCCCGACAGCGACGGGTTCCCCGAGGCCTGGTACCTGCCCGATGCGAAGAATATCCCGGGCGGCTACGCCGCGCGGGGCAAACGGTTCGATCAGATTCCCGGCGCGCCCGACAAGGCCGGCGTCGCGCTGTTCCAGTACCGGAACGACCAGCCGGATGCCACGCTCTGGTACCACGACCACACGCTGGGCATGACCCGCGCGAACGTTTACGCCGGGCCGGCGGGATTCTATCTCCTCCGGGACCTCCGGAATCTCGCGCTCGGCCTTCCGGGACCCGCGCCGCTGCCGGGCACCGACCCCAACGGAAACTCCCTCGTCCGGCGTCTGGTCCGCGAGATCCCGATCGTGATCCAGGACCGCTCGTTCAACGCGGACGGCTCCCTGTTCTACCCGGACAACCGGGACTTCTTCGAGGTCGACTCGGAGGGGAACCCCCTGGAACCCGGCACCCTGGAGGACCTCGGAATCCTCTTTTCCCCTGAAGGCGGTTCCGACGTGGCTCCCCTCTGGAATCCGGAGTTCTTCGGCAACACGATGGTCGTGAACGGCAAGACCTGGCCGAAGCTGACCGTGGAGCGGAGGAAGTACCGCTTCCGCTTCCTCAACGGCTCCAATTCGCGGTTCCTGATCCTTCGTTTCCAGAACGAGGCGCTGACGTTCCACCAGATCGGCGCCGACCAGGGGTTCCTCCCCGCGCCGGTGCCGCTACCACGGCTGCTGATCGGGCCGGCGGAGCGCGCCGACGTGATCGTCGACTTCGCGGGCGTGCCGGCCGGGACCCGGATCGTCCTGGAGAACATCGGCCCGGACGAGCCGTTCGGCGGCGGCGTGCCGTGCGTGGACGGCGTATCCGAATGCGACTTCGACCCGTCGGACCCGGATACGACGGGGCGCGTGATGGCCTTCGACGTGGTGAAGAGAACGTCCCCGGACTTGAGCCGGATCCCGGCGTCCCTGCCTGCCGGCGACCTCGAGCTCTCCTGGAGCCGAACCCGGCAGTTGAGCCTCAACGAGGAGGAGTCCGAGAACCAAAAGGCGTGCTTCGACGGTGAAGGCAACTACATCCTTACTTCGGGTACCGCAAACGACGTCGATGCATGCACCGCGGCGGAAGGCACGCTGGCGCCCTTCGGCCCCACGGAGGCAGCGCTGGGAACCCTCGACGAAGAGGGCGCCGGTATCCCGCTGGAATGGGCGGACGGCATCACGGAGAACCCGGAACTCGGCGCGACCGAGAGGTGGGAGATCTTCAACTTCACCGCGGACGCGCACCCGATCCACCTGCACCTGGTGCGGTTCCGCGTGCTGGAGCGCCAGGCGCTTGTGACGGATGAGGAAGGAATGGCGATGCAACCGGCGGAATTATCCGGTTTGCCGACCGGGGCAGAGCCCTGGGAAGCCGGTTTCAAGGACACCGTGATCTCCTATCCCGGCCAGGTCACCCGCATCGCGGCCACCTTCGACATCCCGGGACTGTACGTATGGCATTGCCACATCCTCGAGCACGAGGACAACGAGATGATGCGGCCGTACTGCGTCGGAGACATGGCAAACTGCAAATAGATTGAAAACCCTGAGCAGGAGAGGGACGCCTACGGGCGGCCCTCTCCTGCTGATCCCGGTCCCATCCGGCAGGTAGCGGCCGCTACTTCCCCTTCCGCAGCACCCGCTTGTCGCCCACCCGCAGGGTGATTTTCGTCGCGTCGAAATGCTCGAGGAGCGGGATGATGTATTTCCGGGACAGTCCCGTCATCTCCTTGAACTCCGGCACGGTGACCTCGCCCCGCTTCGCGAGATACGCGACGAGCTTCTCCTGGATCCCCCGCAGCGCCGCCCCGTCGAAGAGCAGCTCCTTCACGCGGACGATCTCCCCGGCACGGGCGAGACCGTCGACCACCTTCTCCACCGCCCTCGGGTCGGCCGATGCGCTTTTGACCGCCTCGAGGAGCTCGGTGGAACCCGGCGCGGTGTCGCCCGCCGCGCGGATGACTTCCGCGACCTTGCGGGCCAGCGGGCTCCCCAGTTCCACCGCTTTCGGCTTGCGGGCCGGAAGGAAGTGGAGCTCTCCCTGGCGGGAGATGGAGGCGTTCCCCTCCAGGGCGAGGGAGAGGAACCCCGGATCGGGGGGGATGGGGAACAGGGAGGCGATCTCCTCCCGCGGGAACCCGCCCCGTTCGGGATTGCGGTCGTGCAGGCGCGCCAGGGCCTGGGCACAGAGGGATGACGCCTCCGAAACCGCCGAACGGTCCCATATTTTCCCGGAGACGGTGACCTCGGTGACCATTCCTCTTGCGGCGAGCTCCTTCAGTATTCCGCGGGTCCGCTCCGCCCCAAGCCCGGCGACGGCCGCCGCGTCCGCGGGAGCGACGCCCGCCGCGCCGGCATCTTGAGCGGCGGCCAGGACGCGCTCCGAGGGGTCCTCCGAGCGGAACTGGGGAAGCGCCTCCGGGACCGCCTTCCCTGTCCCCCGTCGTGCGGGCGGCTTCGGGTGCAGCACGGCTCCGCCGCCGATGGTGTAGCCGAAATTCGCCAGCGGAGAGAATCCCCGCAGGATGAACCGGTCGCCGCCCGCGAGGACCGTCTGCTCGGAGAGGAGCACCCGGCCGTACCCGGAGCCTCCGGGCGGGATTTCTGCCCGCCCGTACAGGAGGATCCTCCCGACGCAGGAGAAGGTTCCCGCGTGGAAGGAGATCTGGCCCCGGTGGCGCAGCGGCTTGGGGACCAGAGGAAGGTACTCGACGAACACTTCCGCGGACTTCGTGGGGGAGAACGTCCCTTGGTGGCACAGGACCGACCCGCGCGGAGCGCTCTCCTTCTCCACCCCCTGCAGGTTGACCGCGGTGCGGGTCCCCGCGGACGATCGTTCCACCGGGCCGCCGTGGACCTGGAGCCCGCGCACCTTCGCGATCCTCCCCCCGGGGAGGATCGCCACCTCCTCGCCCGTCGCGACCGTCCCGCCGATCACCGTTCCCGTGACCACGGTGCCGAACCCCTTCATCGAGAAGGAGCGGTCCACGGGGAGGCGGAACAGGTTCGACGCGTCCTTCCCCGGGATCCCGGCGGCGATCCGGTCGAGGGCGGAGACCAGTTCGGGGAGCCCCTCGCCGGTGGCGGCGGAAACCCGGACGATCGGGGCGCCCTCGAGGAACGTTCCGCGGACGAGCGCGCGGATCTCCTCCTCCTGGAGGTCCATCCACTCGCTGTCCGCCTTGTCGCACTTGTTGAGGACGACGATCCCGTGGCGCACCGCGAGAAGGCGGCAGATGTCGAGATGTTCGCGCGTCTGCGGCATCACCCCCTCGTCCGCGGCGACGACGAGCAGGACGATGTCGACCCCCGCCGCGCCGGCCACCATCGTCCGTACGAACCGCTCGTGTCCCGGCACGTCGACGATGCCGGCGAGCGTTCCCGACGGGAGCGGGAGGCGGGCGAACCCGAGCTCGATCGTGATCCCCCGCTCCTTCTCCTCCTTCAGCCGGTCGGGGTCGGTTCCGGTCAGCGCGCGCACGAGGGCACTCTTCCCGTGGTCGATGTGACCGGCTGTTCCGAGGATCACGGTTTTCGACATGAGAGATATCTTATCGTAGTCGATCGGTTGCGGTATCATATCGGCCATGGACGACTACTCCCGGGAAGAGTCGATCTTCGGATTTTCCGGGCCGATGGCGCGGATCGTCGCCACCGCCATCCTCCTTGTCGCCATCACGGTCGTCCTTTACTCCCTCCCCGAAAAGTCGTCCGAGTGGATCCGGTCCCGGGAGATGATCCGGAAGCTTTACCTCTTCCCCATCCTTCTCTCCGCGATGTGGTTCGGCGCGCCCGGCGCCGCCGTCTCCACGGTGTTCGCAACGCTCGTGTGCGGGGGATTGGCCGGCAATGCGTGGCCGGCGGAGGTTTCGTCCCAGGTCGAGCGGGTCGGGGAAGTGGCGGTCTTCTGGCTGGTGGGGGCCCTTGCGGCGAGCTTCTTCGAGCAGCAGAAACGGTTTGTCGGGCAGATCGAGGTCGCGAACGACAACACGCTGCTCGCCCTGGCGGCGGCTCTCGACGTGCGGGAGCACAACACCGGGGTCCACTCCCAGCGGGTGGCGGACTACACGCTGCGGCTTGCCCGGGAGGTGGGGGTCCGGGACAAGGATACGCTCGACGTCTTCTGGCGCGGCGCCCTCCTTCACGACGTGGGGAAGATCGGCATCCCCGACAATGTTCTGCTGAAGCCCGGGCCGCTGTCCCCGGAGGAGTGGACGGTGATGCGCAACCACCCGGAAGTGGGGGGGCGGATGCTGCAGAAGATCGAATTTCTTCGCGGTCCGTACGAGATCGTCCTGTCCCACCATGAGCGGTACGACGGGATGGGGTACCCCAGGAAGCTGAAGGGCTCCCAGATCCCGCTCGGGGCGCGGCTCTTCGCGGTGATCGACGTCTACGACGCGCTGACCACCGACCGGGCGTACCACACGGCGCGCTCCCACACGGACGCCCTCGCCAAGCTCAGGGAGATGTCGGATACCCACTTCGACCCGGCGGTCGTGGCCGCCTTCACGAAGATCCCCTTCGAGGAGCTGCGCGAGATCGCGATGAAGAACCAGACCTCGCTCCTCTTCGCGTCCCCGCCGCTCCCGTCCCTGTACCAGGTGTCGTCCGTCCTTTCCCCCCAGCCGTGACACGGCCGGAGTTCCCCGGGGAGCCGCCCCCGCACCGCGTGCCGGTGGAGGGGAGCATCGACCTCCACGCCTTCGCGCCGCGGGACGTCGTCTCCGTCGTGGAGGAGTATCTCGAAGCGGCGGCCCGGCATCGGTTCCGGGAGGTGCGGCTGATCCACGGGAAGGGAACGGGAGCGCAGCGGGCGTCGGTCCGCGCGCTCCTCGCGCGCCATCCGCTCGTCGAGAGCTATACGGACGCTCCGCCCGAAGCCGGCGGGTGGGGGGCGACGCGGGTGACCCTCAAACCGCACCCGGTGGAATAGACGCGACGTTACTTCCGAAGGGCGATCTCGATCCGGTTGACGCTTTTCACGACGGCACGGTCCTTCTTCACCCGGTCGTCGCTCTTCAGCGAACGGCGAAGGAGCGCCAGCGCGGCGGCGTGCAGCGGAGTGTCCGGCGCATCCGCGATCCGGTAGGCGATCCACAGGCCGTCCCGCTTCGAATCGACCAGCCCCGCGTCGGCGAGCGTCTTCAGGTGGTGGGAAACGTTCGGCTGGGACCCCTTCAGCACGTACTGGATCTCGCACACGCACAGGGGTCTCGCCTCGAGCATCTTCAGTATCCGCAGGCGGGTCTCGTCGGAGAGCGCCTTGAACAGTTTCGATGTCTTCTTCAATTCGAATATCCTCCTTCTATCAGCGTACTCTCGTGGATCATGTACGGTCAATACTGGGAGGCGATATCCCGGGGGGCTTCCCGCCTTCGGGGAGCCGTTTCGGGAGGCAGGCCCTGGTGAGAAATGCGGGCTAGGGTGGTGATATGATGGACCATCCTCGCGCCGGCCTTCCCTGGGAAAGGAGAGACGATGGCGTTTCGCGACCTTCGCGACTATCTCGCCGCCCTTGAAGCGCGCGGCGAGCTCAAGCGCATCCCGTCCGAGGTCTCCCCCGAACTGGAGGCGGCGGAGATCGCCGATCGGGCGGTGAAGGCCGGGGGACCGGCGATCCTCTTCGAGAACGTGCGGGGAACGTCGGTGCCGCTGGCGATGAACCTCTTCGGCACGATGGATCGGATGTGCCTCGCGTTGGGCGTGCCGCGGCTCGACGACATCGCGGAGCGCGTCCAGGAGGTGATCGAACCGGAGATCCCCACGAACTTCCTCGAGAAGCTCAAGATGCTCCCGAAGCTCGCGCGGCTCGCCGACTTCGTCCCGAAGACCGTCTCCTCCGCCCCGTGCCAGGAGGTGGTCGAGGCGGACCGTCCCTCCCTGTCGTTCCTCCCGGTGGTGAAGACATGGCCGGGCGACGGCGGACCGTTCATCACGCTCCCGCTGGTCTTCACCAAAGACCCGAAGACGGGGCGCCGGAACGTCGGGATGTACCGGATGCACGTCTACGACGAGACGACGACGGGGATGCACTGGCACGTTCACAAGGGAGGGGCGCAGCATTACCGGGGATTCCGGGGGAAGAGGGAGCGGATGCCCGTTGCGGTCGCCCTCGGCGGCGACCCGGCGACGATCTACGCGGCCTCCGCGCCGCTGCCCGAGGACATGGACGAGATGATGTTCTCCGGTTTTCTGAGGAAGGAGCCGGTGGAACTCGTTCGCTGCAGGACGATCGACATCGAGGTGCCCGCGCACGCCGAGGTGATCCTCGAAGGATACGTCGACCCCGACGAGCAGCGGGTCGAGGGCCCCTTCGGCGACCACACGGGGTACTACTCCCGCAGGAGAGATCCCATCTACCCGGCGACGATCGTCGGGAAGCCGCCGATGGAGGACGTCTACCTCGGGAAGGCGACGGAGCGGATCTTCCTCCCGCTCCTGCGGAAAATCGTCCCCGAGGTGACGGACATGAACCTCCCGATCGAGGGGATCTTCCACAACTTCGCCTTCTTCTCCATCGACAAGCGGTATCCCGGCCACGCGCGGAAGGTGATGTGCGCCGTGTGGGGGCTGGGCCTGCTCATGTTCTCCAAGTTCGTCGTGATCTTCGACTCCGACGTGAACATCCAGGACATGAGCGAAGTTCTCTGGCGGATCGGGAACAACGTCGACCCGCGCCGGGACACGATGATCGTGGACGGACCCGTGGACGCCCTCGAGCACGCCTCCCCGATCCC
>Ga0210377_10003262_pt1 | contig 13981 bp, 11 predicted proteins | sample PLM4_65_b1redo_FD_155480 | JGI IMG/M metagenome (GOLD analysis project Ga0210377, IMG submission 155480) | Groundwater sediment microbial communities from an aquifer in East River, Colorado, USA - PLM4_65_b1 redo | ecosystem: Environmental > Terrestrial > Soil > Riparian zone | place: USA: East...
TTCGCTTGCACGATCCGGAAGTTTATCAGCGCTGGTATCGCCCGCACAAGGTTCCTCGGTTGCTGCGCGAAGCCGTTTACGGCCTGACGGAGATCCATCGCAAAGCGATCGAAAAAGCCCGCCTGGTCGCCAACCCCGGCTGTTATCCCACGGGCGCCGTGCTGGGCCTCGCCCCATTGTTTTCTGAAAAACTGGTTCATGAAACGGTTGTGATCGACGCAAAATCCGGCGTAACCGGCGCGGGCAGGAGCAGCTCCGTGGATCTCTCCTTTAGCGAGGTCAATGAGAATTTCAAGGCGTATAACGTCGGGGATCATCGGCATATGCCGGAGATCGAGCAGGAATTGGGCGAGCTCGGCGGTGCGGCTGTTCCCGTGCTATTTGCGCCCCATCTCGTTCCAATGAACCGCGGGATACTCTCCACCATGTACGTTGAGCTCAAAAAAACCCCTGAAGAAAACGGCCTTATGAAGCTCTATAGAAATTTTTATCGGGATGAGCCGTTTATTCGTATCCTGCCGGCCGGCACGTTTCCACAAACCAAGGACGTTCGAGGATCGAACGACTGCGCTATCGGATTCCGTTACGACTCTCGCACCGAGCGGCTGGTGGTGATCACGGCGATCGACAACCTGGTCAAAGGGGCTGCCGGACAGGCTGTGCAGAATATGAACTTAATGTACGGCTGGCCGGAGACCGAAGGCCTCGAGGGAACGGCCCTGGTTCCCTAGCGACTGTCTTCCGCGGCGGAATAAAAGAATAATCCGACCATGGCGATGGTGATATTCGGAATCCAGGCCGCTAGCCAGGCGGGGATGGCGCCGCTATGGCCGAGTGAAATGCAAAAGGCGAGCAAGAACCAATAGCCGAAACCGATCAGCATGGTCAGGCCGAAGCTGAGGGTAAGCCCACCGCCGCGGCTGTAGCGGATAGCAAAGGGAATAGCCAAAACAGCCATCAGGATAGAGACAAACGGAACGGCCATTTTCACCTGGAGATCGACCTTCTGCTCCGTAGCGTCGATTCCTTTTCCCTGAAGATCTGTAATCTGCTTTTTAAGATCAAGGAAGCTGAACTCCTCCGGATCGCGGGCCAGCAGTTTCAAATCTTCAGGCGTTTCGGAGATGGGAAGGGTGACGTTGCCCTCGCGCTGGTCCATTTCTCCGTTTGGGCGCAATACCCATTCGATGGACCGCTGAGGCTGCCAACGCGTGCCGTTCCAGCGCGCCGACGGTACTTCGATAAACCCTCTCAATGTGAAATCCCGGTTCAAAAGAAACACGGTGATCCCTTCGAGAACGCTGTTCTTGGTGTCGAAGCGGTCAACGCTGATGAAAGCTTCTTCCGAACGGATCCACATGTCCTTGGTGCCGAGAAGGCTCTTCGGTTCTTTCTTCTTCACTTCGGTTTTGTAGATGTATTGAGACTCCCGGGTGAAGGCGGGCACGAGCGCCTCATTCCAAACAAAATTCAGGGCGCAGATCAGGAGCGATGAGATGAACAGCGGCAGCGAAATCCGGTAGACGCTGAGGCCGCTGGCGCGCATCGCAGTGATCTCTTGAGTTCGCGACAGCATGCCGATAGAAAACAACGTGGAAAAAAGAACGGCGAATCCAAAAACACGCGATATCAGGACCGGCAACTTGTAAAGGAAATAACGCATTGCCGTCCACATCGTCGCGCCCGATTTGAGCACGCTGTCGATTCGGTCGAAAAAATCGACGATGAAGTAAAGGGCCGTAGTGCACAGCAGACTGACGGCGACGATCTTTAAAAAGCCGCGTATGAGGTAGCGGTCCAGGATGCCGCCGAAAGACCAGGAAGCGATAGCCGCAATTTTTTCCATGGCGGTCGGATCAGATGGTTCTTCCCTGTCGTAGGATCGCCATTCGGCGCTTCAAGAAGAGAGACCAATCTTCCAGCTTGGTTTGGATTAAAAACGGGGATTCTTTCAGCGCCTTGCGGAAAAAATGAAGCGCTATGAGGGTCAGGACGATGTTCGGAAGCCATGCGGCAAGGACCGCGGGAAGCATCTGCCTCTCTCCCAAAGCCTTGCCCAAGGAAAGCAAGGCATAGTAGGTAAGGAGCCAGGACAAGCACAAGGCGAAACCCCAGGAGCGGCTCGCGCGCGAGCGCGTCGGCACCATGACCAGGGCAACGGCAAGAAAACACAACGTGAGCGGGGCGAAGGCAAAAGAGAATCTCCGATGCAATTCGATCAGCTCGGGGGTCGGCTTCAAGCCTTGTTCTACTTTGAGTTGGATGACTTTTCTTAGACGCCGGAGCGACATTTCTTTGGGCTCGGGATCTTTTTGTTGGCTGGGTCCCAAGATGTCTTCGGGATCGAGCCTGAAATCATACGTGTTGAATCGAGTTCGGCTGAAGCCGGGCTTTTTCTGTTGTCTCTCGTAGACGGTGCCCTCGAAAAGCTTGAAATTTATGCTTTGGGTTTCTTCATCCGAGAATATGAAAGCCACTTTGCCGAAGATTTCTTGCTCGCGGTCGGATTTGCGCCGATCGACGATGAGCACGCCCTTGGCGGTCTCTCCCGGGGGGATCAGTTCTTCGATGTAGATGAGAATTTTAGGAAAATCGTCGTTGAAAACTTTTTCCTTCAACCCGCTTGCAACACGGTTCTTCACGATGTTGTAAAGCGCCTTGCGGAGAGCGGCGTTTGCAACCGGTCGTACCTGGGTGGTCAGGAGTAAGGTAGCCAAAGAAACGATTAGAGCGATGGCGCCGATCGGTAAAAGAATCTGAACGGGACTTATTCCGGAAGCCTTGAGCGCTAGGATCTCATGGTCGCTGGAGAGTCTGCCAAGTCCCAGGAATATTCCCAGCAAGAGCGCCATCGGCACGGTCATTTCCAGAAATGTAGGTAGAATCAACGCGAACAGCTTGCCGATTTGAAGAATGGGAACACCGCGGTTGACCACCAACTCGACGAGCTTTAGGATTCGGCCGATCAACAGAATCAGCGTGAAGGCCATGAGCCCGAACAAAAAGGGAGGAAGCACCTCTGCGGCGAGATAGGTCGTCAGCGTTCGTTTCACAGTGTGAACATGTTAACTGGTGCAGCCTTTTTTGTAAAACGAAGCCTGGAAAAAGAATGAAATGATTGAGAAACCGGAAAAACCGCTGATCATTTTCGGCATCAATCCCGTGTTGGAAAAACTGAAAAGCTCACCCGATCAAGTGTTTGAGCTCATGATCGTCAAGGGTCGGGAAAGCGTGCGTCTCGGCTCGGTCGTCGAGGAAGCCCGGCACCGGGGCTTGCCGGTGCACTATGTGGATGAGCATAAACTTGATCTCCTGACCGGCGGCGGTTCGCATCAAGGAATCGCAGCGAGCGTCGCGCAGATTTCGTATCTTCCGTTCGATGGCCTGCTCCAGACGTTGGTATCTGTAACGCAAGAGCGGGTCTTGGTTCTTGATGGACTGACCGATCCGCGGAACTTCGGGGCTCTCTTGCGCTCGGCCGAAGGTGCGGGCGTTCATCATGTGGTCATTCCCAAAGATCGATCTGTCGGTGTGACGCCCGTAGTAGCTAAAACCTCGGCGGGAGCGATTAACTATTTGAAAATTTATCGGGTTTCAAACCTAAGCCGCGCCGTCCAGGCCCTTAAGGAAGCCGGGTGCTGGATTGCGGGTCTCGACGCCGGCGCGCCGGAATGTATCTATGACCGGCTCTATCCCGAAAAGGTGGCCATTATCCTCGGATCGGAAGGCCGGGGGCTGCGCCCGTTGATCCGGCGCGAGTGCGATTTTCTAGCTTCCATACCGATGCTGGGCCAGGTGGCTTCCCTAAACGTTGCGGTGGCGGGTGGCATATTCCTTTACGAACTGGTTAGACAAAGAAGCCGGGGGTTGAGCAGGCCATCGGGGTAGCCGGCGAGCCTAACTGGCGGGTTTGTGAGGCAAAAATCAAAAAAACAGTTGACATCGGTTTGTGAAGGTGTTTTATATAAGAGTTTACGATAGCTAGCCTTTGGTTTTCATCTGTCTAAAGGCCATTGTCCCATACTATCTGAACGGACTATCATTTATTTATTTGAGGCCAGCAGGAGAGTTTCGCGTCGGCACGCGGTAGGGTCTGTTCCGAATTCAAAAGCTGGCGTAGCTCAACGGCAGAGCAGCTGATTTGTAATCAGCAGGTTGTAGGTTCAAATCCTATCGCCAGCTCCAGTGCAAATAAACTCGTGGTGTTGTCAAGCAAAACTGTGAACGATCGAACGATTTGTTTCCAAGACGGAGCAGGAGAGGTTCCCGAGTGGCCAAAGGGAGCAGACTGTAAATCTGCCGCCGTAAGGCTTCGGTGGTTCGAATCCACCCCTCTCCACCATCATGCGGGAATAGCTCAGTTGGTAGAGCGCGAGCCTTCCAAGCTCGGGGTCGCGGGTTCGAGTCCCGTTTCCCGCTCCACTTGTGCAGGGTTCCGGCTGGTGCCCAGGTAGCTCAGTCGGTAGAGCACGTCCTTGGTAAGGACGAGGTCAGCGGTTCGATCCCGCTCCTGGGCTTTGCCCGGAACAAAACGGCAAAGTTTGGCAGACAGTGCGCTTCGGAATCATGAACGGGAAATCATAGAATGGGAAAGGATAATAGGAGGGTGAGATGAGCAAGCAGAAATTTGAGCGCAAGAAGCCGCATCTGAACATCGGCACAATCGGTCACGTGGACCACGGAAAAACCACCCTGACTGCCGCGATCACCAAAGTGCTGGAGAAAAAAGGGATGGCGAAGTTCATGGCCTATGACCAGATCGACAAGGCCCCTGAGGAGAGGGAAAGGGGCGTGACGATCAACATTGCCCATGTCGAGTACGAAACCACCGCGCGGCATTACGCTCACGTCGACTGTCCGGGCCACGCTGATTACATTAAAAATATGATCACCGGCGCAGCGCAGATGGACGGCGCCATTCTGGTCGTTTCGGCGGCCGATGGTCCGATGCCGCAGACTCGCGAGCACATCCTGCTTGCGCGGCAAGTCGGCGTTCCTGCCATCGTAGTATTCCTCAACAAAGCGGACATGGTGGACGATAAGGAGATTCTCGAGCTGGTGGAGCTGGAGGTGCGGGAATTGCTTTCCAAGTATAACTTTCCCGGCGATGATACGCCGATAGTGGTCGGCAGCGCGCTGAAAGCATTGGAGGGCGACAGCTCGGACATGGGCGAGCCGGCGATCATGAAGCTGCTGGATGCCGTCGATAGCTATATCAAGGAGCCGGTCAGAGCTATCGAGAAGCCGTTTCTCATGCCGGTCGAGGACGTTTTTACGATCAGCGGTCGTGGCACCGTTGTGACCGGACGAGTGGAGCGAGGAATCGTCAAAGTGGGCGAAGAGGTGGAGATCGTCGGATTTAAGGCTACCACAAAGACCGTGGCAACGGGCGTTGAGATGTTTCGCAAGCTTTTAGACGAAGGGCGCGCTGGGGACAACATCGGCGTGCTGCTCCGAGGGACCAAAAGAGAAGAGGTGGAGCGAGGGCAAGTACTGGCCAAGCCCGGCAGCATCACTCCGCACACGCAATTCAATGCCGAGTCTTATGTCTTGACCAAAGAAGAGGGCGGCAGGCATACGCCTTTCTTCAACGGTTACCGTCCGCAGTTCTATTTTAGAACGACCGACGTGACGGGCGTCGTGAAGCTTCCCGAAGGCACCGAGATGGTTATGCCCGGAGACAGCATCAGCATGGAGATCTCTTTGATTACCCCCATCGCCATGGAAGAGGGTCTCAAGTTCGCCATCCGGGAAGGCGGCAAGACCGTCGGCGCCGGAGTCGTGACCAAGATTATTCAGTAACCGTCGAATCGAGGGCTAATCATGCGGGAACTTATCGGGTTTGCGTGCGACCAATGCAAGCGAAAAAATTATACGACGAGCAAGAACAGGAAGACGACCACGGACAAGTTGGCGTTTAAAAAATTCTGTCCTTCTTGCCGGGCTCATACTCAACACAAAGAGGTGAAACTGTAGAGGAGAGCAGGGTCAGTAGCTCCAACTGGCTAGAGCGCCGGACTCCAAATCCGGTTGTTGCAGGTTCGAGTCCTGCCTGACCCGCCATCTCATCTCGTTCAGCATTCTCATGGGAGAATGGACACAGAAAATTGTGGATGCTGTTCGGCGCTCGGTCGAGTTTTTTAAGGATGCCTGGCAGGAAATAAGGAAGGTCCATTGGCCTTCGCGGAAGGAAACCTATGTGACGACCCTGGTCGTTCTGGTCGTTGTTATGCTCATATCCATTTTTTTGGCGGTCGTGGATTTCGGGCTGACCCGGGCCATTCAGGCCATCGTCAGCTAATTTCTGGGTCATCCTGTATGGCTAAGCAATGGTACGTGGTGCATACGTTCTCCGGCTACGAGCAAAAAGTCAAAGCAGCCCTGGAGGAGCGTGTCAGGAGCATGGGCAAGGCGGAACAATTCGGTGAGATCTTGGTTCCGGTAGAGAAAGTGATGGAGCTGGTCAAGGGTAAAAAGAAAACCTCTTCGAGAAAGTTTTTTCCCGGCTACATCCTGGTTCAAATGGAGCTCGACGACGAGACCTGGCACGTCGTCAAAGAGACCCCGAAGGTGACCGGTTTCGTCGGCGGAAGCACCCATCCTCCTCCCGTAAGCGACGAGGAGATCAAGGCCATCACGCAGCAGATGGAAGAGGGGGCGATCAAGCCGAAGCCGCGCGTCCTTTTTTCGGTGGGAGAGGGCGTGAAAGTGGTCGACGGTCCCTTTGTCGATTTCAATGGAATTGTTGAGGAGGTTCGCCCGGAGAAGGGAAAGCTTCGAGTGCTGATCAGCATCTTCGGCCGCGCAACGCCGGTCGAACTCGATTTTGTGCAGGTGGAGCGGAACTGACATGGCTAAGAAGGTAATCGGAGAAATCAAGTTGCAGATCCCGGCCGGACAGGCCAATCCGAGCCCGCCGGTGGGTCCCGCGTTGGGGCAACGCGGGGTGAACATCATGGAATTCTGCAAGGCCTTCAACGCGGCGACTCAGTCGCAGCAGGGCATGATCATTCCTGTCATCGTGACCGTATACGCGGACCGTTCTTTTACTTTCATCACCAAGACGCCGCCGACTGCCGTGCTCCTGAAGAAGGCCGCCGGATTGGAAAAAGGCTCCGGAGAGCCGGGCAAGATAAAGGTCGGCAAAGTGACGCCCGCGCAGGTCCGAGAGATCGCTCAAATCAAGCTCCGCGATCTGACCGCCAAGGATTTGGACGCCGCCGTGAAGACCGTGGAAGGCACGGCAAGAAGCCTGGGACTGGAAATCGAAGGCTAGGATTATTGAGGAGACCATGAAGCGTCGAGGCAAGGGATATAATGCCGCTCTGGCAAAAGTGGACCGCACCAGCAGGTATCCATTAGAAGAGGGGCTTCGTCTGGTTCACGAGACCAAGCGGGCCAAGTTTGATGAAACCGTCGAGCTGGCGGTCCGCTTGGGAGTAGATCCGCGGCAGGCGGATCAAAACATCCGCGGGACGGTCGTGCTTCCGCACGGGATGGGGAAGGTGGTGCGGGTAGCGGCTTTCGCCAAGGGCGAAAAGGAAAAGGAAGCCTCCGATGCCGGAGCCGATTTCGTCGGCGCCGAGGATCTGGTCAAAAAAATCTCCGAGGGCTGGCTTGATTTCGATAAGGCGGTTGCTACCCCGGACATGATGGCGGTGGTCAGCAGGATAGGGAAAATACTCGGCCCACGAGGATTGATGCCGAATCCGAAAACCGGAACCGTCACCATGGATATCGCCAAGGCGATTAAAGAGATCAAAGCGGGCAAGCTGGAATTTAGAGTCGATAAAGCAGGCATCGTTCACGTTCCGATCGGTAAGGTCTCGTTCGGCGTGGAGAAGCTCCTGGACAACGCCAGAGTTGTTCTCACGTCCGTGGTAAAAGCCAAGCCGGCTTCGGCCAAAGGCAACTACGTTCAAGGAGTGACCCTTTCCACGACGATGGGGCCGGGAATCAAAATCGATCTGTCCCAGGTGAGGGACCTGGCGGCGTAATTGCGCTGGAGAAAACAACATGGCTGAGTTGTCGACAAATACTGCCATTCAAGCGGAAAAGGCCGCGACGGTGGCGGAAGTCCATGAAAAGCTGAAAGCGGCCAAGGTGGCTATTGTGACGGAATATCGCGGTCTCAGCGTGGCACAGATGACCCGCCTCCGGCGGGAGGTGCGCCAAGCGGCGGGAGAGTATCACGTCATCAAGAACACGATGGCGCGCCGCGCGCTCAAAGATACCGCATACGGGGACTTGGACCGTCTGCTCGATGGCCCCAACGGATGGGTCTTCGGTTATGAAGATCCGATTGCGGTTTCCAAGACGCTGATCAAGTTCATCGAAGAGAACGAAAAACTGACCATCAAGGGCGCGTTCTTCGAGGGCCAGTTCATGGATCACGCCAAGGTCAAGGTCCTGTCCCAGATGCCAAGCAAGCCCGAGATGCAGGCCAAACTGCTGGCGCTCATGCAGGCGCCGGCGACCGAGCTTGTGCGCTTAATGCAGGAGCCGGCCGGCATGATGGTGCGGTTGTTGGAATCCGTTCGCAAACAAAGAGAATCGCAGAGTTGAAATATCCAAACAGGAGGAAGCCATGGAAGTGACAAGAGAGCAGGTCAAGGAATTTATCAAACAGAGTTCCGTCATGGAGATCGCCGCGCTGGTCAAAGAGCTGGAACAGGAGCTCGGCGTGAGCGCGGCTGCGCCCGTGGCGATGGCGGCTGCGGCCGCAGGCCCTGCCGCGGCGGCGGAGGAGAAGACGGAATTCAACGTCATCTTGACCGAAGTGGGGGACAAGAAGATTCAGGTCATCAAGGTCGTGCGCGAGCTGACGGGACTCGGCCTGAAAGAGGCGAAGGACCTGGTGGACGGCGCGCCCAAGCCGATCAAAGAGGCCGTCTCCAAGGCCGATGCGGAAAACATCAAGAAGAAGGTCGAAGAGGTTGGAGGAAAGGTGGAGATTAAGTAGGCGGACTTTATCGTCGTTGATCTCAACCTAGTCAAAGAGGAGTATCATGGCGTTTCAAGTGGCAAACAATTTGAGATTTCGCCGCAGTTTTGGCCGGATCAAAAAAATCATCGATCTGCCTTATCTGATTGAAATCCAGAAAAACTCGTACGACGTGTTCCTGCAAAAACATCTTACCGCCGACCAGCGCCAGAGCACGGGGCTTCAGGGCGTTTTCAAGTCGGTGTTTCCGATCAAGGATTTTAACGAAACCTCCTCGCTTGAGTTCGTCAATTACAATCTTGGCGAGCCGAAGTATGACGTGGACGAGTGCCATCAGCGGGGCATGACCTTTGCGGCGCCGCTCAAAGTCACGGTCCAATTGGTTCTGTGGGATATGGATCCGCAGAGCAAGAGCAGAAGCATCAAAAATGTCAAGGAGCAGGAAGTCTACTTCGGCGAGATCCCGCTCATGACCAAGAACGGCACCTTCATGGTGAACGGGACCGAGCGCGTGATCGTCAGCCAGCTCCATCGCTCTCCCGGAGTGTTCTTCGAGCACGATAAAGGGAAGACGCATGCCAGCGGCAAGCTGCTTTACTCCGCCCGCGTCATTCCCTATCGCGGCTCGTGGCTCGATTTCGAATTCGATCCGAGAGACATCCTTTATGTGCGCATTGACCGGCGGCGCAAGTTCCACGCGACGGTGTTGCTCCGCGCTCTGGGCATGACCACGGAAGATCTGCTGAACTATTTTTACACGACCGACACGATTGTTCTGGATGGGCGCAAGGCGCAGCTCATCTTCAAGCCGGAGCATCTGATTGGAGTCAAAGCCGGGTCCGACGTCCGCGATCCCAAGAGCAACGAGCTGATCGTCCGCGAAGGCAGAAAACTCACTCGTCTTTTGATCCGCCAGATGGAGCAATCGCGGATCAAGCAGGTGCCGATCGCCCTGGAGGACGTCATCGGGCGCGTCGCCGCGCATGATATCGTGGACACCGCGACCGGCAAGGTCGTGGTGGAATGCAATCAGGAGATCACCCAGGAAAAACTCGATCTTTTGCGGGATAAAGGAATCAACCGGATCGAGGTTCTATTCATCGACGAGTCGCGCGTCGGTCCTTATTTGCGCACGACCTTGTTGCAGGATAAGGACGAACACAAAAAGCCGGAAAAAGCGATCGAGCACGCCATCCTGGAAATTTACCGCCGTCTGCGGCCCGGCGACCCGCCCACCAAAGAGTCGTCGACGAATTTTTTCCACAACTTGTTTTTCAACTCCGACCGCTACGATCTTTCCAAGGTGGGACGGCTGAAGCTGAATCACCGACTCAAGCTCAACGTGCCTCTGGAGCACGGCACGCTCCGCAAAGAAGACATCCTCGAGGTCGTGCGCTATCTGATGGAGCTGCGAAACGGAATCGGCTCCGTCGATGACATCGACCATCTTGGCAACCGGCGTGTGCGTGCTGTCGGTGAGCTTGTGGAAAATCACTTCCGCGTCGGACTCGTCAGAATGGAGCGGGCGATCAAAGAAAAGATGAGCCTCCAGGACATCGAGACCCTGATGCCCCAGGAGCTCATCAATTATAAGCCCGTGTCGGCGGCGCTGAAGGAGTTCTTCGGCTCGAGCCAGCTCTCGCAATTCATGGATCAGACCAATCCGCTCTCCGAGATCACGCATAAGCGCCGGCTTTCGGCATTGGGCCCGGGCGGTCTTACCCGCGAGCGGGCCGGCTTCGAAGTCCGCGACGTGCACCCGACCCATTACGGCCGCGTCTGTCCGATCGAGACCCCTGAAGGACCGAACATCGGTCTGATCGCCTCGCTGACAACTTATGCAAGAGTCAACGAGTACGGCTTTATCGAGACGCCCTACCGCGAGGTCGAGGAAGGCCGAGTGACCGACCGGATTCGTTATCTATCTGCGCTTGAGGAGGAAGACCATGTGATCGCGCAGGCCAACGCGCCGATCGATAACCGCGGAGCCTTCACCGCGGATCTCGTCTCTTCGCGCAAGGGTGGAGAATTTGTGATGGCGCGCCCGGAAGAAGTTGACTTCATGGACGTCTCCCCGAACCAGTTGGTGAGCGTTGCCGCCTCCTTGATTCCGTTTCTGGAAAACGACGACGCGAACCGCGCCCTCATGGGCTCGAACATGCAGCGCCAGGCGGTGCCGTTGCTCCGTACCGAAGCTCCTCTTGTCGGCACGGGCATGGAAAAAGTCGTCGCCCGCGACTCGGGCGTGACCATAGTCGCGCGGCGCGACGGCATCGTCGAGAGCGTCGATTCGACACGGATCGTCGTCAAGGCCGACAAGACTTCCGGATCGCACCGCGACACCGGAGTCGACATCTACGGCCTGGTGAAGTACCAGCGGTCAAATCAGAACACCTGCATGAACCAGAGGCCGATCGTCCTGGTGGGCGACCACGTCAAGGCGGGCGATGTGATCGCCGACGGGCCCTCGACCGAAATGGGCGAGCTGGCCCTGGGCCGCAACGTCCTCGTCGCGCTGATGCCTTGGGGCGGATACAACTTCGAGGATTCCATTCTCATCAGCGAGCGCGTGGTCAAAGAGGACATTTACACCTCGATCCACATCGAGGAGTTCGAATGCGTCTCGCGCGACACCAAGCTCGGACCCGAAGAGATCACCCGCGACATTCCCAATGTCGGCGACGAGGCGCTGACCGATCTCGACGAGAGCGGCATCGTGCGCATCGGCGCGGAAGTCAAGCCGGGAGACATTCTCGTGGGCAAGATCACTCCCAAAGGCGAGACGCAGCTCTCGCCCGAGGAGAAGCTCCTCCGCGCGATCTTTGGCGAGAAGGCGGGCGAGGTGCGCGACACTTCGCTCCGTGTTCCTCCGGGCGTCGAAGGAACGGTGATCAACGTCAGGATCTTTTCGCGGAAAGGATTGGGCAAGGACGAGCGGAGCAAGGTCATCGAGGATGAGGAGGTCAGCCGTCTGAGGAAAGATCAGCACGAAGAGATCCGCATCCTCCAGGATGGGGCGATGAAGCGGCTGAAAAAGTTGCTCGTCGGCCGCCGCACGGCGGCGCAGGTGCGCGACGACAATCGTAGAGTCCTGCTCAACAAAGGGAAAGAAATCACCGAGGAAGATCTGGACGAGATCACCATGCCCTATTGGGGCGAGATCCGTGTCGATAACGAGTCCGTCGAGGCGGAGCTTAAACGCATCGTGGAAAGCACCGTCGAGCAGGTAGAGCTGATCAAGTTGGTTTTCCAGGACAAGATCAACAAACTCAAGAGCGGCGACGAGCTCCCGCCGGGCGTCATCAAAATGGTTAAGACGTTCGTCGCGATCAAGCGCAAGCTTCAGGTCGGAGACAAGATGGCTGGCCGCCACGGCAACAAGGGCGTTATCTCGCGCATCTTGCCGGAAGAGGACATGCCGATGCTCGAGGACGGAACTCCCGTAGACATCGTGCTCAACCCGCTGGGTGTCCCGTCGAGAATGAACGTGGGGCAAATTCTGGAGGCCCATCTGGGCTGGGCCGCGCGCACTCTGGGACAGCAGATCGAAGAGCTGATCCACAACGGGCGCCCGGACATGGAGCAGCTTCGCCGCCGCATGAAGGAGTATCTGGCCGCGCGCGATGTCGGCGAATTCATCGATGGCGTCAAAGACGGTGATTTGGTCCGTCTCGCGCATAAGTATCGCGACGGTATCCATCTGGCGTCGCCGGTATTCGACGGCGCCACCGAGGAAGAAATTTTCAATCTCCTTAGAAAGGCCGGCCTGCCGGCCACCGGACAGGTGACGCTGCGCGACGGCCGGACGGGAACGGCGTTCGACGAGAAGGTGACCGTCGGCGTCATGTACATGATGAAGCTCCACCACCTGGTGGACGATAAGATTCATGCCCGATCCACCGGACCCTACTCTCTCGTCACCCAGCAGCCGCTCGGCGGTAAGGCCCAGTTCGGTGGCCAGCGTCTGGGAGAGATGGAAGTTTGGGCGCTGGAAGCCTACGGCGCCGCTTTTACTTTACAGGAAATGCTGACGGTAAAATCCGACGACGTCGTGGGGCGGACCCGGATGTACGAGGCGATCGTCAAGGGCGACAATCTTCTCGAGCCCGGACTCCCCGAGTCGTTCAACGTCATGGTAAAAGAGTTGCAGAGTTTGGGTCTGGATGTGGAGCTGGTGGAGGAAAAAGGTGAAATCCAAACGAGGTGATTAAATGGAAGATCTGTTCAATCTTTTTGAAAAACCCAAGAATCCGCTAAGCTTCAACGCGATCAAAATTTCCCTCGCCTCTCCGGAAAAGATCCGCTCCTGGTCTCACGGCGAAGTGAAAAAGCCCGAGACCATCAACTATCGCACCTTCAAGCCGGAGCGCGACGGTCTTTTTTGCGCGAAAATTTTCGGTCCGACCAAAGATTACGAGTGTAATTGCGGCAAGTACAAAAGAATGCGCCATCGCGGTGTGGTGTGCGAGAAATGCGGCGTGGAAGTGATCCAATCGAAAGTCCGGCGCGAGCGCATGGGCCACATCGAGTTGGCCACTCCCGTCGTGCACATCTGGTTCCTGAAGAGCCTCCCGAGCCGTATCGGCGCGCTCCTCGACATGTCGCTCAAGGACATCGAGAAGATTCTTTACTTCGAGGCCTACGTCGTGCTGGAGCCGGGCTCGACTCCGTTGGAGTACAAGGAGCTCTTGACCGAGGCGCGTTATCGCAAAGCGCTGGAGGAGTACGGCGCGAATTTCAGCGCGGAGATGGGAGCCGAGGCCGTCCGTAAACTACTCAAGGCGGTCGATGTCGCCAAGCTCGGCGAAGAACTGCGTCAGGAGATGCGCGACGCGAACTCGGAGGTCAGGCGCAAGAAGCTCGCCAAGCGGCTCAAGGTTATGAACGCCTTCAGAAACTCTGGCAACCATCCGGAATGGATGGTGATGGAAGTGATCCCGGTTATTCCTCCCGATCTCCGGCCGCTGGTGCCTCTGGATGGCGGCCGTTTTGCGACTTCCGATTTGAACGATCTTTATCGCCGCGTGATCAACCGGA
>Ga0210377_10003263_pt1 | contig 13980 bp, 14 predicted proteins | sample PLM4_65_b1redo_FD_155480 | JGI IMG/M metagenome (GOLD analysis project Ga0210377, IMG submission 155480) | Groundwater sediment microbial communities from an aquifer in East River, Colorado, USA - PLM4_65_b1 redo | ecosystem: Environmental > Terrestrial > Soil > Riparian zone | place: USA: East...
GCAAGGGAAAAGCATACCGACCTTGATAAGAGCGTACAGCATCTCGCATGGCTCTCCTTGGATTCCGAAGATGGTCAGGAATATTGGCTCTCGATGGAACTGGCTGGCAGGTTTGCTTCTGCCAATCACTACGTCATCCACAAACGTGTCGCCGCGGCGATTGGATTGAAGGAAGCTGCCGTCGTGGAAAACCACCACAATTTTGCATGGAGTGAAAAACTGCCCGATGGCAGGACCGTCATTGTCCACCGAAAGGGTGCCACTCCTGCAAGTAAGGGAACTCTGGGCGTGATCCCCGGCTCAATGGGCGATGCCGGCTACGTTGTAAGAGGAAGAGGCGTGAGCGAGTCGCTTGAATCCGCCTCCCATGGCGCGGGACGGAAGATGAGCCGGAGGGCAGCAATTGAATCCATCAGCAGGTCGGCGCGGGATGAATATCTCAAGGAACGCGGCGTCACCCTGCTCGGCGGCGGATTGGACGAATCACCACAAGCATACAAGCCGATCGATGCGGTCATTGCCGCGCAACACGAGTTGGTGGATGTGCTCGGTAAATTCACGCCAAAAATAGTACGCATGGCGGATGAAGCCGGAGAGTTTTAGTTTTATACTGAAAACCATAATATCGTCCCGCAGGTTTTATGAAACGATGTACCCATCCTGACAAACCTGCGGGACATCAAATGGAGTTTTGTCATGTCACCCCGATCCCCTCAAAAATTTTACGACCTGCTTCTGCAATACTCGCAAGCCGAGGAACCTGAGATCCGTAAGAAACTGGAAACAACCTTATGGGAAAATTATGGACAGGAACAAACCGTCTTTGTTTTGGATATGTCCGGGTTTTCACGGCTCACGCGCAAGTACGGGATCATCCATTATCTTTCGATGGTGCGCCGCATGCAATTGACGAGCGAACCCATTGTCAAGTCCTTTGACGGCTACATGATCAAGTTCGAAGCGGATAACTGCTTTGCCATCTTTCCCACCCCACTACAGGCGGTCAACGCGTCGGTCGCCATGCAACACGCCTTCGACGCGGCAAATCTGCTCACCGCAGACGATCTCGATATTCGCATCGGCTGCGGGATCGATTATGGAAAGATCCTGATGGTCGGCAGCGATGATTGCTTTGGCGACGCAGTGAACCGCGCCAGCAAAATGGGGGAGGATATTGCACAAGCAGGCGAGATCCTCATCACAAAGGATGCGATGAACATGATCCCTGCTGAGGCAGGAGTGAAAGCCAAAGAGATCAATCTTTCCATTTCGGGTATCAGCATTCCGGCATATGTCATCGATTATCGGGCAGTCTAGTCTTCTCAAGGATAAATCAGTGTGTGGCAAGAAGACTTTCGCAAGAGATCGAATGAATTAACAACTCAATTCCTGATTCTGAACGTGAAATGAAGGGAGAAGCCATGAAAAAGAATCACAGGAAATCCATCAGTGTGGCAATCAACGTTTTAATTTTCTGAATGCTTGCCTGTTCGTTCTCTCCTTCAACCTTGCTGTTTGGAACACCAACCCCAACTTCAACGCAAACTCCAACACCAACGTTGACACCCACCATAACGCCATCGCCCACGCCAACACCCATCCCCATTAATATCAAAATTGTGTCAAGTCTGCCCATGAGCGGGGTCTCTTCCTACGAAACCGAGACCATTGTTAATGCGGAAACGTTGCGTCTCGAACAATCCGGTTACTCAGCGTGCGACGGCCGATACTCCATCACCTATGAAGCGTGGGACGATGCAGATCCCGCCCAGGGGAGATGGGATCCAAATGTCGAGGTTGATAATGCCAACCAGGCTGCCCAGGATGCTTCCATTATTGCTTATCTCGGTACGTTCAACTCAGGCGCAGCCAGATTATCCATCCCAATCTTAAATCAAGCAGGTCCACTGCTGATGATTTCACCGGCAAACACATATCCGGGTCTGACAAAAGCCATACCAGGCTCGCCAGACGAACCTGATAAGTTTTATCCTACAGGCATCCGGAATTATGCGCGGGTCACAACCGCTGATGATCTCCAGGGAGAAGTAGCAGCGCGGTTCGTAAAAGACCAGTTGGAGGCAAACACAGTTTATCTCCTTGATGATGGCGACCCTTATGGTGTTTCGGTTGCGAATGCATTCGAGAAGGCGGCAGAAGAGATCGGCATAAAAGTGTTGGGACGTCAGAGCATTGACCCCAATGCATCCAATTACAAAACCCTGATGTCTACCATCAATAAAAGCAACAACGGAAATCCGCCCGATGCCATTTACGCCGCCATGGTGGTGAACAATAATGCCGCCCAGGTCTTGAAGGATAAGATCGTAGCCATGGGCGATAATTCGAAGGTTAAGTTTGTTGGACCTGACGGCATCCAACTACAGGGCTTCATTGATGAGGCTGGTGAGGATGTTGCCGAAGGTGTCTATGCATCCGTTGCCGGTGTGCCTTTTGACCAGCTTCCTGAAAAAGGACAACAATTCATTCATGACTATGCAGCAAGATATGGCACACCATTTAGTCCTTACGCGCCCTATGGCTACGAAGTCATGAATGTGCTCCTGCAAGGCATTGAGAATATATGCGCCGCGGGCGGTGACCCAACAGATCGTGAAACTGTCCGTGCTGCTGTGTTTGACATCCGTGATTTTTCCGGGGTGTTGGGAACATGGTCATTTGATGAAAATGGAGATATATCCATCACGGAGATGACTTTTTATAAAGTCGAAAACGGGGAGTACGCTTATTTGGGTGTTTTCAAGTAAAGGATGCTGATCCAAAAATCCGTCGAAAAATTCGACGGATTTTTGGATATCAGATCACAACACCTACAATAATCCACAAAACGACAACTCCACGCTGCGATTGGTTAAGGGCTCAGCAAGCTGAATGATCCTTAAGACCTAAAGTTTTCCAAAAGCTCCACAGCTTTCAATAATCTTCCCAGTACCGTTACTCGCCCGATAATCTCCATGCTTTCAAAAAGCGGCGGGCTGACTTTTTGTCCTGTAACTGCAGCGCGCAGAATGCCAAACACCTGCCCGGCATTGAAACCGGACGACTCCACATATGCACGCATTGGTGGTTCGGCAACCGTGTGATTGATCTCCGGCAATGCGGAAAGGATATCATAGGATTTGCGCGCGATGTCTGCGGACTGCTTCGCATCGAGTCCCTTGGCGATCAGATCTTCGGGATTTGGCTCCACATGCTCCTCGAAGAAGAATCTTGCGAACGCGAGACAATCGTCCAAGGTGACGAGTCGCTCGCGGATCAACGGCGTGACCTTGAGCAGCACATCATTCGGGACCTCGAGTCCTGCTCCCGTTAAATAGGGTTTGATCCGCACAGCCAGATCTTCATTCGTCAGGAGGCGGATGTGGGTCCCGTTGAAATGATCCAGCTTCTGGAAGTTGACCGCAGCAGGCGAAGGTGTCAGGCTGTCGATGTTGAAGCGCTCCACCATTTGGTCAAGCTTCATCACGTCATCTTCTGGCACACCCCAGCCCATCAGGACGATCCAGTTCAATACACCTTCTGGTGTATAACCCAAATCCTTTAGATCTCCGATGAAAATGGAATGTCCATCCTTGATGGCTTCGGCATCATCGCGCTTGCTCAACTTGCCTTTGCCGCTCGGCTTGAGAAATAAAGAGAGATGCACCCAGGTAGGTTCTTCCCAACCAAAGGCGCGGACGATATTGACATGCAGAGGGAACGTGGAAAGCCATTCTGAGCCGCGAATGACGTGTGTGATCTCCATCAGGTGATCGTCGATCATCGCCGCCATGTGATAAGTGGGCAATCCGTCTGACTTGAGCAGGATGAAATCATCCAGAGCGGTATTTTCGATCGTGATCGGTCCACGTATTAGATCAATACCTGTAGTTGAGCCTTCCTTTGGCATCTTGAGACGGATCACATATTTTTCTCCCGCAGAGATGCGACGACGTGCTTCCTCCGGGTCAAGTTTGCGACAGGTACCGTCATAGCGCGGGTTTTCCTTACGGGATAGTTGTTCCTCACGCACTTTCGCCAAACGCTCGGCTGTACAGAAACATGGATACGCTGAACCTTTTTCCACCAGTTCCCAGGCATATTTGCTGTAAATCTCACGGCGTTCGGTCTGGCGATAGGGACCATACTTCCCACCCTGGACAGGCCCCTCATCCGGCGTGATTCCCAACCACTCCAGACTGCTAACGATCTCCTCTTCCGCGCCTTCCACATAACGCTTCTGGTCGGTATCTTCGATGCGCAAAATGAACGTCCCGCCAGTCTTACGGGCGAACAGATAGTTATAGAGAGCAGTGCGGGCGCTTCCAAGATGAAAGCGACCCGTCGGCGAGGGTGCCATACGAACGCGTACAGGTTTACTATTCAAGAAATTTCTCCCAATTGGTTTTAGTTCTCCCGTTGTAAACAGGAAATCATTTACTACAAAGGGTCACAACGGTACACAAAGGTTTTTAATTTTCATTTGTGCTCCTTTGTTTCCTTCGTGGTTGAATATGTTTTAGAACTCAAGTTGCCGATAACGCATGGCAACACTTTCCACCAATCCAATACCAAGCATCAAGGCTGTGAGACCACTGCCACCATAACTGATGAACGGCAGAGGCAACCCAGACACCGGCACGATATTCAAATTCACACCGATATTGACCATGCCCTGAAAGAAGATCAACGTCGCGACGCCATAGGCAATGCACATCCCCGCCACATCGCGCGCCTTTTGCGCGGCGCGCAGGCACCTCCAAATGACCAGTATTATGACGAAGATCACCAACAAGGCACCGACCAATCCAAATTCCTCAGAGACTGCCGAAAAGATAAAGTCTGTATGCCGCACCTTGAGGAAGCGCAACTGGGTCTGGGTCCCATGACCATATCCCTTCCCAAATAATCCGCCGGAACCGATGGCGATCTTTGCTTGATCTACATTATAGGTTTCGCCAAAGGTCTCCTCTTCGTTGGGCAGGATGAAATTCTGGATGCGTTGCTGTTGATATTCCTGCAAAAATGGGATGCGGATCCCCAGCGCAGTCAAACCGAATACACTTCCGATCAACAAGCCACCCACCCCGGCAATTAAAGCCAGATGCTTGATCTGAATCCCATTGATCCAGAGCATGACACCAAATATAACCATCATCACGACCACATTGCTCAAATTAGGCTGGAGCAGGATCCATAGGGCAAGCACCATCACCCAAATGAATCCGATGAGGATCCATTTCAGGTTGCGTGGTTCATTTTGGGTTTTATCAAAATAACGGGCAAGGAGCAGGATCAGGGCGATCTTGGCAAACTCTGTCGGTTGAAGGAACAACACACCCACCTGGAACCAGCGTGCCGCGCCGAACACTGCCTGCGCACTGAGGAACAGGAAGAATAACAAAATGAACATTACGATAAAGATGGGACGATAAAGCGCCATCCAATAGCGGTAATCGATCGCCGCAATGACGAAGATGACAACCATCCCAATAAGGGCAAAGTAGATCTGGCGATTGATGAGCGGCAGCAACACTTCGTTCCCCGCCACCGCTGAACGGATCATGGTCGTGCCGAAGGCACTGGCAAGCACCACCGCACCCAGCAACCAGAAATCAAAATATCGCCATGGAATATCACGGAGCATTCGTTACTTGCGAGCCTTACTGGTACGCCTGCGTGAGGCGCTCTTAATGGGAATATCCGCGACGAGCCGCTGAGAGCGGCCGTCATGCTCCACGTCGATCTGCACAGACTGTGCGTCGATCTCGACATGACGCGATATCGCCGCGATCAGATCATCTTTAAGGGAATCAAGCTCGGCCGGAGTCAGATCCGTGCGGTCATGGATCAGGACCAGTTGCAGGCGCTCCTTGGCGTTATTCGCACTATTTTTCTTTCCAAATAAATTCTGAAAAAAGCCCATGTCACTTCCTCCCCGCCAGCCGCTGGATTCGTTCCCAGAGGCTCCCCTGGCTTTCAAGGTCTAGGAATGGAACTGTCTCGCCCTTGAGGCGGCGTGCAATATTTCGGAAAGCCTGACCAGCCCTGCTCTTGGGATCAGCGGCCACCGGTGCACCGCGATTGGATCCAATGATGACATGCTCATCCTCCGGGACGACACCGATCAATTCAACTGCGAGCAGGTCGAGCACATCCTCAGCGGAAAGCATATCGTGGTTCTTCACCAATACAGGATTCAGGCGATTGATGATGAGCGCGGCTGGACCTTTTTCCTCCGCTTCGAGGATTCCGATCACCCGATCGGCATCCCGCACCGCGCTAATCTCGGGGTTGGTGACCACTATAACGCGGTCCGCGGCGGCGATGGCGTTTCGAAAACCGCGCTCGATACCGGCAGGTGAATCGATGAGCACGAAATCATGATCGGCGCGCAGGTCCTTGATGAGGCGGTTCATATCGCTGGGAGAAACAGCGTTCTTATCGCGCGTCTGCGCCGCAGGGATGAGATACAACTCCGGATATTTCTTATCGCGGATCATCGCCTGCTTCAACCGACAACGTCCTTCGATCACATCCACGATGTCGTACACGATGCGGTTCTCCAGACCCAGGATGACATCGAGATTGCGAAGTCCGATGTCCCCATCGATGCAAACCACTTTCGACCCGCCCGAGGCAAGTGCAACGGCAAGGTTCGCGACAGCGGTGGTTTTACCCACCCCGCCTTTTCCTGATGTAATTGTGACGACTTCTGCGGCCATGTATTTTTCCTGTGTACAGATTATCCAGGCGACCAGAACTCAGCCTGTAGTTTTCCAACATCATTGATCCGTGCGATCTCAGGTTTGGGATTCTCCTGCGGCTTTAACATCGCAGAGACTTCATCGGCAATGCGCAACTGGGTCGCCGAAAGATCGAGCGCGCAGATCACTGCCTTTCGATTGCCTTTTGATCCCGCGTGGACCATGCCGCGCAGTTTACCCCAGATAATAACATTGCCTCCCGCCACGATCTCCGCTCCCGGGTTGACATCACCCAGCACCACGACATGACCGGCAAATTCGATGCGTGTTCCGGAACGAAGCGTGCGGTTGATGAACAAGGCTGAATCCTCACCAAGATCACCCACCGAGAATTGACGGGTTTCCTCCGGGCGGGGCTTTGAGATGCGGGTGGCAAGACCCAACAATTGAGCAGTGTTTTCTGTCGTGGGCGATTCGCTGATCACTGCCCAGAGGGCGATACCGCGTTCCGAGAGTTGGTCGCGCAGTTCCACCAGTTCGTTGACATGCAACACCTGGCTTGCCACATCCAACGCCAGCCGGGCTCCTTGAAAAAAGGCGGGTTGCGTGTCCACTTGAAGCAACAACGCACTACGCTGTTCCTCCCATGGAGCGTCATCAAGCGAGACGAGCAATCCGTCGCGCAGACCTTTGATTTGGATCAGGGAATTCGTCTCATTCATGGATAATTCGCCGCGAATTAACAAATTATAGCATGAAGTCCCAGCCGCCCTTTTTAGCCACCCTCACCTTGCGCGATATCAATGGATTTGAGCTCGAAATACGCCTGCAGGACGCGTGCCACGATCGGTGCGGCAACCGAACCGCCTTCACCGCCATTATAGGCGAATGCAACGACGATGATCTCCGGGTCATCATAAGGAGCGTACGCAAGCGTCCATGCATGCCTGGGCCACGCGCCGAACTGACAACGGTTGGCGTTGCGCGCCACATCGTCACAGTATTCAGCAGTCCCGGTCTTGCCAGCCACGGCGATCGTGAACGGATAATCCGTGTTGAAAATCTTGTAGAGCGTGCCGCGCGAATCGGTGACCGCTAAACGGGTGCCTGTGCGCACTGCTTCCACCGTGGTTGGTTCAACAATTTTGTATTTGCCGGTTGGGTCGCAATAGCCAACATCGCAGTTATAGATCTGGATCTTCGGCGTTGCAGTAATATCCCATTTCATATTCTGTGTAAAAGGCGAAATCTGGTAACTACCAGCCGGTGGCTGCTCGAACTTTTCCTCGGGATTGGCTGCATTCACATACATCGGCACAATGTTTCCGAGTTCATTTTCCTCATCCCGCAATTCATAGCTGGTGAAACTCACAGGGTCGAACCATACAGGGATCACCCGCCCTTCGCCATCCTGAATTTCGTAGATAACGGTAGGCTGCATCAATTTCCCGTGGTTCGCGATTGTGGCTCCAGACAGGAGGACTTGAAGAGGCGTGCCAAGCACCAAACCCTGTCCCACACTGGCAATGTATGTATCACCCGTGGACCAGTTTTCGCCCTGGTTGATACGTTTCCACTGTGGGGTTGGGATCAAACCATCCTCTTCACCGGGGAGTTCAATACCAGACCGTGCACCATATCCAATCGCTTTGGCATATTCGCCAAGTCGGAAGATGCCCAAGCCGCCTTCCTTGATCTCGTCCCCATATCCGCCGCCGAGTTTATAAAAACAAACGTTACTCGAATACGCAATGCAATGGAAGAAATCAAGCGCGCCAAAGCCCTCTTCATTGATGACGCCATTCCTATCGTAGATCCAATCCACGAATGGACGTTGGTTAAGACCCGTGCAAGGGGCGTTCGGAGTGAACGTCTCGCACAGGGTGAGTTTTCCGGGGGTGCTGATAATATCATCCGGACCGACGACTCCCTCATTATAGGCACCCGTCGAAGTGGATAATTTGAACACCGAACCCGGAGGGAATTCCGCAGAGATCGCATTGTTGACCAACGGCCGGCGCATGTCTTCACTCAATTGTTCATAATAGTACCCGGGAATAAATCGCGCCATGCGATTATTCTCATAGGTTGGGTAGGAGACCATCGCCAGGATCTCCCCGGTTTTCGGGTTCATGGCGATCACCACCCCGCTCGAAATTTGCGTGGTATTCAGGTAGTTGTTCCAGTAATTGATCTCCTCCACCAGGGAAGCTTCTGCAGCTTTTTGCAGGCGTGTATCAATGGTCAGGACAACGTTATTTCCAGATTCGGAGGGTTCGGGTGGCTCCAGGTTGCGAAGAACCTGTCCTGCCACATCCACCTGCACCACACGCCTACCGTTCTTGCCGAGCAGGAGATCATCCATCGAAGTTTCGATTCCGGCATAACCGATCTTGTCGCGGTTGGTGACAAAGCCCCGGTCCTCATAACTATCCGCCACTGTATCATAAATGGGTCCCAAAAAGCCGACGACATTGGCTGTCAGCGAACCGGTTGGATATTCCCGGATCGGTTCGATCTCCATATCCACACCGGGCCAGTCCACTGCCTTTTCACGGATGATCCGTGCGAGTTCTTCACCGATATTGCATTTGATCCGCACCGACGTATATGGCGCGAGCGAGTCGCCCAATTCAACCATCTGCGCAATACCAGGACCCGGCACGCATGCTGTGAACAGCTTGGCATATTCCACATCGCCTTCGTTCACTGGCACATCGATCAACTCGGATAATTCGCGATATATATTTTGGATGTCAGCAGCGTCATCCGGAAGACTGGCTGGCGTGATGACAACATTGTAGGACGCAACATTGCGTGCAAGGATGTGTTCATTACGATCATAGATGATGCCGCGCGGGGCAGGATCGCTGATCTCTGTTTTGAAATTATCGACAGCCTGATTCATCCAGGTCTGGCTGTCGAGCACTTGCAGCGAAAATAAACGTGATGCAAGGATTCCCACCACCGCAATCACCACACTATACACGACCAAAACGCGCCAGAACTGGACCTGAAACTTGTTCGCCGATTGTGAATTCATTCTACCTCCGGGGTCGGATACACCCAGCGCGCCAGATCGCGCATCACTGCATAGACAGGGATGGCAAGGAACATGTTGAGCAGAATACTGGGCAAGGTGATCAACCCAAATACGTCGCTCAGCGGCAGGGAGATTCCGACCAATCGCAAGACCACTAAAGAAAACAGACTCATGCTGATGGTTCCCAGGAACGTAACACTGAACATGGCAAGCAAGGGAGCCTGCCAGACGCGCCGTTGGAAAAGTTGTGAAAAAGCCACGATCGCCAGATAACTTAAAACAGGTACTGACCAATGGGTGCCGGATACAAAGCCGACCAGGATGCCGGTCGCTGTCGCCCAATGCCAGGACGTTTCCACTTCATCCTGCAAGGACCAGGCCGCCAGCATGACCAGAGGCAGGTCTGCAATGCCGGAAAGCAAAGTGACCCGGCTGACAATCGCCGACTGCAACATGACAGCTAAAATAATAACAGGAGCCGCAACCAGATTACGCATTTGAAATTATTGAGCAGGAATCAGTGGAGAAATATCCACAGGCTTGAAATCGATGATCACCAATACGATCGGAAGGCGGTTGAAGTCCACGACCGGCTGGATGGTTGCCTGCTGGAACAGGTCGAAATCGTGCGAACGGACGTTGACCACCTGCCCAATGATCAAGTCTGGAGGATAGCCGCCGCCCAAACCAGAGGTGAGTACAAGATCGCCCTGTTCGATGGAGATATCCTGCGGGATCAGGTCAAGGGTCACATCTCCAGTGACCGAACCGATGAGAGATGCCTCTGTTTCCGCGTTCTGGAGGCGGACATTGACCCTCGAAGCGGGATCAGTGATCAGCTGGACACGAGCCGCATCCGCGATCACCGAGTCAATACGTCCGACGAGTCCCTGATCAGTTACGACAGGCATCCCACGCAGGATCCCATCGTTCGAGCCGGCATTGATAATTACATAATGAAGGAACGGGCTTGGGTCACGTCCGATCACTGCCGCGGCTTTGTAGGTATTCTCAGATCGCGCCAGAGAAAAGTCGACCAGTGCGGCAAGGATATCGGTCTCACCGACCTGCTGTTGTAATTGAATGACTTGTGCCTGTAATTCGGCTACTTCCGATTCCAATTCCGTATTGCGCTGACGGAGGGAGGCAACATCGCGCGGCGCGGTTAAAAAATCTTGAAGCGCAACGAAACGCGATGAGAACCATGTCTGTATGTTGATCAACGATCCGGTGAAAACATTGGATGCGCTGCTAAAATAGCCTCCAAAGGCAAGCGCCAATATCCCCCCCACGACCAGGAAAATGATCGTTGTTTGAAGCGTACGTGAAAAAAGATTTCTCATGTTAGGGTACAACCATCAATGCCGCATGGGGCAATGAAACATCACACACTGTGACGTGTACTTCCGCGTTCCAGACCAACCAGATAACGGCTCAATCTATCGAAGTCATCGAACACCATGCCCGCGCCACGCGCTACACAGGTAAGCGGGTCCTCAGCAACCCACACACGTAATTTGAGTTCATCGGTCAGGCGATCTGCAAGACCCTGCAAAAGTCCACCGCCACCGGCAAGACAAATACCAATATCCATCAAGTCCGCCACGATCTCAGGCGGGATCTCATCCAGTGCATCGCGAATGGTATCCACGATCACCTGCACAGATCCCGCGAGCGCTTCGCGCATTTCCACCGAAGAGACTTCGATGCTTTCAGGTAAACCGGTTACCAAATTTCTGCCGCGCACTTCCATGGTCTTTTCGGGTTGAAGCGGATACGCCGACCCGATCTTCCACTTCACCTGTTCGGCGATCCCTTCTCCGATCAACAGGTTATATTTATTCCGCAAGTACTGGACGATATCCTGGTCCATTTCATCGCCAGCCACGCGCAGCGAACGGGATGCCACCACGCCGCTCATGGACAACACTGCCACTTCGGTGGTGCCGCCGCCGATATCCACGACCATGCTCCCTTTAATATCTGCGACGGGAAGACCGGCTCCCAGCGCCGCCGCGATCGGTTCCTCGATCAAAAAAGCCTGACGCGCCCCTGATGCCATGACCGCATCATACACCGCTCGTTTTTCGACTTCCGTCACACCAGTGGGAATGCCCACCACCACGCGCGGACGCGGCAGAGGTACAACACTCTGCTCATGGACACGTCCAATGAAATATTCGAGCATCACCTGCGTAATATCAAAATCAGAGATCACACCATCCCGCAGAGGTCGTATCACCGCGACGTTGCTGGGCGTGCGCCCAACCATCTCCTTGGCCTCCAAACCAATAGCCAACGGCTGGCGCAATCGCTTGTCAATTGTCACCCAGGATGGTTCATTAATAACGATGCCCTTCCCGCGCACATTCACCAATGTATTCGCGGTCCCCAGGTCAATTGCAATATCAAGTGAGAATAGTCCCAACAACCAATTAATCGGGTTAAACGCCAAAGTCGGCTCCTCGATGAGTGTTTCAAAGCAAAGATTTTGCTGAGGTATTATACCTAACAATTCGTATCCCCGTAGGATGCAAGGGGGTTAATACAAACACAAAACAGAGCATTCTCACAAAAATCCAGCAAAAGCCAAGGAGGAAGCATGTCCAAAGTTGCAGTTGTAACCGATAGCACTGCCTATATTCCGAGGGAATTGAGGGAAAAGTATCCCATCACAGTGGTTCCCCAGGTGGTCACATGGGGAGAGGAAGTTTTTGAAGATGATGTAACGATGACCCCTGAACAGTTCTATACACGCTTGCGCGGCGCCAAAGTCCTGCCGAAAACTTCCCAGGTATCCGTGGTCAACATGCATAAGGCGTTCGAGAGCCTCATCGGGCAGGGATATGAAGTTCTGGGCATGTTCGTTTCCGCCAAACTCTCCGGGACATTTCAGTCAGCAACCCTTGCTCAGGAAGAATTGACAAGTGGCAAGGAAAAAGTCCACCTTATCGACACAGAGACCACTGCCATGGCAATGGGATTCCAGGTATTGGCTGTTGCCCGTGCTGCACAGGATGGCGCATCCGTAGCGGACTGTAAAGCATTGGCGGAGAAGGCACGTTCACACACAGGTGTATATCTGACAGTGGAGACTCTCGAATTCCTACATCGCAACGGACGCATCGGCGGCGCCCAACGGTTCCTCGGCACAGCCCTCAACCTCAAACCGATCCTTGTTGTCGAAGGGGGGCGCGTCGAGCCTGTGGAACGGGTACGAACACGAGGCAAGGCACTCGACCGTGTTGTGGAAATCGTCGCAGAAAAATGTGCCGGAAAATCCCCGGTCCGTGTCGCGACGCTCCATGCAGATGCACCGGAAGATGCAAAATATCTTCTCGATAAAATCGTACCACTGGTTAATCCAGTTGAAACGGTGTTCGCCGCAGTGAGTCCGGCTGTTGGAGCAAACGCCGGACCCGGAACAGTAGGTCTTGCCTACATGGTTGGAATGTAAAGATCACAAAATCCCCTCTCCACAACGAGAGGGGATTTTTTCAAGAGTATAATTCGAGCATGAATCATCCAGACCCGTTGGTTATCGGCATCGCAGGCGGATCAGGTTCGGGGAAGACAACTGTCGCACAGGAAATCCTCCAACGCGTGGGTCCAGACCGAATCGCATTTCTTCAGCACGACTCTTATTATAAAGACCTTAGCGGACTCCCACCTGTCCAACGCGCGGAGGTGAATTTCGACCATCCCAACTCGCTGGAGACGGAACTCTTGATCCAACACATCGCCTCTCTGCGCGAAGGGAAGGCTGTGGAGGTCCCGATCTACGATTTCTCCACGCATAGCCGCACTGCCAAAACCTTTACCGTCCAGCCGCGGCGCGTGATTCTAGTGGAGGGGATCCTCATCTTTACCGAAGCCGCCCTGCGCGACATGATGGATGTGAAAATATTTGTGGATACCGACTCGGACATGCGCTTCATCCGCCGTTTGGAAAGGGATCTCAAAGAACGCGCGCGGACAACGGAATCCGTTATCAAGCAATATCAACTCACCGTGCGCCCCATGCACATGGAATTTGTCGAACCATCCAAGCGTTACGCAGACGTGATCATCCCCGAGGGCGGATTCAACGCCGCCGCGCTTGATATGGTGGTGGCGCGTGTGGAAGCCTTGCTAAAGTAAGTCCCTCATTTTTCTTTCCTCTTTCATCTTTCGATGTAGCGCAGGAAAGGAGAAATACGAAAGATGGATAAACAAATAATCCTCATTTAC
>Ga0210377_10003264_pt1 | contig 13979 bp, 14 predicted proteins | sample PLM4_65_b1redo_FD_155480 | JGI IMG/M metagenome (GOLD analysis project Ga0210377, IMG submission 155480) | Groundwater sediment microbial communities from an aquifer in East River, Colorado, USA - PLM4_65_b1 redo | ecosystem: Environmental > Terrestrial > Soil > Riparian zone | place: USA: East...
AGCGGTGTTGCGCGACAGCCCCGCGGCCGAATCGCTCGTCGACCTGATCCTGGCCAAGGCCGAGGGCAACGCGTTCTTCCTGCAGGAGCTGGCGCTGGTCGTGCGCGACGGCGACCCCGCGGCGCCGGTCGTGGTGCCCGACACGGTGCAGGACGTGCTGTTCGCGCGCATCGACCGGCTGCCGCCGGAGGAGCGCGACTTGCTGACGTCGGCGGCGGTGGCGGGCAAGGACTTCCCGCTGTCGGTGGTGCAGGCGATCGTCGACGTGCCGGCGGACGCCGTGCGCCGCGGCCTGGCCCGGCTGGCGGCCGCCGAGTTCGTGCACGAGACGGGCGCCGGCGCCGACGTCGAGTACACTTTCAAGCACGCGCTCACCCACGAGGTCGCGTACGGCTGCGTGCGCGAGTCGGATCGGCGTCGCCTGCACGCGGGCGTGCTCGCGACACTCGAGCGGCTATACGGCGAGCGTAACGGCGAGCACCTGGAGCGGCTGGCCCACCACGCCGCCCGCGCCGCCGTGTGGGACAAGGCCTACGGCTACCTGCGCCAGGCCGGCGCCCGCGCCTACGCCGCCGGCGCCCACCGCGAAGCCGTCGCGTTCTTCGAGCAGGCGCTGGGGGCGCTGGCCGAGCTGCCGGGCAGCCGCGAGCGGCTCGAGCAGGCCATCGACCTGCGGTTCGAGCTCCGCACCTCGCTGCTGCCGCTCGGCGAGGTCGAGCGCGGCCTCGAGTACATCCGCGAGGCGGGCCAGCTGGCCGGCGAGCTCGGCGACCCGCGGCGCCTGGCGCGGATCACCGTCTACCACATCGGCCAGCTTTACTTCATGGGCGAGCACGAGCGCGCGTGGGAGGTCGGGCAGCACGCGCTCAAGCTGGGCGACACGCTGGACGATTTCGCGCTGCGCACCTCGACCTACACGTACCTGGGGCAGGTCCTGCACGCCCGCGGCGAGTATCGACAGGCCGCGGAGTTCTTCCGGCAGAACGCCGACGCGCTGCTCGGCTCAGCCGCCCGCGAGCGCTTCGAACTGCCGCAGCTGCCAGCCGTGCACTCGCGCACCTGCCTGGTGTGGTCGCTGGCCGAGCTCGGCGAGTTTGCCGAAGCCGTCGCGCGCGCCGAGGAGGGGGTGACGCTGGCCGAGGGCGTCGATCAGCCGCTCAGCCGGACGGTCGCCTACGCCGGCCTTGGCGTGGTGTGGCTGCGGCAGGGCGAGCACACGCGCGCCATCGAGGTGCTCGAGCGCGCGCTGGCGTTGATCCGCGAGTGGAACATCCCGCTGTGGTTCCCGCGCGTCGCCTCTGCGCTCGGGATGGCGCTGGCGCTGGGTGGCCGCGCGCGCGAGGGTCAGCCGTTGCTCGATGAGGCGATCGAGCGGGCGACGGCGATGAAGCTACTGGGCGGCCTGTCGCTGCTGGTCGCCTACCAGGCCGAGACGAGCCTGGTGCTGGGTGAGCCCGAGGCGGCCGCCACCGCCGCGGCACGGGCGCTCGCGCTCGCCCGTCACCACGGCGAGCGGGGGTGCGAGGCGATGGCCCTGCGCGTGGCCGGTGATGCGGCGATCGCGCGCGGCGACGCCTCCGGCGAGGCGACGCTCGCCGAGGCCCAGGCGCTGGCCGAGCGGCTCGGGATGCGCCCGCTGCTGGCCGAGTGCTACCAGGCGCTGGCCGGCGCCCGCGAGCTCGCCCGCGATGCCGACGGCGCCGCCCGCCACCGGGCCGCCGCGCACGCCATCGTCGCGGCGACCGGCATGCGCACCATCGCCGGCCGCCCCGCCTGACACGCCGGGCTCAGCTCGCGCGCGGCGGAGGCCGTCGCTCGACGCGCTCGATGCGAACCTCGGTCACCTCGACGCCGTGCTCGCGCGCGAGGCGGCGGATCTCGAGCTGGAGGGCCTCCAGCTCGTTGCGGTCGCCCGACGAGGTGATCGTCAGGCGGCGCGTGTGGGGCTCCCGCGGTGCGTTCGTAACCGTGTCCTCCTGACCAGGCTCGGCGGGCGCGAGCCACCGGGATCGATGGCCGCGCCCGTCGTCGCTTCCGCTACTTCTTCGGCTTCTTCGGCTTGATCTCCTTCAGCGACCGGTTCTTGCCCCGCGCCAGCTTCCGCAGCGCGCTGCTGAACGACTTCCACTGCGCGAGCGTCATGGGTCCCTTCACGCGGATCTCGGCGCGGTACACGTGGGACGTCTTCTCGGGCCTGAATGGCATCTGGTTCCCCCTTTCCTCGAGGCTATCGCAGGTCGGTGATGCCCTCGAACAGTTCGTCGGCGTGGACGACGGCCGGAATGGTGTCGACGTCACGGATCAGGTAGTGGTCCGGCGCGGCGTCGTACGGCTCGCCGAGGTCCACCGCCTCGCCCAGCGCCAGCCGCAGGTAGACGCCGGCCATGTTGTGCTTGCCGATCAGATCGTAGAGGCCGGTCGAGAGGCTGAAGCGCCCGACGTTGATCTCGGTCACGCACGGCGCGCCGGCGGCGTTCTCCTTCAGATCGAGACAGAACAGGCCCGACGTGCGCGCGTCGAGCGCCCGCACCGCCGCCGCGCAGACGTCGACGACCCGCGGCTCGGCGACCGACTTGGCGAGGGAGGCGACCGACGACACCCCGCTCGGCTGGCTGTCACCGCCGAAGTAGCTCAGTCGCTCGAACGTCTTGGCCAGCACGAGGCGCCCCCGGTCCCAGAGCGTCTGGCAGGCGAACTCCCGTCCCGGCAGGTATTCGGCGAGGGTGAAGGCGTCGGGACGCACCCCGCGCATGCGCCACCAGTAGGCGATCCACGCCTGCGCCTGGGCGGCCGTGCGCACCGGGACGGCGCCGAGCGCGCCGCTGCCGCGGCGGACGCGGCACCAGACGCGTCCGCCGCGCGCCAGCCGCCGGACGAGCGGCGCGACCGAGCGCAGGTCGCGCACCGCGTAGGTGCGCGGGGTGGGGACGCCGCGGGCGCGCAGCCGCTCGCTGAGCGTGTACTTGTCCTGGCCCAGCGCGATCACGCCGGCGCGCGGCAGGAAGACACGGCCGCCGAGCCGGCGCCGCAGGCGCGAGAGCGCGCGCACGTCGCGGTCCGAGGTCGCCACCACGACGTCCACCTGCTCCCGGGCGACGAGCCCCACGAGCCGATCGGCAAAGCCGCGCTGCTCGGGGGCCGGCAGCAGGTAGTGGCGATCGGCGTCGGACTTCTTGAGCTCGAAGCGGTCGTCGTGACAGCCTACCAGGACCAGCGAGGCGTCGGCGGCGCGCAGGCTACGCATCACGTTGTTGCCGAGCCCGCTGCCCGCTCCCGTCACCAGCACGCGTGTGGCCATCGGCTCGCTCAGCGCCCCGCCGGGGCGGCGGCCTCCGCCACGATCCCCCGCGCGCTGAACACCTCGCGGATCGAGCCCGCGCGTCCGAAGCCCAGCGCGGCGTCGGCCTCGAGCAGGCGGGCGAGCACCCGGCCGAACGTCACGCTGCCGGGACCCGTCGTCAGCCAGGCGCGGGCCAGCAGCGACACAACCTCGTCGCGCGCCTGGCGCAGCGCCTCGGCGAACACCGCCTGCCGGCCCCGGACCGCCCGGGCGAAGTGCGGCGACAGATCGGGTGTCGGCGTTCCCGGCACGTGACGGCAGTCGTCGGCGAGCGGCCGCGTGATGGCCCCGGCCGTGGCCAGGTGATCCACGAAGATCTCCACGAGCAGGTCGTAGACGGCGCCGGTGAACGGCGCCGACAGCTTGTGCTTGTTGAGCTTGGGATCGGCCCGCGCGGAGGCCAGCGTGGCGTCGTTGAACGCGTTGCGCTCGACGTCGACCTTGCCGTGGCCCCACTCGCCGATCCGCGACAGCAGCGAGTCCGCGTACAGGTAGCCGTTCGTCGCCCGCAGGACGTGTGCGATCACCGAGTCGAACTGCATGGCCACTACGAGCGCGACCAGGTCGGCCGCACCCTCCTCGTGGGCCCGGTGCTGCAGCGTGCGCTCGTCGTCGGGCAGCGTACCGAGCACCGCCTTCATGACCAGGTGCCCCGTCTCGTGGGCGATCACCTCGAGGTTCTCCGAGAAGGCATTGCCCTCGCTCCAGTCCCAGTCCGGATAGCCGAACTCCAGATAGCCGTCGCCCGACCAGGCGTTGCGCGTGCCGATGCGGGGGTGGACCTGCAGTACCGGCCCCGCCTTGGCGGCGAAGTGCCAGCTCAGCCGGCGCTGCAGGAAGTGCTGCCACACCTCGAGCGTTAGCCGGATGACCGCGAAGGCCATCGCGGACGAGAACGCGCGGCGCCCGGGACGGATGTGCGCGAAGTGCCCGCGCTCGGGCGCCGCCGGCCGCCGCGAGCGCGGCCCGCTGGCCGGGTAGGGCGGGACCGGGCGCTTCTTCACGCGGCCGGTGCTGTCGCTACAGTACGGCGGCTTGTCGAGCGCGTCGATGACCGCGATGGAAACATCGGTCGGGCCGGGGCCGATGGAGCCGGGCTCGGCGTCGACGTGCACGATCTCGTCGGCGAAGCCGAGGCGCTCGGAATGCGCGAAGATGCGGAACCGGGTTCCGTTCCGGTTGAACTGGAATCGACCAGGTCCCGCGCCCATCGGCGCGACTCTAACACGCGACCGGCCCCACGACCACGACGCGACGGCGCTGTCGGGATTTCCCCTACACGCTCCCGGCCAGCGCGCGCCTGAGCTGGTCGAGGTGGTTGTCGTCGTGCCAGGCCATGAGCGACAGGAAGTTGTCGAGCGTGATCCGGCCGCGCACCGGATGGATGCCGCCCTTCTCCCACTGGGCCGGCGTGAGCTTGCCGAAGATCTCCAGCGTCTCCGCGCGGCGCTTGCGGAATGCGCCCACGGCCTCGGCCGCATCGTTGCGCAGATACTGGCGCTCCTCGGCCAGGCGGTCGGGGTTCGCGCCGGCCAGCGTGGGATCGGCGCTCATCGCGAGAATCTGCTCGAAGCGTCCGCCGAACGACTCTTCGGCGTCGCGCAGGTGGCACACGATCTCCTTGGCCGCCCAGTTCTTGGCGTCGGGCCGGCGCGAGAGGACCGCGTCGCTCTGCCCCTTGATGGCGGCGGCGAGCTCGTCGCCGGTGCGGGTGAGGCGGTGCAGGCGCTGCTCGCGCGGCTGCTTGGCGTACTCCTCCATGGTCGGCATCAGGGCTGTCCCTCCACGGCACGGGTGAGCTGCTCCAGGTGATTGTCGTCGTGCCAGGCCATCAACGCCACCAGCATGTCGATGCTCAGGCGGCCGCGGGCGGGGTGCTCACCGCCGCGCTGCCACTGCGACGGCGACAGCCCGACCAGCGTCTCCAGCGATTCACCGCGGCGGTGCCGGAAGTGCGCGAGCGCCGTGGCCGCGTCGTGGCGGAGGTACTGTCGCTCCTCGGCCCAGCGGTCGGCCGGGCCGACCTCGAGCAGGGCGGGCTCGTCCATGGCGAGGATCGCCGCGAAGCGCTCGCCGAACGTCTCCTCGACGTCGCGCAGGTGGCAGACCACCTCCACCGGCGCCCATGCCCCCAGCGCCGGCCGCTGGGCCAGGGCCTGCGCGCCGCGTGAGCCGAGCACGCTGGCCACCTGACCGGGGGTGGCGGCCACCCGGGCCATCCGCTCGTCGGGCGTCCGCCGAAACCACGCCTCCGCGCTGGGCGAGGTCGAACGGGGCTCGGCGACGAGCTGGTGAAAGAGGCTCGACTCGCGCTTGTAGAACCCCTCGGTATGGTACGAGTCGCGCAGCCGGAGCAGCGCGTAGTCCAGGTGATGCCCCACCTCGTGCAGGAGTGTGCGCAGGTAGGTCCGGAAGGCGACGACGCGCCGCTGCTTGGCCGTGCGCATCCAGAGCTGGATCTTCGGCGGCTTGCCGCGCTCGACGGTGTAGAGACCGTGCAGCTCGCCCCACTTCGCGTGCGGCCGCGCCGCCAGCACCTCGACCTGCACCGGCGGCACGCCGAGCGCGTTGGTGAGGTCGCGGATGAGCCGTTCGGTCGCCCGCTGCACGTGCGGGCGATCCTCGCTCGCCAGCGCGGTCGTGAGCGCGGTCACCGCCGGGTGCAGCGCGGCCGGCTGGGGCAGGCGCACCTCGGCGATCTCGTCGCTCTTGCGGTAGACGGCCTGCTGGGAGCGCGTGAGCCGCGCGTAGTACGAGAACGCCATCCGGGTGAGACTAGCGTGAGACTAGCGCCCCTGCCAGCGCGGCTTGCGCTTTTCCAGGAACGCCTTGGCGCCCTCGAGGCGGTCCTCGGTGCGTGGCGAGGTCGTTCTCGAGCCGCACGCCGTCGGCGAGCGGCAGCTCGATGCCCTTCACCACCGCCTCCTTGGCGTAGCGCAGCGCCACCGGAGCCTTGGCGGCCAGCGTCGCCGCCAGCTCGTGCGCGGCCTTCAGCGCCTCGCCGGCCGGCACCACGCGCTCGACGAGGCCGATGCGCAGCGCCTCGGCGGCGTCGATGCGGGCGGCGGTGAGGATCATCTCCAGCGCCTTGCCGCGGCCGACCACGCGCGGCAGCCGCTGGGTGCCGCCGCCGCCGGGGATGATGGCCAGGTCGACCTCGGTGAGGCCCAGGCGCGAGTCGCTCGACGCGATCCGGATGTCGCAGGCCAGAGCGAGCTCCAGCCCGCCCCCGAAGCAGTAGCCGCCGATGGCGGCGATGATCGGCTGCCAGCAGCGTTCCATCGCCTGGCGGAAGTCGAGGCGGCGCCGGTGCTCGCGGAACACGGTGGGCACCTGGGGCGCGGTGAACTCCCGGATGTCGGCGCCGGCCGAGAAGGCCTTGCCGCCGGCTCCGGTGACGACGATCACGCGGACGCCCTCGTCGGTGGCCAGCCCCTCGAAGCAGCGCAGCAGGTCGCGCCGCAACGCCTCGTTCATGGCGTTGTGCACGTCGGGCCGGTTCAGGGTGATGGTGGCGATGCCGTCGGCGGCCTGGTAGAGGATGGCTTCGTACGTCATGGGCTAGCGCACGACCCTCTTGGCTCGGAGCTCGTTGATCGCGGCGGCGTCGTAACCGGCTTCCTTGAGCACCTCGTCGGTGTGCTGACCGAGCGTGGGCGGGGGGCCGGGATCGCGGGTGGGGGTGTCGGCGAAGACGAGCGGCTGGCCCATGAGGCGCAGGCGGCCGACGTCGGGATGGTCGTACTCGTGCACCATGTCGTGGTGCTTCACGGCCGGATCGTCCATGAACTCCAGCACGGTCTTCACCGGCGCGGCGGGGATGTCGTGGGCGGCCAGGATCTCGAGCCACTCGGCGCGCGTCTTCTCGCCGAAGCGCTGCTCGATGATCGGCAGCAGGGCCTGGTTGTTCTGCAGGCGCAGGATCCAGGAGCCGAAGCGCGGGTCGTTCGCGAATTCCTCCATGTCGAGGGCCTTGCAGAGCTTCACCCAGAACGACTGGTTGCCGCATGCCACGAAGAACCATTGACCGTCGCTGCCCTTGTAGAGCCGATAAGTCGGGTTCTCGCGGATCAGCGTCGGCTTGGTCGGGTAATCCAGCACGATGCCGGACTGCAGCGCCATCACCCCCTGCAGCAGCGACGTCTCGATCCGCTGGCCGCGCCCGGTACGCTCGCGCACGAACAGCGCGGCCAGCACCGCCTGGGTCGCGATCGCCGCCGTGTAGTAGTCGGTCGGCGCGGTCCGCAGATACTGGGGCGGGCCGCCGAAGCCCTGCAGCGTCATGAGCCCGCCGAGGGCCTGGAGCAGCGGGTCGAAGCCCGGCCGATCGGCGTAGGGACCGGTGGAGCCGAAGGCGGTGACCGAGCAGTAGATCAATCTCGGATTCAGCGCCCGCAGGTGCTCGTGGCCGACGCCGAGGCGATCGGCGACGCCGGGGCGCCAGTTCTCCATCACCACGTCGCCCTCGCGGGCCAGGCGCTCGACGATCTCACGGCCCTCGGGCATCTTGAGGTTGAGCGCGATCGAGCGCTTTCCGCGGTTCCAGCCGAAGAAGCCGGGCAGCTCGCGGAACGAGTCGCCCTCCAGCGCCTCCACCTTGACCACGGTGGCGCCGAGGTCGGCCAGCATCATCGCCCCGTAGGAGCCGGCGATGTAGCTCGTCAGGTCGACGACGCGGATGCCGTCGAGCGGGGTCGGGCCGGGCGTCACGGGATCGCCCTTACTTCGCGACGTGGTCGAGGACCAGCTCGCGGTGGTACTCGGCGTCGCCGTACTGGACCTCGAGCGCCTTGGCCCGCTTGAAGTACATGTGCAGGTCGTACTCCCAGGTGAAGCCGATGCCGCCGTGCACCTGGATCGCCTCGCCGCACACCTTGCGGGAGGCGTCGCCGACGTAGGCCTTGGCGATCGAGGCGGCCGTCTCGGCGTCCTCGGCGCCGGCGTCGAGCGCCCACGCCGCGTAGTACACCGCCGAGTGCGAGTTCTCGGTCTCCAGCAGCATGTCGGCGCACTTGTGGCGGATGGCCTGGAACGAGCCGATCGGCTGGCCGAACTGCTCGCGGACCTTGGCGTAGCCGACCGCCATGTCCAGGCAGCGCCGGGAGGCACCGAGCATCTCGGCGGCGGCGCCGGCGCCGCCGCGGCGCAGCAGCCGCAGCAGCCGTGGCGCCGCCGAGCCGGGCGCGCCCAGCGCGTCGTCGTTGCGCACGGGTACGCGGTCGAGCGTGAGGTGCACCAGGCGCGTGCCGGGATCCATGCTCTGCACGGGCGAGGACGTCAGCCCCGAGGCGGCGGGATCGACCAGGAACAGCGACACGCCCTCCGGCGCGCGGGCCGGCACCAGCAGCACGTCGGCGACGTGCGACCAGGCGACGTAGCGCTTGACGCCGGTCAGCGCCCAGCCGGTCGTCGTCTTCTCGGCCCGGGTCGCGATCGACGCCGGGTTCCAGTCGAGGTCCGCGTCGAGCAGCGCGACGGTGGCGCGCGCGTCACCGGTGGCGATGGCCGCCAGCCAGCGCTTCTTCTGCGCGTCCGATCCGGCCTCGGCGATGGCCGACGCCACCAGCGCCGTCGGCCAGTAGGGGCCGGGATAGGCCGCGCGCCCGAGCTCCTCGAGCAGGAGCGCGCTCTCGACCATGCCGAGGCCGCTGCCCCCGTGCTCCTCCGGCAGCGACAGGCCCAGCCAGCCGAGCTGGGCCATCTCCTTCCACATCGCCTCGCTCTCGCCGCGCGGATCGTCCCACAGCAGGCGCACGGTGGCCGGCTTGCAGTGCTCGTCGAGGAACGCGCGGGCCGAGTTCTTCAGCAGCGTCTGGTCGGAGGTGAAGGCAAAGTCCATGGCTCAGGCCCTCAGGCGATCGGCGCGCACTTCCTTGGGCAGGCCGAGCACGCGCTCACCGATGATGTTCTTCTGGATCTCCGACGAGCCGGAGTAGATGGTGCCGGCCCGCGCCCACAGGAACGCGGTGGCCCAGGTCCCCGCCTCACCCGACGCCGTGTCGACCTCCTCGAATTCCTCGCGGGCGGTCATCACCTGTCCCGACGGTCCCAGGATCTCCAGCGCCGTCTCGTAGTAGCGCTTCTCGAACTCCGTGTAGGACAGCTTGGTGATCGACGAAGCCGGTCCCGGGGAGTCGCCCTTGTTCAGCGCCGACAGCACGCGCAGGCCGGCGTAGCGCTGGACCTCCAGCTCGGCGTAGAGCTTGCCCATCTTCGACCGGACGGCGGCGTCCTCGATCAGCGGCCGGCCGTTGCGCTTGAGCTGCTTGGTCGCCTTCACGAGCTGGTTGAAGGCGATCGCGTAGCGGGTGACCCGGCCCAGCGAGTTGCCGCCGCGCTCGTAGCCGAGCGTGGTCTGGGCGATGGCCCACCCCTCGCTGAGGTTGCCGATGAGGTCGGACTTCTCGGCGCGCGCGTTGGTCATGAAGACTTCGGAGAAGAGCGAGTGTCCGGTGAGCTGCTTGAGTGGCCGCACCTCGACGCCGGGCTGCCGCATGTTGAGCAGGAAGCACGAGATGCCCTTGTGCTTGGCGACCTTGGGATCGCTGCGCGCGAGCAGGATGCCCCAGTCGGCGATGGGGCCGCTGGAGGTCCAGATCTTCTGGCCGTTGACGACGAAATGATCGCCGGCGTCTTCCGCGCGCGTCTTGAGGCCGGCCAGGTCCGAGCCCGCGTTCGGCTCCGAGTAGAGCTGGCACCAGATCTCCTCGGCGGTGAGCATCTTCTTGAGGTAGCGCTGCTTCTGGGCGGTGGTGCCGTGCACGATGATCGTGGGGCCGATGAAGCCGATGCCGAGACCGTTGATGGCCGGCGGCGCCTGGATGCGCGCCATCTCGTCCTGCACGATCGCCTGCTGCATGGCCGTCGCGCCCCAGCCGCCGAACTCCTGGGGCCACAGCATGCCGACGTAGCCGGCCTCGTACAGCTTGCGGTGCCACGCCTTGCGCTCCGCCAGCGTCTTGAGATCTTCCGTCGGCACGTTGGCCTCGAGCCAGCGCCGCGTCTTGTCACGAAACGCACGATCTTCGGCCGAGTAGTTTAGATCCATGCGAGCCTCCTGGAGAGCCCGGTTGTAACACGCGGGCCGACGCCAGGCAACGGACGCCGGCGCTAGCGGGTCATACGGAGGAGCGTCACCGCTACGCCGGGACACTGCCAAGCACCGGGCCCGCGATGCGTCAGTCAAGCGAGCGCCACGGCTTCGCCGGGGCGCGACGAGCGTTGGGGGGGGCCATGTCGGGGCCCCCATGTGAATCAAGCGAGCGTCACGGCTTCGCCGGGACGCTGCCGAGCGTCGGGGGGGTTGGGAGGGCCGTATCGGGGCCCCCCAAGTGGTAGATCGCCGTATGCAGGATGTGGGCGACGGGGCGGGGGCGGTCGCCGGCGACGATCACGAGATCGAGCTCGACGAACTCGCGTCCCTTCTTCTCGAACACCGAGCGCACGCGGCCGCGCGTGGCCAGTGTCTCGCCCACGCGGGCGCCGCCCAGGTGACGGATGACGCTGCCCGCGTGGATCCACGGCCCCAGGCGCACGTTCTGGCGCAGCGCCTTGTTCGCCTGATCGAGGAAGAACGCGGGATGCACCCAGCCGTCGCGGCCTCGATAGATCGGCAGCGGATCGGTGACGCGCTCCAGCCACTCGGCGGCGGCCCTCTCGTCGTAGCGATTCACCGGCGTGCCGAGCGCGTCGAGGGCGAGCAGGTGCTCGCGGGTCACGTCGGGCCGCGACTCGGGCAGCGGGCGCTGAGGGTACAGCGCGAGGTTGACCGGCGTCGGCGAGCCGGCCGGCAGCGAGGCCGATAGCGTGGCCGCCTCGGGCTCCGCGTCGGTGGCGCCGGTCACGGCCGCCGTGGCGCCGCCCGGCGCGCGCGCGGTCACGCCGCCGGTCACGTGCAGCGCCTCGCCGTCCAGGACCGGCTTGTGAAAGCGCACGGCGGCGGTACCGCGCTCCAGCCAGGCCGAGCCGAACGCCGCGACCAGCGGCTCGGTCAGGTACGCGTAGACGGTCACGCCGGGCACGAGGGCGCCGCGGAAGCCGTAACGCCGGGCGATGTCGTCGTCGTGGATCTTGTTCTCGCTGTTCGAGGAGGTATTGCGCGCCTTGACGCGGTAGTCGGGCAGGGGTTCAGGGTTCACGCGCGCGAGTGTACTGAAGGAGGCGCGGACGGGTCAACCGCGTCGGAGTCGCGTATACTTCGACCGGATGAAGGTCCTGATCATCGCGCTGGTCGTGCTCGCCGTCGTCGTCCTGGCCGTCGGGGCGTGGGCGGTCGGGATCTATAACGGGCTGGTCGCCCTCGACCAGAACGTCAACGAGAAGTGGGCGCAGGTGCAGAACGTCTATCAGCGCCGCGCCGACCTCATCCCCAACCTGGTCGAGACGGTAAAGGGCTTCGCTGCCCAGGAGCGGACCGTCCTCACCGAGGTCATCGAGGCGCGCGCAAAGGCCAGCAGCATCCAACTCACGCCGGAGGCGCTGAACGATCCCAAGGCCATGGAACGCTTCCAGGCGGCCCAGGGCCAGCTCTCAGGGGCGCTGAGCCGGCTGCTGGTGACGGTGGAGCGCTATCCCGAGCTCAAGAGCAATCAGAACTTCTTGTCGCTGCAGAGCCAGCTCGAGGGCACCGAGAACCGCATCGCCGTCGAGCGCCGGCGCTTCAACGAGGCCGTGCGCGAGTACAACACGCGGCTGGGCCTGTTCCCCGGCGTCGTCGTGGCGCGCCTGGCCGGCTTCCGGCCCAAGGCGTTCTTCGAGGCCGCGCCCGACGCCGCCACGCCGCCGAAGGTGAAGTTCTAGCCACGCTCGCAGTAGTTCTCCTCGCCCTCGCGCTCACCCTGCCGGCCGCGCCGACCCAGCGCGTGAACGACTACGCGCGGCTGCTGCCGGCCGACGCCCACCAGCGCCTGGAGACACGGCTGGCCGAGCGCGAGCAGGCCACCGGCGCCCAGATGGTGCTCGCGATCTTTCCCTCGCTCGAGGGCGAGAGCCTCGAAGACTTCAGCATTCGCCTGGCTCAGCAGTGGCGCGTGGGCCAGAAAAGCCTCGACAACGGCGCCATCCTGCTCGTGTTCGTGAAGGAGCGGCGCGTGCGGCTGGAGGTCGGCTACGGCCTGGAGCCGGTGGTGACCGACGCCGTCGCCGCCCAGATCATCCGCGAATCGATCGCGCCGCGGTTCCGCGAGCAGCGGTATGCGGCCGGCCTGGAGGCCGCGGTGGAGGCGGTCTACGCGCGCATCGAGAAGCGCGGCGTGCCCCCGGCGCCTCGCCACGCGTTCGGCGTGTCGCCGTGGACGCTCGGCGTGCTGGCGATCTTCGGCGTCATCGGCCTCATGCTGGCGCGCGAGGCCGCGGGCGGCCGGGCCCGGCGCCACGGCTACACGGCGGGCGGCCGGCGCGGCTGGGACTCGCCCTCCGTGATCGTCCCCCCGATCTTCAGTGGCTGGGGCGGCGGCCGCGGCGGCGGAGGCGGTGACTCCGGTGGCTTCACCTCCGGCGGCGGCAGCTTCGGGGGCGGCGGCGCGTCGGGAGACTGGTAATGGGAAAGCATCCGCGCTGGACACGGCAGCTGTTGTCGGACGCCGACCTGGAGGCGATCGCGGCGGCGGTCGCGGCCGCCGAGCACGAGACCTCGGGCGAGATCCGCGTCCACCTCGAGCGGCGGCTCCCGCGCCCTCGCGGCGCGCCGCCGGGCGACACGCTGGCGCGCGCGACCGAGATCTTCACCCGGCTTGGCATGCACGCGACGTCCGAGCGCAACGGCGTGCTGATCTATCTCGCCATCGAGGACCACAAGCTGGCCATCGCCGGCGACGCCGGCGTCCACGCGCGCGTCGGCGACGAGTACTGGCCGCGCGTGCGTGACGGCATGGTCGAGCGCCTGCGGCGCGGCGAGCCGCGCGAGGCCGTGCTGCACGCGGTGACCGAGGTGGGCCAGGTCCTGCGCCGCTTCTTCCCGCGCCGCCCCGACGACCGCAACGAGCTGAGCGACCAGGTCAGCCTGAACTGACGAGCGTCTTCTCCATGAAGAACCGCTGGTGACCCGGCGGATAGTTCTGGAGCACGCCGAACACCCGGTAGCCGAGCCGCTCGTAGAACGGCCGAGCCTGATAGCTGAACGTGTCGAGATGGGCGTGGGTACACCCGCGCTGAGCGGCGACGCGCTCGATCTCCGCCATGAGGCGGCTGCCCACTCCGGTGTGCCGACACGGTTCCGACACCCACAGCAGATCGATGTGTAGCCAGTTCCAGTTGATTGTTCCGACCGCGCCGGCCACGAGCGCGGCCTGCCGATCGCGAGCCAGGACCGCGATGGGCTGAAAGCCCGGAACACCGGTGGCCGGTAGCGCGTGTCGAGTGAGTCCGGCTTCGATGACGCGCCGGTCGTCCGGACTGAGGGCGCTCTCGACACTGATCATGTAGCTCATCGCCGGAAGTCGCGGCCCCGAAGATAGCCGACGCCTCCCGACCCCGCAACAGGTTGCCGACGAGCGATCGTGTATAGTCGGGACCTATGCACCGCGACGAGATCCCGACCCCCGCGCTGCTGCTCGACCTCGACCGTTTCGAACGCAATCTGACGCGCATGGCGACACACGTGCGAGCGGCCGGGAAGAACCTGCGCCCGCACGCCAAGACG
>Ga0210377_10003265_pt1 | contig 13977 bp, 12 predicted proteins | sample PLM4_65_b1redo_FD_155480 | JGI IMG/M metagenome (GOLD analysis project Ga0210377, IMG submission 155480) | Groundwater sediment microbial communities from an aquifer in East River, Colorado, USA - PLM4_65_b1 redo | ecosystem: Environmental > Terrestrial > Soil > Riparian zone | place: USA: East...
GGCCCATTCAACGGACCGGATGCAGTCCTCGATGAACTCGATTTCGTTGAAGGTGGTGATGATTGCGGTGATCGGCACCATCGCACCTTCAGTCTATCCCGAGCGAAGCGAGGGATCTTCTGTGCCGGCGGCACAGTCTATCCCGAGCGAAGCGAGGGATCTTCTGTGCCGGCGGCGATGAACGTGCATCGCTGCCGCCCAGTAGATCCCTCGCTTCGCTCGGGATGAACGATCGGAGCGATCTTCTGTGCCCCGGCGATGAACGTCCATCGCTGCCGCCCAGTAGATCGCTCGCTTCGCTCGGGATGAACGATCGGCAGTCCTCGATGAATTCGATTTCGTTGAAGGTGGTGATGATGGCGGTGATGGCAGGCACGGCAGAAGTTTATCCGTGTCATGAGGCATGAGGGCGCAAAGCACGCGTACCGCATGCCCCATGCCTCATGCCTCACAGCGTGTAGTTCTTCTCCAGCAGCACTCGCGCCCGGCGGTCGCGCAGATTGCGGATCTGCGATTCGATGTCGCGCTCGAACGGAATCTTGCGATGGCTGGCGTACACAGGCGCGTCGACCGTGATCTTCTTGAGCTCGCCACCGAATGTCTGGGGCGTGAGGTGCGCGGTCTCGTCCGCCAGCGCCTGCTGATCGTTCGGGAAGGACGCCTCGGTTACGATCGCAACCACATTCGGCGTCTTGTTCGACCGCTTCCAGATCTCTTCCGTCGGGCCGGTATCGCCCGTGAATGTAATGGCCTGGCCGTTCATCTCCACGATGGCGCCGGCCGCGGGAATCTGATGCTCGACCGGAATCGTTGTGAGCGCGATCTCGCCGAACGTGATCTTCTTGCCAGGCGAGAGCGCCCGGTACTGGACGACCGGCTTCTTCGTGGACTGAGACGTGATCGCCGAGAAATCCGGCCACACGAATCCGTTGAACACGTACTTGAACAACAGATCCATGACTTCGCGCAAAGCGAATATGGTGAGCGTCGGCGCGTTCTGGCTGAAGCGGTTGTGGATGAGATGCGGCAGATCGCGGATGTGATCGGCGTGAGAATGGGTGATGAAGACGCCCTGGATGCGCGCCTGCTGGATCAGCGACAGTTTCGACGTGAGCGTCCCGGCGTCGACAGCGAACCAGTCATCGATGAGGTATCCGGTGAGGTTGTGTTCCGCGTCGCACGCGCCGTAGGCGCCGAGCACCTTGAGCCGCATTCCCCTGCCTTACACTCTCATCGCGATTGGAGACTGGTCCCCTATTGTTGCAGCGGAAACACTTGCGTGTCCAGCATCGCTCGTTGTAAGCGTCGCTGACACACGCGATTAGCGCAATATGTCCACCAGACGCGATCCGCTGCAGCAGTTCCACCCGGCCGTTCGCGACTGGTTCGCAGCATCCTTCGCCGCTCCCACGCGCGCGCAACAGCTCGGCTGGCCCGCGATTTCGGCGGGCGAGTGGACGCTCATCTTCGCGCCGACCGGCAGCGGCAAGACGCTGACGGCCTTCCTGTGGTGCATCAACCGGCTGATGTTCGAGCCTCCGCCGGACAAGAAGCGCCGCTGTCGCGTCGTCTACATCTCGCCGCTGAAGGCGCTGGCCGTCGACGTCGAGCGCAACCTCCGATCGCCTCTCGCCGGCATCGCGAATCTCGCGAGCTCGAGCCGCGAGCCGTTCGTGACACCGCAGATCGCGATCCGCACCGGCGATACCCCTTCTTCCGAGCGCGCCCGGTTCCTGCGCGAGCCGGCGGACATTCTCATCACCACGCCGGAGTCGCTCTATTTGCTTCTCACGTCGAACGCGCGCGAGATGCTGCGCGGCGTCGACACCGTCATCATTGACGAGATTCACGCGCTCGTTCCCAACAAGCGCGGCGCGCATCTGGCGATCTCGCTCGAGCGGCTGTCGCAACTGACCGAGGAGCCGCCGCAGCGCATCGGGCTGTCGGCGACGCAGCGTCCGCTGGAGGAGGTGGCGCGTTTCCTGGGAGGGGCGGAGTGCAGAGCCCTCGCCCCGCGACAGCGGGGAGAGGGTGGCCGAAGGCCGGGTGAGGGGCCGACCCTCACCCGCCGCTCCGCGGCATCCTCTCCCGCGAGCGGGAGAGGGACCGAAGAGACCATCCACGACGAGTTCGCCGATCATCACAAGACGCGCTTCCGCCCCGTCACGATCGTCGACACGGGCGAGAAGAAACAACTCTCGCTGCGCGTCGAGGTGCCGGTCGAGGAGATGGCAAAGCTCAACGAGCAGGCCGATCCGCTGCCGAGCGGTCCGGCCGCGCAAGGGACGCATCGCGCGTCGATCTGGCCGGCGATCCATCCGCGGCTTCTGGAGCTCATCCGGCAGCATCGCTCGACGCTGATCTTCGTCAACTCGCGCCGCCTGGCGGAGAGGCTCGCGGCCGCGCTCAACGAGCTGGCCGGGGAGACGCTCGTGCAGGCGCACCACGGCTCCATCGCGCGCGCACAGCGCATCGAGATCGAAGACAACCTCAAATCCGGCCGGCTGCCGGCGCTCATCGCCACGTCATCGCTGGAGCTGGGCATCGATATGGGTGCGGTCGATCTCGTGATTCAGATCGAAGCGCCGCCGTCGATCGCCAGCGGCATGCAGCGCATCGGGCGCGCCGCGCATCAGGTCGGCACGACGAGCGAAGGCGTGATCTTTCCGAAGTACCGCGGCGATCTTGTCGCATGCGCCGCGGTCACAGCGGCGATGCATGCGGGCCGCATCGAGCCGACGCGATATCCGCGCAACCCGCTCGACATCGTGGCGCAACAGGTCGTGGCGATGGTCTCCGCGGACGACTGGCCGGCCGACGACCTCTTCGCGACGATTCGCTGCGCCGCGCCTTTCGCGGAGCTGAGTCGCGGCGCGTTCGATGGAGTGCTCGACATGCTGTCGGGTCTCTACCCATCGGACGAGTTTGCGGAGCTGCGCCCGCGCATCACGTGGGATCGATCAACGAACATCATCGTCGCGCGCCCCGGAGCGAAGCGCGTGGCGATCCTCAACGGCGGAACGATTCCCGATCGCGGCCTCTTCGGTGTGTTTCTGACGGGGGCGGAGCGGGGAAGCGCGCGCGTCGGCGAGCTCGATGAGGAGATGGTCTTCGAATCGCGCCGGGGCGAGACCTTCCTCCTCGGCGCGTCGACGTGGCGCATCGAAGAGATCACGCACGATCGCGTGCTCGTCACACCAGCACCGGGCGAGCCGGGGAAAATGCCGTTCTGGAAAGGCGATGCCGCGGAGCGCACCGTGCCGTTCGGCGAAGAGATCGGGCGGCTCGTCCGCGAGCTGCGCGAGATGAAGCCGCGCGATGCCGTGAAGCGGCTGATGCGCGAGCACGATCTCGACACGCTCGCGGCGGAAAACCTTCTCCAGTACCTCGACGATCAGCAGGAGGCGACCGGCGCGATTCCCGACGATCGCACGATCGTCGTCGAACGCGTGATGGACGAGATGGGCGACTGGCGCGTGTGCGTCCTCACGCCGTTCGGCGGACGGATTCACGCGCCGTGGGCGATGGCCGCGACGGCGAAGATCCGCAACGAGCTGGCGATCGACGTCGAGACGATGTGGAGCGACGACGGCTTCATCATCCGCTTCCCGGAAACCGATCTGCCGCCGCGCGCGGAGCTCGTGCTCCCCGATCCGGACGAAGTCGAACATCTCGTCGTGCGACAGCTCGGCTCGAGCTCGATGTTCGCCGCGAAGTTCCGCGAGGCCGCCGCGCGCGCGCTGCTGCTCCCGCGCATGCGGCCGCAGGGCCGTTCGCCGCTGTGGCAACAGCGGAAGCGGGCCTACGACCTTCTGCAGGTCGCATCGCGCTTCGGGTCGTTTCCGATGATCCTCGAGGCATACCGCGAGTGCCTGCGCGACGTCTTCGACGTTCCCGCGCTCGTCACGACGATGAAGAAGATCCGTGAGCGGCAGATCCGAGTCGTCACGGCGGACACGCCGAAGCCGTCGCCGTTCGCAGGATCGCTGCTCTTCCGCTATGTCGCGAACTTCATCTACGACGGTGACGCTCCTCTCGCCGAACGCCGCGCGCAGGCGCTCTCCATCGACCAGGCCCAGCTCCGCGAGCTCCTCGGCGAGCCCGAGCTGCGCGAGCTGCTCGACCCGGCGTCGATCGAGCAGACCGAGCTCGAGCTCCAGCATCTCGACGAGAAGAGGAAGGCACGGTCGATCGATGCCATTCACGACATGCTGCTGCGGATCGGCGATTTGACGGCGGAGGAAGCTGAGGCGCGCTTCAGTGTGGCGCCGCCGACCTCGGCGAAGCCACACCTGAGAGAACTCGTTGCGCAGCGGCGCATCATCGAGGTGACGATCTCGCGCCAGAAGCGTTTCATCGCCATCGAGGATGCCAGCCGCTACCGCGACGCGCTCGGCACACCGCTGCCGCCCGGTATCGCCGAGCGTTATCTCGAGCCGGTCGCCGATCCCATGGGCGACCTCGTGCTGCGCTACGCGCGAACGCATGGACCGTTCACGCCCGATGAAGTGGCGAATCGCTACGGCCTCGGCAACGCGGTGGTGACATCCACGTTGGAGCGCTTCGTGGAGCGCGGCCGAGTCGTCGAAGGTGAGTTCCGTCCGAACGGCACGCAGCGCGAGTGGTGCGAGGCCGAAGTGCTGCGCACGATCCGCCGGCGAGCGCTGGCGAAACTGCGGCACGCGGTCGAACCGGTCGAACCGAGCGCGCTGGCGCGACTGCTCGCTTCGTGGCAGGGCGTCACGCGAAAGCGGCGCGGACTCGATGCATTGCTCGAGGTGATCGAGACGCTGCAGGGTTACCCTCTTGCCGCATCGATCTTCGAGAGCGAGATCCTCGGCGCGCGGCTGCAGGAGTACAAGCCGTCCGACCTCGACACCCTGAGCGCGGCGGGCGAGATCGTCTGGCGCGGCGTCGAGCCGCTCGGCGAACGAGATGGACGCGTCGCAATCTATCTGACCGATCAGTTCACGCTGCTCAGTGGGGCGCCGGCGCCCTCGCCGGCGCATGGTTTGGAAGAGACGATCCTGGACTACCTCGCGAAGAACGGCGCGTCATTCTTCGCGCAGATCCAGCAGTCGGCGGGCGGATTCCCGAACGATCTCGTCGATGCGCTCTGGAACCTCGTGTGGAAGGGGGCGATCACGAACGACACGTTCCATGCGCTGCGTGCGTTCACGCGGGGATCGCCGACGGCCCGACGCGTGACGACGCCGCGCGGCGCGTTCCGCTCGCGTCGCGTCGCGCCGGCGAACACGCAAGGCCGCTGGTCGCTCATTCCCGAATCCCGCGCCAATCCGACAGAGCGCGCGACGGCGATCGCGCAGCAGCTCCTCTCCCGCTACGGCGTGCTGACGCGCGAGGCGCCGGGAGCGGAGAACATCGCCGGCGGCTTCAGCGCGATCTATCCGGTGCTGCGCGCGATGGAGGACGCCGGCCGCATCCGCCGCGGATACTTCGTGGCCGGGCTGGGCGCGACGCAGTTCGCGACCGCGGGCGCACTCGATGTCCTGCGCTCGTATCGAGACGAGCCCGAGCAACGCGAGACCGCGTTCATCGCCGCGACCGATCCTGCCAATCCGTACGGCGCGATCGTGAAATGGCCCGAGGCGAGCGAGCGCAATCTGACACGCAGCGTGGGCGCAGGCGTCATCCTCGTGAACGGCGCGCTCGCCGCGTACGCCGGCCGCGGAGAGAAACAGATCGTGACGTTCCTGCCGGAAGATGAGCCGGCGCGCGGCACCGTTGCGCGCGAGATCGCGAAGGCCCTCGCCTCGCGCGTCGAGGACGGCACGCGACGCGCGCTGCTCATCAGCGAAGTCGACGGCAAACCGGTCGCGCGCAGTCCGCTCGCGCCATTCCTCGCCGAGGCCGGCTTCACACCGTCGGCGGTCGGGTATCAGAAACGCGCCACCATCGCGGAGCGGAAGCGCACCGATGCCTGAAGGCGACACGATCTTCCGCGCTGCGCGAACGCTGCACCAGGCTCTGGCCGGCAAAACGGTGACCCGCTTCGAGACGGTGCTTCCGAAGCTCGCGCGCGTCGACGATCAACAACCGATCGCCGGGCGCCGCATCCAGCGCGTCGAATCCGCCGGCAAGAACCTCATCATCGCGTTCTCCGGCGATCTCTATCTACGCACGCACATGCGCATGAGCGGAAGCTGGCACGTCTACCGGCCTGGCGAGCGATGGCAGCGGCGTCGCGACGACATGCGCATCGTGATCGCCACCGAAGATTTCGTCGCGGTCGGCTTCAACGTTCCGGTCGCGGAGTTTCACGACGAACGCAGCCTCGCGCGCAACGACGATCTCCGCCTGATCGGTCCCGATCTCCTCGGCACTGCATTCGACATGGCCGAGACGAGCCGCCGGATGCGCGCCCGGCCGCAAAGCGAGATCGGACAGGTGCTGCTCAATCAACGCGTCGTCGCAGGAGTCGGCAACGTCTACAAATCCGAAGTGCTGTTCCTGGCCGGAGTGAATCCATTTGCGACGATCGAAGCGCTGACCGACGAGGCGCTCGAGCGGATCATCGCGGTCAGCCGCGAGGTCCTGCAGCGGAACACATCGCCCGACGCGCACCAGCGCCGGACCACGCCATTCCTGAATCCCGACCAGCCGTTGTGGGTCTATGGCCGCGGAAGACTGCCGTGCCGGAAATGCGGGACGGCCATCGAGGTGCGGGCGCAGGGTTCCGACGCGCGGCTGACATTCTGGTGTTCGAGGTGCCAGGTGTAGTGTGGCGCCGCCGAAGTCGGCGGCGCCACACAGAATCCGGTAACCTTCAGCGTTGAATGAGCGAAATCAGCCTCCTCGTGTTGAGCCTGAAGATCGCGGCACTGAGCACGATCGCGATCATCATTCCTGCGCTCGCGCTCGCCGCGTGGTCGTGGCAGCGCTCGGGAGCATGGCGCGCGCTCGTCGACGCGACGGCGATGCTGCCGCTGATCCTCCCGCCCACCGCCGTCGGTTTCGTTCTCCTCATGATCCTCGGCCGGCGCAGCACGATCGGGCACATGCTCGAGCGCATCGGCATCAGCGTTCTCTTCACGCCGACGGCGGCGGTGATCGCGGCGGCGGTGATGTCGTTCCCGCTGATGTTCGTGATGTTCCGCGCGGCGATCGACAGCACAGAGCTGCGCTATTTTCAGATCGCGCGCACGCTCGGTGCGACGCCGTTGCGGGCGTTCATGCGCGTGACGCTGCCGCTCGCGTGGCGCGGCCTCGCGGCGGGGGTCCTGCTCGCCTACTGCCGCGCGATCGGCGAGTTCGGCGCGACGGCGATGATCGCCGGCAACATCCCCGGCCGGACGCAGACGCTGGCGCTGGCCATCTACCAGCGCGTCGAAGCGGGCCGTGAAGAGGATGCTCGCACGCTCGTCGTGTACGTCGTGCTTCTCGCGCTGACGTCTCTCATCGCCAGCGAGGTGCTCATCAGTCGCCAGCGGAAGCGGACGGCGTGATCACGATCGACATCCGCCAGCCGCTCGCGCGATTCACGCTCGAAGTCTCCTGCTCGCTGGAGGAACCGGTGACCGCGGTCGTCGGAGCGAGCGGATCGGGCAAGACATCGCTGCTCGAGGCGATCGCCGGCCTTCGCGCGGCGACACGCGGCCGTATCGCCATCGACGGTTCCGTTCTGCTGGACAGCGAGAGGGGGATCGCCCTCCCGCCCGATCAGCGCCGGGTCGGATACGTGCCGCAGGAGATCGCACTCTTCCCGCATCTTCGGGCCCGCGACAACGTGACGTTCGCCAGCCGCGATCCGGCGCACCTGGCGATGCTTTCAGAAATTCTCGAGCTCGCGCCGTTGCTCGATCGATTTCCATCGGCGCTTTCGGGAGGCGAGCGCCAGCGCGTCGCGCTCGCGCGCGCGCTGATGGCCCACCCGCGGCTGCTGCTGCTCGACGAGCCTCTCGCAGCGCTCGACCAGCCGCTGCGTGAGCGCATCCTCGTCTATCTTCGAAGAATCCGTGACCGCGAGCGCCTGCCGATGATCTACGTCACGCATCAGCCGGTCGAGGCGATGGCGCTGGCGAACTTCTGCATCGTCCTGCGCGATGGCCGAGTCGCCGGTCAGGGCAAACCGGATGACGTCCTTCGCGATCCGCGCGTCGCAGCCACGACCGACGTCGACAACGTCTTCGAGGTGTTCGATCCGCAACACGATCCCACGAAAGGCACGACGCGCGTGCGGACGAGCGACGGAGTCGCCCTCGTGCTGCCTTACGATCATGTCAGCGCGGCCGTGTTCCCGCTCGTCGTGCGCATCAGCGGTGAAGAGATCGTCGTGTTCGGCCGGAGGCCTGAATCGGTGTCGTCGCGGAACATCCTGGAGGGGCCGATCACCGATCTCCGCGTCCACGAAGGGATGGCGGATCTCACGATCGCCGCGCCGATGCCGATTCGCGTGCGCCTCACGCGCAGCGCCGCCGAAGACCTCGGACTCGCCGTCGGACATCGCGTGTGGATGGCGCTGCGATCGCGCTCCTTCCGCGTGATCGGTTGACCCATCCGGTACAATCACGCGCGTTGGCGATCATTCTTCCGTTTCCAATGACGGCGCCGGAGATGCGCATCCTCCAGGAGTTCCGGCGAATCGCCGCCGACACGATGGGGATCGCGGCGATCAAGGCGCTCAAGCATCCGGCCGGCGGTGGCGAAGCTCCCGCGCACTCACTGATGGAGAAGGGTTATCTCACCGCCGACGAGAGCCGTCAGAACTTCACGTTGACCGAAAAAGCCAAGAGCTTTCTTGCGATTGACGCGCGTCCGGAGAGCGAAGAATCCGGTGGCGCGGTCGAAGGACCGACCGCGTGATGCACAGAATCAGGTGCACCTTTAAGTAACGAATCTTCAGAGATTTACCGCACCAGACCCTCCCCACCGCCCGCCGTCCGATTCGAGCCGTCAGCGGGTAAAATGTGTTGACTCAAGTAGTTAACCGGCTTACGATGTACTGCTGAGGATCGAAATGAAGCATGGCGACAAAGCAAAAGCGAAAACAGCCAAAGCAGCCAGCAAAACCTCGAGCAAAAGCCGCAAAGTCAGCGCAGCCAAAGCGGGCCGCAAAGCCGGCACGAACCTCAAAAGCAGCAAGCCGCAAACCCACAGCAAAACCAGCCCAGCGAAAACCAGCAGCAAGCCGGCCGGCGGCAACGGGAAGCCAAAGGGCCGCGGGCCAGTTGACGCCCTCGGGTTTACCAACCCTCTCGTCGCTTCAGCCTTCAAGCGCGCTATCAAGAAGTTCCCCACTGCTTTCCGCCGCCTCACCGATTGACGGGGGCATTCGCTATCTGACGGTGCAGGACGTCGTCGAACTGCACCGCGCGGTCAGCGCGGAATTCGGTGGCACGCAGGCGCATCCCGGCGTCGTCGATTCTCAATTCGGACTTCTCAACGCGGTGCAGCGGCCGCAGGTCACGACGCTCGGCCGTGAAGCCTATCCCTCGTTCTCCGACAAAGTCGCGGCATTCGTATTCGCACTGCTGCAGGCGCGGCCGTTTCGCGGAGGAAATCGCCGCGTGGCACTGGCATCGATCTTCGCCTTCTGCGAACTGAACAACCGCGCGATCGACACGCGCGTGCTCGATGAGAGGACGGCCGAGACGCTCGTGAAGCGCGCGGCGGCGCATCGCGAGCTCGGCATCCCTCCGGAAAACGTCTTCCGCGAGATTCGCGAGACGCTACATCGCGCGATCGCTCAGGGTTAACCCTACGCCGCTTTGTCCCGCGACTCGCGCCGGTGCATCTGGGAATTGATGCGGCCGAGGAGGATGCGGCAGACGCGGAGATCGTGACCGGCATCGATGAGCAGCACCGTGATGTCGCCGCCTCCCCACATCAGACCCGCCAGGACGAGCAGCCGGGTTGCTTCGCCGAGAAGCGTGAGCAGCGCGCCCTGACCTTCGGTGACCAGCCCCGTGACGACCTCCCCGATCAGCATCACCATCATCAGGATCGCCAGAATCTTGAAAAGACGCGCGATGTAACGCAGCGTCACGTACGGCTCGAGGTCTTTCGTCCGGACCTCTTCGTCTGACGCCCGCTTGTCGTCCGCATTAATCGGCGGAGCACCGCATGCCGGGCACACCGCCGACGGATTGGTGCGGATCGATCCGCATTCCGGGCATTTCACTTCATCGACCACAAAACCTCCTTGAACACCCACTATCCGTTGCCGGTGCCGCGCCAACGGGCCCGATAGCCGCGCACGTCGATGTGCGTGAACGGCCCGTGACCGCAACATGCGGAATAAACGCCAATGCCGCCGACGAACGACGGGTGCTTCTGCTCCACCCGTTCGGCGGCTACCCGGATGACGTCCGCGTCCCTCGCATCCACGCGACCATCCCGATTGAGGTCATCCATGCTGCCGTTCCTGTCGTTATCGACAAAGACGTCCGCCGCGTCGCCATAGATGTGACGGCTGAGGTTGGCTCGGCCTTCGGTGTTGCCGCCGCTGGTGTTGTAGTTCGGCGAGCGAAAACCACTCATCACAGTGACGTGGCTGACGTTCACTCCCATCGCCTCCAACTCCTGCATCGTGAGCTCGAGCTTGTCGACGAGATTCGGATTGAGCGGAGTGTATTTCGGCCAGACGTTCGGCTGGTCGTGCGTCAGAAAGTCGCGCAGCCGGAAGTGCTCCGACACCGGCGTGTCCTGGTTCTGCGGCGTGACCTCGATGAATCCCGACGGCGTCGCGTACGCCGGTGACTTCGGTTGACTGCCGCGTTCGAACGGCCAGTTGCCGAGGTAGTAGAGACCGATCTTCCCCTTCTCTTTTTTTGCGACCGGCACGAGCGTGAAGAGATTGAAATCGCGCAGCGCCCGCGTGGCCTGATCGATCTGCGACGCGAGTTTGTACATCCCCGGATTCTGCGGCGCGGCCTGCGGCACGGCGGAAGAGATCGGCGCACCCGGCTGACGCGTCGCGAACAGCAGCTTTCCGCTCTCGCCGCCCAGCTTCTTCAACATGGCGTCGTTGAGGAACGGGGTCCGCACCGCCGGCCCCGTGAGCGCGGACGTGATCGCTTTCGAAGGAGCGACCACAGGTGCCGGTGCCGCCGCGACCGGTCCACCCGCCGCCTTCTGCTCGCGCTCGAGCTCTCTGTGCTGCCGCTGCATCTCCACGATCGCGCCCACCCACCCCGTCACCATCAGGAGGACCACGATCACCGCGATCCATGTGAAGACGTGCTCCTGCCGTTCGGTCAGACCACCGTAGACCCGGTGACGGCGCGGGACGCTCGGCAGTAACCCTGCGTTCGTCGTCACGACAGCCGCAGAGGGTTCACGACGCGTGCCGTTTCATGGGAAATACCCCTTCGGTATCCGCAACCTTTGCCCCAGCCGCGACGAGACGGCGAGGTCATGCCACTGATCGGCCGCGCTCGCGTCGGAGTAGAAGACGATTCTGTACTGACTGCGCAGCTCATTTGCGAGCCGGGCATAGACTCCAGGAAGCTCGCGCTCTTTCTGGATGATGAAGTACGTCGCGCCCGTGTCGCGCGCGATTCCGGCCAGGCGGCGCGCTTCGAGATACCCGACGCCGAATCGCATCAGCCGCGACAGCATCTTGTTCTTGATGATCGGATACATGGGAACGCCGGCGTAGCGCGCGTAGTGAATCACGTGATCGAGCTTGAACTTGCTTCCCTGATCGACACCATCCGTGAGCACGACGAGCGCGTGACGCCCGGGCATCTTCTGCAGGTCGAAGAGCATCTCGATGACACTGTCGTACAGGTGCGTTTCGCCCGACGGCTTCACGCGGTCGACCGATTGCGCCGCCGCATTGAAGTCGTTCGTGAACGCGGTGAGCCAGAACAGGCGCTGATTGAAACCGACGACGGCGATGCGGTCCTGCGGCCGGAGCAGCGTCTGCGCGAACTGACGCGCCGCCGCTTTCACCACCGGCAGCTCCTCGAGCATGCTCTCCGAGTAGTCGATCAGCAGGATCACGTTCAGCGGCTGATCCGATGCCGGCACGAGCGCCTCGATCTTCTTCGGCTTGCCGTTGTCGAGCAGCGTCAGATCGGCCGCACTCACGTCACCGGGACCGCTGGCGACGGACATCGGAACGTGTTGCAGCGCGACTTCGATCTGGTCGTTCGGCTGGCTGCCGAAGAACACGACGTCATTCGCTTCGACACCTTCACTGCTGCGCGCAACGACACGCGCGTAAGTCGACTGCGGGGCTGCTTTCACGTCGAACGTCGTCGCGTACGGCGGTGCCTTGGCCTCCCCGACCTTCTGCTCGCCGACGTAGAACTCCACGGTCGCGACGCCGAGGTCCTCCGGCTTGATGACGTTGGCGGAGAGCGTCAGCGTGCCGCTGGCGGGCAATTGCCGCGGCGCCTCCAGACGGACGCGGAACGGTGGCCGCGGATCATTGAGGACCATCTCGTCCTCGCCGACGGCGTTGTTCGCGCTGTCGTACCCGACGGCGCGGAGCCGCAGCCGCCGGATGTATTCACCGACGGGAACCTGAATCGTCCCGCTCCGGCCCGGCACTTCGGACCACTTCACGCCATTGATGGACAGCACGATGCGCGATACAGGCTCCGTGGCACTCACCGGCACGTAAACCAGGCCGTGCACCAGACCCTCGGGCTTCTCGGTAATGCGGACGGTCTGGGCCTGCGCCGACAGACAGAGGAGAGACAGAACGATGAACGATGAAGGATGAACGATGAACTTCACGGCTCTCCTGAACAGCCGTTCGTCGTTCATCGTTCCGCGTTCCGCGTTCATCGTTCCAGGAGCGACGAGAGTGCTTTGGCTCGGCCTCCACCCGCCGGCAACACCTGCTCCATCGTGCACTGCCGCGGTTTCTTGTCCGGTCGCCAGCGGAGGAATTTCGAGCCGTGGCGGAATCGTCCCTGCGAGAAGTAGTCGTACTCGACCTCGCAGACGAGCTTCGGCCGCACGGGCGCCCATTCGCCGGTCCGTTCGCTCGCCCAACGCGATGGACCGCCGGGCACGCGCACCTCGAACGGGTTGTCGGTGCGTATGGACTCGAGTTTCTGCGTCAGCGCTTCGCGATCCGATCTCTTGATTGAGGACGTGTGGCCGATGTACACGAGCCGTCCCTCGCTGTCGTAAAGGCCGAGGAGGAGCGAGCCGACGGCTTTCGTGCCTTCGCCGTAGCGAAAGCCGCCCACGACGCAATCCGCGGTCTTGAGGTGTTTCACTTTGACCATGCCCGCGCGATCGCCGGAGTGATACGGCTCGCCGAGGCGCTTGGCCATCACGCCGTCGAGACCGACGGATCCGAACTTGTCGAACCACTGCAGCGCGATCTTCCGATCCCTCGTGGCCGGCGAGAGTTGAATGACCGGCAAATCGACCTTCTCGAAGAACTGCTCGAGCTTCGCGCGTCGCTCTTCGATCGGAAGATCAGTGAGGAGCCTTCCCTTCCAGTAGAGCAGATCGAACGCGAAATATTGCGCCGGACGTTCGGCCGCCAGTTTGCGGATGCGCGACTCCGCCGGATGGATGCGCAACAGCAGATCGTCGAACGAGAGGTGTCCCTCCACCGGAACGACGATCTCGCCGTCAATCACGAAGTCTTTGTGCTTCAGCGACAGCAACGCCTCGACGATCTCGGGAAAGTAACGGCCGAGCGGCTGGCCCGCCTTCGACTGAACCGCAATCGTGTCGCCGGATCGGAAGACGATCGCGCGGAAGCCGTCCCACTTCGGCTCGAAGAGCCACTTGTCGCCGGTCGGAACACTGTCGACGCGCTTCGCCTCCATCGGCGGATAGGGCGGGCGGATGGGGAGATCGAGCGCGGGGAAACCGTGTGTGGTGATCGGCGGGGCTGTTGCTGTTTTTGGCATTGATGTCATCGAACCAAGAATTTCGAATGAAGAATGAAGAATTGGAGACCGAAGCATTCTTCGTAATTCTTAATTCGAAATTCGAAATTCTTCATTCCTTTCCTGCGCGGCGCGCACGCTTTTTTTCCGG
>Ga0210377_10003266_pt1 | contig 13969 bp, 12 predicted proteins | sample PLM4_65_b1redo_FD_155480 | JGI IMG/M metagenome (GOLD analysis project Ga0210377, IMG submission 155480) | Groundwater sediment microbial communities from an aquifer in East River, Colorado, USA - PLM4_65_b1 redo | ecosystem: Environmental > Terrestrial > Soil > Riparian zone | place: USA: East...
CTTTCAGGTACCAGCTCGTCTGAAATGGCAGGGCGTCGCACAGCTCGTTGAACTTCAGGACGAGATCTCGCATGGGATGTCGCTCCTCGCGGTTAGCGCTTGTCGAGCCAGACGTTCCAGAAATGCATGTAGGGGCCCGGCTCGTAGCCGAGCACGTCCTTGCGGCGGGCGTCGAGGCGAAAGTAGTCGCCGATCTTGAGGCGCGGCGCCTCCGTGTAGAAGATCGTCTGCACCTTCTCCCACAGGGCGTAGCGCTTCTTGAAATCGAGCTCCCGGCCCATCGCCTGCAGCAGCTGGTCCTTCTCGGGACTGCACCACCACCCGGGCCACTCGCACAGCACCTGGGCCGAGGTGGTCGGCTCCGGTACGAACGTGAAGGCCGTGCTGAACGCGTCCCACAGCTCCGGCTTGTTGCGCCGCTGCACGACGGTGGCCCAGTCCGACACCTGCAGGTCGATCTTGAAGCCGACCTCCTCGAGCTGGCTCTTGGCCACCACCGCCGGCTTGTAGTGGTGCTCGTACTCGGTCGTCACGATCCAGCGCATCGGCTGGCCCGTGTAGCCCGCCTCCTTCAGGAGGCGCCTGGCCTTGTCCTTGTCGCGCTGGTTATAGCCCGCGGCGGCGATCTTCGAGTGCCACGGCAGCTCCTGGAAGAAGAGCCCGGGATCGAGACGGTAGAAATCCTTGTGGCCGAGCCCGGCCAGCATCATGGGCTCCACGTCGAGCGCGGCCTGGGCGGCCTGGCGCAGCCGCTGGTCGGTCATCAGGCCTTGCTTCATGTTGAAGACGACGGTCACCCAGCCGTACGGCTTGACCACCACCGTCTCGACGCCCGGCGACGACTTCATGCGGTCGTACTGGTCCGGCTTGACCTGCTGGATGTAGTCGTACTCGCCGGTCACCATGCCGGCCTGCCGCGTCGCGTAGTCCGGCACCGGCATGAAGAGGATCTCGTCCACGTACGCGGTGCGGCGTCCGGCCAGGCCGCTGGGCGCTTCGGCGCGCGCGGCGTAGCCGTCGAAGCGCGCGAGCTTGATGTGGCGGTCCGGCTTGTGCTCGACGAACTTGAACGGCCCGGTGCCGACGAACTCCTTGAGCTGGCCCTCGCCGGCCGCGTCGATCGCGTCCTTGGAATAGATCAGGGCGGCATTGTCGACCTGGGCGAGCACGGTCAGCAGGCTGCCCGAGGGTTCCTTGAGCCGGATCTCGATGGCGTTCGGTCCCTTGGCCTCCACCGCCTCCACGACCTTGAAGGTCGCCTTGCCGGTGCTGGCCATCGCGCCCCAGCGCTTGAGCGAGGCGACGACGTCGGCCGAGGTGAGCGGCTTGCCGTTGTGGAACTTCACGTCCTTGCGCAACCGGATCACGTAGCGCTTGCCGCCGTCGAGCACCTCATGGCCCTCGGCCAGCAGCGGCACTGGCTGGTACTTGGCGTCGAGCGCGTACAGGCCCTCCAACATGTTGATGGCGATCTCGCGCGTGATGACCGCGGTCGTCGTGTGCACGTCGAGCGTGGGCGGCTCGCCGATCATGCCGACGCGGAGCACGCCGCCCTTCCGGGGGCTCTGCGACTCGCCCGGCGCCACCGCCAGGCCCACGACCATGGCAACAGCGCTCAGCAGCCCGAGAAGTCTGAGGAGCCTCACCCGCATCGTCGCCTCCCGTCGGACAGGCGCTTTGCACGATACCACGGCCCGAGCGGATCGACGGCCGGCCGGCGATCACGTCGGCGCAGGCATGGTATGGTGGCGTCCATGGCTAGGCGTGGCTCGATCGTCCTGCTCCTCGCCGTCACGACGTGCGTGCTCTCGCACGCGGCGGCCGTCCACGCCGGCGACATCCAGGGCCGCGTCCTGTTGGCCGGCGACGTGCCGGCGCCCAGGAAGGTTCCGATCACCATCGATCAGTACATCTGCGGCACCGAGCAGCTCGCGGGCGACCTGGTCGTGTCCGGCGCGCGGGAGATCCGGAACGTCGTCGTATGGCTCGAGAATCCGCCGTCGGGCGCGCCGTCGCCGCCACCGGCCGCGCCCGTGCCGATGGACCAGAAGGACTGCGCGTTCGTGCCGCGGGTCGTCATCGTGCCCGCGGCGGGGACGGTGGAGTTCCTCAACAGCGACCGCCTCCTCCACAATCTCCACAGCGTGTCCAAGGACAACGCTTCGTTCAACCGGACGCAGCCGAAGGGCCGCACGATTCCGATCACCTTCGCGAAGCCCGAGATCGTGCGCGTCGACTGCGACCTGCATTCGTGGATGCGGGGCTGGGTGGTGGTGATCCCCCACCCGTTCTATGCGCTGACCGACGCGCAGGGACGCTTCAAGCTCGACAACGTGCCGCCCGGCCAGTACACGCTGCGCAGCTGGCACGAGCGGCTCGGCGAGTCGTCCCGGCCGGTGACACTCGCGGCCGAGCGTGCAGCGCCGGTGACCATCGAGCTGCGGGCGCGCTAGGCGGCCCCCCGGCCGTCACCTCACGGCACGACGGCGATCTTCTTCGACGCCTCCCACGCGGCGGAGTGCGTCGGCTCGGCCAGCACCCGCAGCATCCCGCCCTCGTCGAGCGCGATGGTGAAGGTCACCTTGGGAGCCGAGAACACCGGATGCAGATAGACGCGCGCGATCTCCGCCGTGTCCTTGTAGAGGGCGATGTAACGGACGAAATGCTCGGCGAGCGACGGGTGCGTGTCGGTGCCGACACCGACCGTCACCTCGAACCACTGTCCGCGCTTCACCGAGTCGGGCGCGCTGATGCGCGGCGTGTGCTTCTGATCGAAGCTCGATCGCACCTCCCGGAACTCGGGCGTGAACTGCTCCTCTTGCCCGCCCATCGCCGGCGGCGGCACCACGAGGAGCAGGCCGAGCCACAACGCGACGGCCACCGATCGCACCACGCGGCTCCACCGGTCTCGCGACTGTTTCATGCGGGGATCTCCTCGTTCGTCCTCACCGCTCGGCGAGAAACGTCTGGATGAGGGCCAGCAGCTCCCGGGGACTGTAGGGCTTGGCGATGTACGCCGAGGCGCCGGCCGCCATCGCGCGCTGGTCGTCGCCGCTCAGCGCGAACGAGGTCACGACGATGATGGGGACGTCGGCCGTGGCCGGATCGGCCCGCAGCGCGCGCGTCACGTCCAGCCCGGACATCTTCGGCAGTTGGACGTCCATGAGGATGAGGTCCGGGCGTTCCTCACGGACCATCCCTAGCGCGGCCTCGCCGTCAGCCGCCTCGCGCAGGCGATAGCTCGTCCGGCTGAGCAGCTGGCGCACGATCTTTCGGTTGTATTCGTTGTCCTCCACGTACAGCACGGACTTCATGCGGTCACCACCACCCGGAGCGGCACCGCGAACCAGAACATCGAGCCGCGGCCGGGGTCGCTCTCGACGCCGATGCGGCCGCCGTGCATCTCGATGAACCGCTTGGTGATGCTGAGGCCCAGCCCGGTGCCGCCGAACTCCCGGGTGACCGCGGCGTCGACCTGGCGGAACTCGTCGAAGACCTTCTCGAGCTCGTCCTTGGGGATCCCGATGCCCGTGTCGACGACCCGGTAGATCAGCTCCTCGCCCTGCTGCTCGACGGTGATGTCCACCCGTCCCTGCCGGGTGAACTTCAGCGCGTTGCCGGCCAGGTTCATCAGGCACTGCCGGATGCGCCTGGCGTCGCCGTAGGCGATCGGCAGCCGTGGCGACACCCGGCTCTCGAACTCCAGCCCTCGCTCGACCGCCAGCGATCGGAGCGACACCCGCACCGAGTCGACGACATCCTGCACGGCGTACTCCTCCAGGGCCAGGTCCATCCGGCCCGCCTCGATCTTGGCCAGGTCCAGCACGTCGTTGATCAGCCCGAGCAGATGACGGCCGTTCGTCTGGATGTCGTCGAGCGGCTCCTTCAGGTCCTCGGGGACGTCGCCGTACAGGCCGTCACGCAGCATCTCGGTGAAGCCGAGGATCGCGTTCATCGGCGTGCGCAGCTCGTGGCTCATGTTGGCGAGGAACTCCGACTTGGCCCGGCTCGCCTGCTCCAGGCGCGCGTTGAGCTGGCGCAACGCGGTGGCCGTCTGCTGCTGCTCCTCGTGGAGCCGGCCGAGCTCGCGACTCATGCGATTCATGCGCTCGGCCTGAGCGCCGAACTCGTCGCGGTTCGGCACCGCGATGGTCGCGGTGAAGTCGCCGGCGGCGACGGCGCCCAGGAATTCGTCGGCCCGGCGCAGCGGCAGCAGGCAGGACCACGAGATGATGAAGCCGCACAGCAGGGCCAGCACGACCGCCAGCGCGGCGAAGCAGGCGGTGAGGATGATCGATCGGAAGTTGGCCGTCTCCACGGCCTGCTTGAGCGCCAGCATCTGGCTGTTCTCGACCTGGACCAGGCGGGCCACCAGCGCCTCGATCTCCTGGTACCCCCGTTCCTGGCGGTTCAGCAACTCCGCCCGCGCCTCGTCGAGACGGCCGTCGCGAATCGCGTTGGCGATGTCGGCGACCGCGTTCATGACGCCGTCCTGGCGGCCCCGGATCTGCTGGATCAGCTCACGCTCTTGGGACGTCCCCACCGCCTCCAGCCGGGCCAGGGCGTCGTTGAATCGGTTGTTCTCTCGCAGGATGCGGGCAACGGACGCCTCATCGCGCAGCAACAACGCCAGCGCGGTGAAGTGCATCTGGCGGGCGAGGGTGTGGTCGACGTGCTGCGACCACTCCACCCGCTCGTGGGCCGCGTGCATCTTCCGGCTCTGCAGCGCGGTGCGCTGGATCGTCTCCAGGCTGACCCCGGTCATCGTGATGAACAGAAGGGTGATCACCAGGAAGGCGGCGAGGAGCTTCGTGTGGACGGAGGCGGGCACCCGCGCGACCCAGTCGACCACGGCCCCCAGCGGCGTCCGGGTCAGCAAAAACGCCACGACCCGGTTCAGACCGTCCGGGCCGGCCGTATCGTCCCCGGCAGCGAGTGCTGATCGTTTCATCGCGGAATGACGGACGCGCGCCAACTGGCCCGGAGGATAGCACGCCGGGCCCCGACCCACCCGCGCTTGTGCCCGGCACCGGGCGACAGTATAGTGCGTACTCCCGAGGAGCAGCGCGTGCGAACACCACCACTCGTCCTCATCGCCGACGACAACCCGATGAACCTGAAGATCCTCACCACGCGCCTGGCCGCCGAGGGCTATCAGATCGTGACGGCGCCGGACGGCGCCGAGGCGCTGGCGGCAGCGGCCGCTCAGCGGCCGGACCTGATCCTGCTCGACGTCATGATGCCGAAGATCGACGGCTTCGAGGTGTGCCGGCGGCTCAAGGAGGATCCGACCGCGGCCTTCACCCCGATCATCATGGTGACGGCGATGGCGGACGCCAAGGACGTCGTGACCGGCCTCGATGCTGGCGCCGACGAGTACCTCACCAAGCCCGTGGACCAGCAGGCGCTCATCGCCCGCGTCCGCTCGATGCTGCGGATCAAGGCCTTGCACGACACCGTCCACGCCCAGGCCCAGGAGCTCGCGAAGTGGAACGCGACGCTGGAGCAGCGGGTGGCGGCGCAGGTCGACGAGCTCCAGCGGGTCGGCCGTCTCAAGCGATTCTTTTCGCCGCAGGTCGCCGAGCTCATCCTCACCGGCGGCGCCGAGGATCCGCTGCGGTCGCACCGGCGTGAGATCACGGTCGTCTTCGTCGACCTGCGCGGCTTCACGGCTTTCGCGGAGGCGGCGGAACCCGAGGACGTCACGGGAATCCTCCACGAGTACCACGGCGCCATGGGCCCGATCATCGTCGAGTACGGGGGGACGCTGGAGCGCTTCACCGGCGACGGCATGATGATCTTCTTCAACGATCCGGTGCCGGTCGCCGACCCCGGGCCCCGCGCCATCCGCATGACGGTGGCCATGCGCGAGCGCACGCAGGAGCTCGCCCGCGGCTGGCGGCGACTCGGCTACGAGCTCGCGCTCGGCGTCGGCATCGCGCAGGGCTACGCGACGATCGGCGCCATCGGGTTCGAGGGCCGTTCCGACTATGCCGCCATCGGCACCGTCACCAACCTGGCCGCCCGTCTCTGCGACGAGGCGGCGCCCTGGCAGATCCTCGTCTCGCCCCACGTCGCCGCCGCCGTCGGCGAGCTGGTCGAGCTGGAGGAGGTCGGCACGCTCACGCTCAAGGGCCTGCGCAAGCCGGTGCCGGCGCGCAACGTGCTGCGGGTACGACCCTCCGCGTACCCCGCCTGAGTCGAGGTGCTAGACTCCCGGCCGTGGAAACCACCCCCATCCGCTATCCCGACCCGGCCATCCAGATCGTCGACCCCAGCTTCATGAAGTACCGCGTCTCCAGCGCGGCCGTCGAGCGGCTCGCCACCGGCTTCCGCTGGTGCGAGGGGCCGGTGTGGTTCGGCGACGGGCGCTACCTGCTCTGGAGCGACATCCCCAACAACCGGATCATGCGCTGGGACGAGGAGACGGGCGCGGTCAGCGTCTTCCGCAAGCCGTCGAACTACGCCAACGGCAACACGCGCGACCGGCAGGGGCGGCTGGTGACGTGCGAGCACGACTCGCGGCGGGTCACCCGCACCGAGTACGACGGCACCATCGGCGTCGTCCTCGATCGCTTCGACGGCAAGCCACTGAACTCGCCCAACGACGTGGTCGTCAAGTCCGACGACTCCGTGTGGTTCACCGACCCACCGTTCGGGATCCTGGGCAACTACGAGGGCCACGTGGCGCCGGTCGAATTGCCCACCAACGTGTACCGGGTCGATCGCGGCGGCCAGGCCACGGTGGTCGTGGGCGACATCCCCCGGCCGAACGGGCTGGCGTTCTCGCCCGACGAGTCGAGGCTCTACGTCGTCGTCAGCGGCGCGGTGCCGCGCGAGATCCGCGTCTTCGATGTGGTCGACCACGGCGCCCGGCTGGCGAACGGCCGCGTGTTCATCGACTGCGGCACCGGGGTCCCCGACGGGTTCCGCTGCGACACCGACGGCAACCTCTGGTGCGGCTGGGGTGGCGGCGAGGGTCAGGACGGCGTCGCGGTCTTCAACCCCGACGGCCAGATGATCGGGCGCGTCCTGCTGCCCGAGCGCGCCGCCAACCTGTGCTTCGGCGGCGCCAAGCGCAACCGGCTGTTCATCGCCGGCAGCCAGTCGCTCTACGCGCTCTACGTGAACGCGCAGGGCGTGACGCTGAGCTGACGCGATGCCTACCCTGCTGATGCTGCCGCCGCAGAGCGACAAGACGCGCGCATGGGCCGCGCGGGTGGCCGCCGCCCTGCCCGCGCTCGACGTCGTCGTGGCCGAGACCGACGCCGATGCCGCTCGCGTCGCCGTCACCGCCGAGGCCGCGTTCGGCACGATGCCGCCGGCGCTGCTGCGCACCGCCGGCAAGCTGCGCTGGCTGCAGGCGCCGCAGGCGGCGCCGCCGGCCGGCTACTACACGCGTGAGCTCATCGACCATCCGGTGGTCGTGACCAACTTCCGCGAGATCTACAACGACCACATCGGCGCCCACATCATGGCCTTCGTGCTGGCCTTCGCGCGCGGCCTGCACCACTACCTGCCCCAGCAGGCGCGGGGGGAGTGGCGGCCGCTGCCGCTCGACACCGGCGTCGTGCACCTGCCGGAGAGCACCGCGCTGATCGTCGGCGTGGGCGGCATCGGCGTCGAGACGGCGCGGCTGGCCTGCGCGTTCGGCATGCGCGTGCTCGGCCTCGACGCCCGCCGCATCCAGGCCCCGCCGGGCATGGCGGCGCTGCTCGCTCCCGACGCGCTCGACACGCTGCTGCCCGAGGCCGACTTCGTGATCCTCACGGTGCCCCACACGCCCGAGACCGAGGGCTTCATGCACCGCCGGCGCTTCCAGCGGATGAAGCGCACGGCGTTCTTCATCAACATCGGGCGCGGCATGACGACCCGGCTCGACGACCTCGTCTCCGCCCTGCGGGCGGGCGAGATCGCCGGCGCCGCCCTCGACGTCTTCGAGCAGGAGCCGCTGCCGGCCGGTCATCCGCTGTGGACGCTGCCCAACGTGCTGATCACGCCGCACACGGCGGGCTTCGGTCCCTACCTCGACGAGCGCCGCTTCGAGATCCTGCTCGACAACTGCCGGCGCTTCCTGGCCAACCAGCCCCTCCACAACGTCGTGGACAAAGCGCGGTGGTTCTGATGGCCGACGTCGCCGGCGGCCGCCTGGTCGTCGATCTGCTCAAGGCCGAGGGGGTCCGCTACATCTTCGGGATCGTCGGGGCCACGTTCCTGGACGTCCTCGACGCGCTGTACGACGACCGCGGCGTGGAGTACATCAACGTCCGTCACGAGCAGGCGGCGGCCTTCATGGCCGACGGCCTGGCCCGCGTGACCGGGCAGCCCGGCGTCTGCCTGGTGACGAGCGGGCCCGGCGCCACCAATCTGCTGACCGGTGTGGCGGCGGCGTACGTCGCCCACTCCCCGGTCGTCAGCCTGGTCGGCGGCATCGAGCGCGCCCACCAGGGCAAGGACGCGTTCCAGGAGTTCGACCTGGTCGGGATGTTCCGCCCGGTCACCAAGATGGCCGTGCAGGTCCAGCAGGTCGAGCGCATCCCCGAGCTGCTCCGGGCCGCGCTGCGCACCGCGATGAGCGGCCGGCGCGGGCCGGTCTTCGTCGAGATCCCGCGCGACGTGCTCAGCGAGCGCGTGTCGCCGACGGCGGCGCTCGCCCCCGCGGCCTACCGCGTCACCCACGCACTGCCGCCGCACCCCGACGCGATCCGTGACGCCGCCCGCCTGTTGCGCCAGGCCCAGCGCCCGCTGCTGCTGGTCGGTGGCGGCGTGAGCTGGGCGCAGGCCAGCGACCTCGTGGTGCGCCTGAGCGAGCTGGCGGCGATCCCGATGATCACGGCCTACGGGCGCAACGACGCGGTGCCCAACGCGCACCCGCTCTACGTGGGGCCGCTCGGACGGGCCGGCTCGCCGGAGGCGGCGGCGATCTGCCGCCGGGCCGACCTCATCGTGGCCGTCGGCTCGCGACTGGCGCACTTCACCACGCACTTCGATCACCGCTACATCGCCGCCGGCACCCCGATCGTGCAGATCGACATCGAGGCGCGTGACATCGGCCGCTACTACCCGGTGGCGGTCGGCATCCAGGCCGACGCCGGCGCGGCCTGCCAGGCCCTGCTCGACGTGCTCGCGCGCGACGGCGGCCGGCCAGCGCCGAGCGAGTGGCGCCGGGAGGCCGAGACGCTCCGCGAGCAGCGCCAGGCTCGGCTGGCCGCCGAGGCCTCGCTGAGCGCCTCACCGATGAAGCCCCAGCGCGTGTATGCCGAGCTGCGACGCGTGCTGCCGCCGGACACGATCGTCGCGCTCGATGCCGGGGCCGCGCCGGCCTACGGCTACGACCGCCTCAGCTTCGGCCGGGCGCGGACGTTTCTCACGCCACTCGACCTCGGCGGTCTCGGCTTCGCGTTCCCGGTGGCGCTGGGCGCCAAGCTCGGGCGGCCCGAGGCCCCGGTGCTGGCCATCCACGGCGACGGCGGCTTCCTCATGAACGCCCAGGAGATCGAGACCGCGGTGCGCCACCGGATCAACGTGGTCACGCTCGTGATGAACAACAACTGCTGGGGCTCGGAGAAGGCGTATCAGCGCCAGTTCTTTGGCGGCCGCTACATCGGCTGCGACATCGGCAACCCGCGCTACGACGCCTACGCGCGCCTGTTCGGCGCCGCCGGCTACTACGTCGAGCACCCCGACCAGATCGGCGACACGATGAAGGCCGCGTTCGCCGCCGGTACGCCGGCCATCGTCGAGATCCCGATCGATCCCGACGAGCTGCCCACGCCGGTGGCGGCGATCCGCAAACCGCCGGCCTGAGCGTGGCCGTCACCATCGTCCACGACGCGACGATCGTCACCGCCGACGACGCCGGCGCGATCCACTACGGCGCGGCGCTGGCGGTCGACGGCGGACGCATCGCGGCCATCGGGCCCACGCCCGAGCTGCTCGCGCGCTATCCGGGGGCCGAGCGCATGGATGGCCTCGGCCGCGCGGTGCTGCCGGGGCTCGCCAACACCCACACGCACCTCTCCCGCGTGCTGGCCCGCGGCATCTACGAGGACCTCTCGCCGCCGCACACGCCACCGTTCACCGGCGGCCTGGCGCCGCTGCCGACACCCGCGCTGAGCCCCGCGGAAGAGCGCGTGATGGTCCTGCTCGGCGCGCTGGAGGCCATTCGCAGCGGCACCACGCTGGCCCTGGAGGAGGGCACCGGCATCGACGGGTACGCCGGCGCGCTGGCCGACACCGGGCTGCGCCTGCTGTTGTGTGAGCGCGCCTGGGATCGCGCGAGGGCGTCGATCGGCCAGTCGGGGCCGTTCGAGGTCGATCGCACGCTCGGCGACGCCGGCCTGCAGCGCATCGCGGCGCTGCATCGCCGCTGGGACGGCGCCGCCGGCGGCCGTGTGCGCACCGGCCTGGCCGCGTGGGCGCCCGACATGTGCTCGCCGGCGCTGCTCGGCGACCTCCGGAAGCTGCAGGGCGAGCTCGGCGTCCTGGCCACCGTGCACCTCAACCAGATCTGGGGTGAGGTGGCCGCCGTGCGCGAGCAACGGGGCGTGCCGCCGACCGAGTACCTGGCCCGCGAGGGCTTTCTCTCGAGCCGGCTGGTCGCCGCCCACTGCCGCTGCATGACGGCCGAGGAGGAGCGCGCGCTGGGCGCCGCCGGGGCGGCGGTCGCCTTCAACTCGGCCATCGCCGCCCGGCGCGGACTGTCGCCACGGGCCGACGAGCTCGAGCGCGCCGGCTGTCTCATCACGCTCGGCACCGACAACATGGCCGAGGACATGGTCGACGTCATGCGCACCGCGCTCTTCATGGAGCGCGTGCGCCGCCGGGACGGCCGGCGGCCGGCGCCGGAGGACGTGCTGACGTGGGCCACGCGTAATGGCTATCGCGCGCTCGGCGTCACCGACGGCGGCTGGCTGGCGCCCGGCAACCGCGCCGACCTGATCGTGGTCGATCTCCGCACGCCGCACCTGGCGCCGGTGCTGCGCGTCGTCTCCGACTTCGTGCACAACGGCCAGGCCGGCGACGTCGAGAGCGTGATGGTGGACGGCCGCTGGATCATGCGCGATCGCCGCGTGCTCACGCTCGACGAGCCGGCGCTCGTGGCCGAGGCCGAGCGCGTCGCGCGCGCCGCCTGGCGCCGGCTGTTCGCCGAGCGCCCCGACCTGCCCCGCCCGGCCGGCCTCGACCTCGGCTAGCAGGCTGCTGGTTTTTCGGCAACCTGCTAGGAGTTCGCCCGCCGTCGAGGGCGCTCACAGTCGCCGAACGAACCACTGGATCAGCGGATCGAGACCTCGCGGCGCCAGCAGCGCCGTCACGGCGAGCCCCAGGAGCGCCCCCCCGAGATGGCCCTCGTGACTGATCCCGTCCCGGCGCTTCCGGGCGATCAGCACCACCGAGATGATCCCGTAGCCGAGCAGAAACACGGGGCCCGGAATCGGAATCGGCACGACCAACATCACGATCGACGTCGCCGGATCCAGCACCACCGCCGCCGTCATGATCCCGAAGACGCTGCCGCTGGCCCCGAGGCACCGATAGGTCGGGTCGTCCTTGCGCAGGGCGAAGACCACCAGATCCGACCCCAGCCCGGCGAGCACGTAGATCAGGATGAACCGGCCCGGCCCCAGGGCCGTGAGCACGCCGTCACCGAACGAATAGAGCGCCAGCATGTTGAAGGCGAGATGGACCACGCCGCCGTGCGAGAAGTGCGCGAGGAGCATGCCGAGGCCGTTGTCGCCGCGCGCGACCTGGTACGGGATGAAGAGAAACGGCTCGGCGGCCCGGCCGCCTTGCTCCCGCATGGCTCGAAAGCCGAGCAGACTCACGACGACGTTCACCGCGACGATGGCGATCAGCATGGGGCGCTCCCTTTCAGGCGGTCGGGTCGGCGCTCATTCGAAAATACCTCAGGGGCCGACACGGACGTGAGTGCTCCGTGAGATTCGCCGCCGGCGCCGTGGCATCCTGACAGGCCATGGACGAGATCTCCCAGCTGCAGACCGTCATCCTGTTGCTCGTCGCGGTGATCGTCCTGGTGACGATCGCCCGCCGGGTCCTGATCCCCTATCCGATCTTCCTGGTGCTCGGCGGGCTGGTGCTCAGCCTTGTCCCCAACGTGCCGATCGTCCGGCTCGATTCCGACATCGTGTTCGTGATCTTCCTGCCCCCGATCCTCTGGTCGGCCGCGTACTTCACCTCGCTCCGCGACTTCCGCGCCAACCTGCGCTCCATCGGGCTGCTCGCCATCGGGCTGGTCGTGGCCACGACGGCCGCCGTCGCCGCGGTGGCGCGCCTGCTCATCCCCGGGCTCAGCTGGCCGGTGGCGCTGGCCCTGGGCGCCATCGTCTCACCGCCCGACGCGGTCGCGGCCGCCGCCATCGCCCGGCGGCTGGGGATCCCCCATCGTGTCGTCACGATCCTCGAGGGCGAGAGCCTCATCAACGACGCCTCGGCGCTCGTGCTGTACCGCACCGCGGTCGCGGCCGCCGTCACCGGAGGCTTCGTGCTCTCGGCGGCGTTGAGCCAGTTCGTCCTCGCGTCGGCGGGCGGCGTGGTCGTCGGCCTGCTGGTGGCCTTCATCGCTCGCCAGACGCTCCGGCTCACCGACGACAGCGTGGCCCACACCGCGATCACGCTGCTCGCCCCTTACGCCGCCTGGGTCATCGGCGAGCGCGTGCACGCCTCGGCGGTGCTGGCGTGCGTCGCGGGCGGGGTCTATCTACGGCAGGGCTTCAGCGAGATCGTGCCGCCCACCAGCCGCCTGCAGTCGAAGGCCGTGTGGGACGTGCTCGTGTTCATCCTCAACGGCATCATCTTCATCCTCATCGGCCTGCAGCTCGGCGCGATCCGCGCGGCCGGCCTGCCGCTCGGGATCGGCACCCTCCTGTGGCACGGCGCTCTCATCAGCGCCACGGCCATCGCGGTCCGGCTGGTCTGGGTGCCGCTCGGCACGCTCATCCCCCGCCTCGTCAGCCCGGCGTTGCGGCGGCGCGAGCCGCTCCCGCCGTGGACCCACGTCCTGCTGGTCGCCTGGATCGGCATGCGCGGCATCGTCTCCCTCGCTGCCGCGCTCGCGCTGCCGGTCGCGTTTCCGTTTCGCGACCAGATCATCATCCTCACCTTCGCCGTGATCCTGTCCACGCTGGTGCTCCAGGGACTGACCCTGACGCCCTTGATCCGCGCGCTCCGTCTGGGCGCGGACCAGACGCTGGAGCTCGAAGAGGCCCACGCGCGGGGGGAGGCGGCCGGCGCCGCCCTGACGAGGCTGGATCAGCTCGCGGCCGGCGCGTCGCCGGCCCACGAGCAGATCGAGCGCTTGCGGTCGATGTACACGCAGCGGGCCCAGCGCTCCTCGCCGCTCAACCTGGGCGAGGACGACGCCTCGGCCGCAGCCCGCGCGGCCTTCCGCCGGCTGCGCCACGAGACGCTCAGCGCGGAGCGCCGGGTCCTGATCGCGCTCCGCGACCAGGGCGTGATCAGCGACGAGGTTCTCCACCGGCTCGAGCAGGAGCTCGACGTGGAGGCGATGCGGATCGGGCTCGGCGAGGTGCGCCTGGACGAGCCGCGCTAGACGCGCCCGACCAGCCGCGTGCCGACGTCCTCCACGAAGCGCTCGAGCCCGGCGCCGTCGAGCTTGGGCGACGGCATCAGGATGAGGCGATGGACGCCGAGCGCCGCGAACCTCTCGGCGCCGGCGAGATCGACGGCGGCGCCGCGGCCGGGCGTGATGCTGATCTCCAGCTCGCCGAGGTGCTCCGGCCGCGGGTAGCGCTGCGCGGCCTCGCGCAGGCCGGCGAGCGCCCGTGCGGTGCCCTCGGCGTCGAGCGCGAAGCCGTACCAGCCGTTGCCTTGCTGCACCGCCCGGCGGAACGCGGCGGCCGTGCGCCCGCCGATCACGATCGGCGGGTGCGGGCGCTGCACCGGCTGCGGGTGCGCCTGCACGTCGGCGAACGACACGAAGCGCCCCTGG
>Ga0210377_10003267_pt1 | contig 13967 bp, 14 predicted proteins | sample PLM4_65_b1redo_FD_155480 | JGI IMG/M metagenome (GOLD analysis project Ga0210377, IMG submission 155480) | Groundwater sediment microbial communities from an aquifer in East River, Colorado, USA - PLM4_65_b1 redo | ecosystem: Environmental > Terrestrial > Soil > Riparian zone | place: USA: East...
CCTCGGCTCGGTCGAGGTGCTGAAGCGCGGCGATCACGACCGGGAAACCGCCGAGCTGATCAACCTGATCGACGATGCTGGCAGCGGCCTTCTCATCATCGTCAACGACCTGCTGGACGTCTCCAAGGTAGAGGCCGGCAAACTCGAAATCTCGCTCACACCCACCGATCTCGGCGCGCTCGTCACTCGCACGATGGACTTCTGGCGCCCGCAAGCGAGCGACAAGGGATTGAGCCTCAAGGTCGACTGCAGCAAGGCCGAAACCGGCCCGCTGCTGGCCGACGCAGGCCGCGTCCGCCAGATTATCGGCAACCTCGTTTCCAACGCCATCAAGTTTACGGACGAAGGCTCGGTCACCGCCACGCTCTCCACCTATGAGAACCGCGACGGCCGCACCGAGGTCCTGATCAGCGTGACCGACACCGGGCCTGGGATTCCCGACGCTATCGCCGAAACCATATTCGCGCCGTTCGAGCAGGCGCCCAACAATGCCGGCCGCGGCGGCACCGGCCTCGGCCTGTTCATCTCGCGCCGCCTCGCCCAACTGATGGGTGGCGATCTGACGCTCGAACCCGCCCGCCGGGATGGCTCGCATTTCCGCCTGACACTCACCCTCGATCGCCCGCAGGAGGACGACGCGGGCCCGGCGGTTGAGCGCGAGGATCCGATCTGGGCCGGGAAACGCGCGCTGTGCGTCGACGACAACGAGAACAACCGCCGCATCGCCGAACTCCTGCTGAGCAAGTTCGGCATCGAAGTCACAGCCTGCGCCTCCGGTCCCGAGGCGATCGACCTCTGCGCCATCCAGACATTCGACGTCATCCTGATGGACATCGTCATGCCCGACATGGACGGGCTCGAAACCCTGCGCCGCCTGCGCGGCGATGCGACCTGCCCAAACCAAGCGACACCCGCCATCGCGCTGACCGCCAAGCTTTCGACCGGCGACATCACCGACTATGCTGCCGCCGGCTTCGACGGCGTGGCTGGCAAGCCGATCAACGTGCGCGAACTCTCGCAGGCGATCGCGCCGTTCATGATCGATCGTGCGCATACTGCGAACGACGGCTAACGCTTTCAGCTTCCGGGAATCATCGCCGCAATCAACCGCGGACCACGCGTCGCCATGGCGCGGGCGAGCGCGTCATTGAACTGGGCAACGCTCGAACACGCCTCCGCGCCAACGCCCATGCCTTCGGCCAGCTTCACCCAGTCGATCTCGGGCGATCCCAGACTCAGCATGCCGCTAGCCGCCGGACCTGGATTGCCGGCACCCGTTCTCGCCAGCTCGATCTTCAGGATGCGGTAGGCGTGGTTGACGAACACGATGGTCAGCACGTCGAGATTTTCCCGCGCCATCGTCCACAGCGACTGCACCGTGTACATGGCTGCGCCGTCGCCTGAGAAACAGATCGTCTTGACGTCCGGCCGCGCAACCGCCGCCCCGATCGCAACCGGCATGCCCTGCCCGATCGCGCCGCCGGTAAGCCCCAGCCATTCGTGATGCGCCGCCTTCTCGAGGTTGACATAGATCGGCAGGCTGGCGGTGACGCCATCGTCTGAAATCAGTGCGCCGTCGGGCAGGTACGCCGCGAGTGACAGCCCGATGGTGTGCGGATTGAACGCGCCATCCTTCGGCGCCTCGGGCCGCGTCCACGACGCGTCGGGAAGCTTCGGCGCGCCGAGCGCGTCGGCCAGCATGGACAGCGCTGTCGCGCTGTCGGTCTCCGGCCCGCCGAGGCTGATGGTCTTGGCGCCTGCCGGCGTGAACTCGCTGGGCGTGTTGGGATAGGCGAAGAACGCCACCGGCGGCTTGGTCCCCGCGATCAGCAGCAGATCGACGCCGGCCAGCGTATCGACCGCCATCTCGGCAAAATATGGAAGCCGCGCCGCAACATATCGCCCGCCGCCGCGCGCATGGTGCGCCATGAAAGTGTCGCTCAGCACCCGCACGCTGGCGGCCTCGATCCTTCGCAGCGCCGCAATCCCATGAGCGTGCAGCCCTGTGCCGTTGATCAGAATCGCCGGCTTGGCCGCCTTGCGCGCCGCCTTGGCCGCTTCTTCCACCACCGCCGCTTCGGGGGCCTTCAGTCCCGGCCGCGCGCCTGCCTTTGCGACGCTGGCGCCTTTCGTCCACGCGGTGTCCGCCGGCATGATCAGCGACACCGGCCCGGGCGGCGGACCATAGCTCGCCGTGAACGCTTCCACGGCCAGCCTGCCCGCGTCCTCGACGCGATCGACAGACTTCAGCCAGATCGAATTCGGTCCCGCGAGTCCGGCGATGTCCGACGCCAGCGGTGCATCGAGCTTGCGATGGGTCACCGCATGATCGCCGATCAGGTTGATCACTGGAGAGTAGGCCCGCCGCGCGTTGTGGATGTTGGCGCCGCCATTGAGATAGCCCGGTCCAAGATGCAGCAACGTCAGCGCGGGAACTCCCGCCACGCGCGCAAAGCCGTCCGCCGCGCCAGTCGCCACACCCTCGAACAGGCAGAGCACGGAGCGGATTCTCGGTTCGCGGTCGAGCGCGGTGACGAGATGCATCTCGCTGGTGCCTGGATTGGCGAAGCAGGCCGTCACGCCGCTTGCCGCCAGCGATCCGATGATCGCTTCTGCGCCCGTGACTGTCTTTGCCGCCGCATCCGCCATGCTGCTCTCCGAAGCCCGGCGGACCGTACAACCGCGCGAGGTCGAGGCAAGCAGCGCGATACTCGCCGGCATATTCAGGCCGGAAAAGAAAAAAGCCGGCCTCGACATGCGAGGCCGGCTGTTGTGGCGCGCGTCGGGGGACCGGAGAGGTCATTACTCTCCGCGCGCGTAAGGTTGGGATTGCCGGGCCCTTGGGGAGGCGGCCGGTTCCCGCTCAGCGACATTGCGGTCAGCGTGTCGCTTTCCCTGACATTTTGTTCAACGAGTCGAGCCGAACCATCCGTCGCATGCGAGTTCACAATTTGCGTGATGGTCTGTAATGCCCGGATCGGCCACGTGAACACGGAGGTTCCGGCTTGAGAGGAACCTCTCCCCTCACTAGGCTGACGGCACGACAAGCCACCCGGACGTAAGGTTTCGGGGGCGCGAGGGAGAGAAAAATGCGGACTTGGTTCCGGGCGCAAGCGCTTGTAGCGCTTGGCTGTGTTTGCTCAAGCATCTGCTGGCCCGCTCTGGCCCAGGCTCCAACGCCGCCGGCTGCCGCCGCACCTGCCCGTCCGGCCTCGGGCGAATACACCGGACCGAAGCACATCTCCGACGCCATCATCGTGGAGAAGGCCGCCGCGCTCGCGGTTCAGTCGAGCGATCCGGCGTGGAAGCGCTCGGCGACCTTGCCCGAGGACTGGAACTACAAGCTCGCGCCAGGCGTCACAACCAGTCAGGTCAGCTTCTATGTCGATGGTGGAACAAGACTGCAGGGGAAGATCTTCTATCCGAAGAACTTCGATCCCAAAGCGTCCTATCCGGGCATCGTGGTCGCCCACGGCATCAATGCGCTCGCCATCGGCATCGAAAAGTACGCCGCGAAGTTCGCCGAACGCGGCATGGTCGCGATGGCGTTCGACTATCAGAGCTATGGCTTTTCGGATTCCGGCGCGGATGAATTGCTGCTGCTCGAACCCGACACCACCACAGACGCTCGCGCCGTCACGGTGAAAGCAGCGGCGGTCCGCATCAAACGCACCAACCTCAACAACGTCGAGGAGCTGAAAGCCTTCCGTGCGGCGATCTCGTATCTCCAGGGCGAGCCTGGCGTCGATCCCGGCCGCATCGGCTCATGGTCGTCTTCGAACGGCGGCACGGTGTCGTCGGCCCTCATCGGAGCCGACGGACGACTGAAAGCGGCGGTGATCCACGTGATGGGCCAGGCGCCTGCCGCGCTGCGAGCCTACGACCTCACCGGACCGGCCCTCGACGACGCGTTCACGCGTGTCCACACCGGCCAGGGCGCCGAAACCGAGGCTGGGTTCTCATTCCAGACCAATGTCGATGCCTGGTACCGCTCGCGCAGCCGCGACATCCAGTCGGGCGCGATGCTGGAGCGCACGCGTCCCTCGACTGCAGTGTTGTTTCTTCCCGCGCAGAACGACGAGCTGATTGGCGGCAACCGTTCCGCGCTAGCCGGCTCGGCCTTCCTCACCGAACATGGCGTCAACTCCCAAGTGATCACCTTCCCGGGCCTTACCCACTTCCAGCCCTATTCGGGCGCAGGCTTCGAGGCCGGCTCGACGCTGGCCGCGGACTGGTACGCTAAATTCCTCGGCGGCAAGAAATAGAGCTCAGTCATGAAACGCACTGCCGTCATCGCCTCCGCTGGATTCCTCTTGGAGCTCGCCCTTTTCGGCTGCGCATCAGGCCTTCCGCCCACGCCGCAAGCTTCCACGTCCACGCCTGTCGCCTCCACCACCGCCTTGGCGCCCGGCGTTTCGATGAAGGAGGCCAACTGGTACTCGGAACAGGTCCGCGTCTCCGGCCGCCTGTTCCTGCCAGCGGGCTTCAGCACCAACGCCAAGTCTGCCGCCGGCGTCGTGCTGGCGCCGGGTTGGGACAAGACTGCAGAGACGCTCGACGGCTACGCCGCCGAACTTGCGGCCCAGGGCATCGTCGCCCTGGCGATCGACTACCGCGGCTGGGGCCGTTCCGGGGCCGAACTCTATCTCGGCGAGCGCGTCGACGCCTATGACAAGATGCGCTTCTCGGAGCAGACGCCGGACCTTGTTTTCCGCCGCGGGCGGCTCGATCCGGAGCATCAGGTTCAGGACATCCGCAACGCCATCACCTTCCTGCAGTCCGAACCCGGCGTCGACCGGGCGCGCGTAGGCGTGTTTGGCCTCGATCTAGGCGGCGGGCACGTCATCTCGGTGATGGCGATGGACGCCCGCGCCAAGGTTGGTGTCGCTGTGACGCCGGATATCCCCGGTCAGGGCGAAGAGGAGAAGTCCTTCATTCCCAACGCCACCGCACAGGCGGAGATGATCAAGCTCGCCCGCGACGGCGCTCCGCCTCGGACCGAGGCCGCTGCTCGCGCCCGCAATGCGCAGGAAGCGGGCCTCGCGCTCTCCGAATACAAGCCGTTCTGGCGGCTCGACGCAGTCCCGGCGACATCATCGATTCGTTTCATCGTCGCCGAGGCCGACGACGCCCTCGACAACGCGGTCAACGCCCGCGCCGCCGCGCGCGAACTCAAAGGCCCCAAGGACGTTCAGTCGATCCGCGGAGCATTGCACATGCTGACGCCCTCACAGACCGCCGAAGCGGCGAAGCTGACTGCGTCGTGGATGAAGGAAAAGCTCTAGAGCATTAAGCAGAGGCCAGCGTTTCGACGAACCGCACCGGTTCGCCCTTGCCCGGCGCAACCAGCGACCCGTCGCACATCACCATTGTCCCGCGCACGAAGGTCGCGACAGGCCAGGCTTTCGCCTCCATGCCGTCAAACGGCGTCCAGCCGCAGCGCGAGGCGGACCATTCGTGTGTGATCGTCTTCTTGGCCTTGAGATCGACTACGGTGAAATCCGCGTCATAGCCTTGAGCGATCCGGCCCTTGCCCGCGATACCAAACACCCGCTGAGGTCCTGCGCTGGTCAACTCGATGAAGCGCTCCAGGCTCATCTTGCCATTCGCAACGTGGGTCAACATCACCGGCACAACGGTCTGCACGCCTGGCATGCCCGAGGGTGATGCCGGATAGGGCCGGGACTTTTCCTCTTTGGTGTGCGGGGCATGGTCCGATCCGATCACGTCCGGCACGCCCTGGTTCACGGCCCGCCAAAGCGCCGCGCGCTGGGCAGCGTCGCGGATCGGCGGATTCATCTGCGCGTAACCCTTGAGGCGCTGGTAATCCTCCGGCCCGGCCAGGGTGAGATGCTGAGGCGTGATCTCGCAGGTGGCGATGTCCTTGGCCTCCGCCAGTAGCTCCATCTCCTCGCCTGTCGTCACATGCAGCACGTGGATGCGCTTGCCCGTTTTCCGCGCCAGCCTGAGTAGGCGCTTGGTGGAAGAAATCGCCGCCTCGGCATCGCGGACTTCTGGGTGCGAGGTCCAGTCGCCCTGCCGCGCCAGCTTGCGCCGCTCGGCCAGCCGGTATTCATCCTCGGAATGGAACGCCGCCCGCCGGTTGATGGCGGTCAGCACGCGCTCGACACCCTCGTCGTCCTCGACCAGGAGCTGGCCGGTCGAGGCCCCCATGAACACCTTCACGCCGCAGCACCCGGCCATCCGCTCCATCTCGGCCAGGACATCGGTGTTGTCGTGCGTCGCGCCGGCGTAGAAAGCATGGTCGACATGCATCCGGCCTCTGGCCCGGTTGAGCTTGTCGGTCATCATGTCGGGCGTGGTCGTCGAGGGATCAGTGTTCGGCATTTCGAACACGGCGGTCACGCCGCCCAGCGCAGCCGAGCGCGATCCGGTCTCCAGGTCTTCCTTCCATTCCAGACCCGGTTCGCGGAAGTGAACCTGGCTGTCGATCACGCCCGGCAGGACGTGCAGCCCCGCGGCGTCGAACACTTCACCGGCCTGGGACGCCTCGAACGAGCCAATCTCTGCAATGCGCCCGCCGCTCACCGCAACGTCGGTTACGCCAAGACCGCCCGGCGTGGCGACGGTTCCGCCCTTGATGAGCAGGTCGAAGGTCGGCGGCATCCGGCAGCTCCGCGGCAATCTCGCGGCTCTATGCACCCGCTGCCGGGAATTTCCAAGCACAGGCCCCGGAATCGGAAGGGCGGCCCTCTCATCACCGAGCAGGGCCGCCCTTCTCATCACCCGCGCCTTTGCTGGCGTCTCTGTCGGACAAAACGATCGCGGGCGGAAATGCAGTGCATTCCCGCCCGTCGCGATCAGGTGTCCAGTTCGTCCCTGTACATGTCACCCATGAGTGGACCTTCGCCGGAGCTCAGCACCTTGTAGATGAGGGCCAGCACGGCCCCCGCAACGACTGTCCAGTGCAGCGCAGAAGATTGCGCCGCGACCATCACCACTTCCCACATATCTCGCTGTCTCCCGCGACTTGGGGCCAACTTACGCGACCGGCTTTAAGAAAGCCTTCCCCAAAGATTTCGTGGAAGTAACTCCCTGAGAAATTTTACACCGCACGCTGCGGGGGGGGGACTTTCGCTAACGACCTGATCGAGGCCAGATCGAGTCACGCCGGGAATGCGTTCTACAGCAAACCAACACCGCTCCGAGTCACGTTGTTCCGCTTGCGGCGCAATATCATTCGGTGGCAGGTGCAGACCATGACCAAAGGCGGATCATCACGGCAGCCTCCGGGTTCTCCCCGCGCATGGCAGCGCATGTTGTCCGGCCGCCGCCTCGACCTGCTCGATCCTTCCCCGCTTGATATCGAGATAGAAGACATCGCCCACGGCCTTGCCCGTGTTGCGCGGTGGAACGGGCAGACGCGTGGCGATCACGCATTTACGGTGGCGCAGCATTCCGTGCTGGTTGCAGCCTTCGTAGCGGAGTTCTGGCCTTCGTCCTCGCCCGCCGATCTTCTGGGCGCGCTCCTGCATGACGCACCGGAATACGTGATCGGCGACATGATCTCTCCGTTCAAGACGGCGCTCGGCGTCGACTATCGCCAGTTTGAGGGGCGGCTCGATGCCGCGATCCGGCTCCGCTTCGGTCTCACGCCGCATCTGGCCGACGATGTTCGCACGCGCGTCAAACAGGCCGATCGGGCCGCTGCCTTTTACGAAGCGACCCGCCTTGCCGGCTTCGACATCGATGAAGCGTTGACCTTTTTCGGAGCGCCCCCGCCAGGCCCTGCGCCGGACATGACTCCCCTGTCGCCCAGTGGCGCCCAGGCCTTGTTTCTGACCCGGTTCGAGGCCCTGATGGCCGAAATCGACGCCAGAGGGTGAGCAGGTAATGGCGATCTGGATTTCCTCCCTAGCTCTTGCGCCCGATATCGCCGGAAAGATCCGGCCGTCGCGCGTGGTCAGCCTGCTGTCGCCTTACGACACTTTCCCGACCTTCGCGGGCCTCGACGCCAGCAATCACCTGCAGGTTGGCATCCACGACATCACGGAAGACATCGGCGACTGGCGAGCTCCAGGAACAGAAGACGCCGAACGCCTCATCCGCTTCGTCGAGACCTGGGATCGGGCCGACCCGATGCTGATCCATTGCTGGGCCGGCATTTCGCGCTCGACCGCCAGCGCCTTTATTACCGCCTGCGTCCATAACCCCCGGACCGACGAGGGCGAAATCGCCGAAGCGCTGCGCTCCGCCTCCAGGACCGCCTATCCCAACAGGCGCCTCGTTTCCCACGCTGAGGACATACTCGGCCGCAATGGGCGGATGTCGAAAGCCATCGAAACCATGGGCCGCGGCCAGATCGCCGAGGAAGCCCAGCCGTTCTTTATTCCTTCGGCTTTTGGAAAATGACCACGCCGATTGCCGTAGGTCTGAGCGCCGTGATCGTCGCCGCCGACGCCAAGGGCCCCTACGCGCTCGAAACCCGGGCCGACGGCGAGACCGGCCTGCCCCATGGCCGCTTCGATCCGCAGGGACACCGCACTTTCGAACTTGGGCTGCGCGATTGGGTGCGCGCCCAGACCGGCTTCGAGCCCGGCTATGTCGAGCAGCTTTATACGTTCGGCGACCGTGGCCGCGAACTCCCCCAAGCCAACCTCGGCGATGCGCCGGCTGGCGCGCGTTTGATCTCTGTCGGCTATCTCGGCCTGACGCCGGAACGCACCGACATTTCGGCTTTCGACGCAGTCTGGCGCGACTGGCATCGGCATTTCCCGTGGGAGGACCACCGCAAGGGCCGGCCCGCCATCATCGACGAAGTCATCGCCCCTGCCCTGTCCTCCTGGAGCGCCTCGGCAAGTAAGGATTCCGCCGCCCGCGCCTCACGCGTCCAGCTCGCCTTCGGCCTCGACGGCCGTCCCTGGATCGAGGAGCGCACGCTCGAGCGTTACGAACTTCTTTACGAGGCAGGACTTGCCCCCGAAGCCGCGCGTGACCGAAACCAGAAGGCGCCGAAAATCCCCGCCGCCGCGCTCGGCGAACCGATGATCTCCGATCACCGCCGCATCCTCGCCACCGCCATCGGCCGGCTGCGTGGCAAGATCAAATACCGGCCCGTGGTTTTCGAGCTGATGCCGGAGCGCTTTACGCTTCTCGATCTACAGAAGGTCGTCGAAGCGATCCTCGGGCTGCCGCTGCACAAACAGAACTTCCGGCGCTCGCTTGACCGATCCGGCCTGGTTGAGGGTCTCGGCAGTTTCACCCAGGCGACCGGCGGCCGGCCTGCCGAGCTCTTCCGCTTTCGCCGCGAGGCCTTGCGCGAAGGCAATGTACTTGGGGTGCAGACGCCAAGGGGATAAGCCAAGGCGCCGTCTCAGAAATCGTATTTCAGCGAAGTCTGGAACACAGTCTGCTTGTCTTCGGCCGGCAGGCCGGCGTCGGTGCGTTGTGGCCGGTCGCTGTCGATGTGCATCAGTTCCAGCCGGCCCATGATGTTTTGCGTGAGCTGGCGTCCGAGGGCGAGGGTAACTGCCGAACCGTTCTCGTTCTCATTGTCCCAGGCGACGAAACTCTGGTCGTCGACCTGGAAGTTGTCATAGCGGCCGGTGAGCTCGTAGGCGCCGAGTTCGACTGCGCCGAGCAGGTAGTAAGACGAGAACTCGACGTCGATCACCACTGCCGGCATGTACCAGCCGGACTTGGTCTCGCCGGTGAGGTACTGCGCCAGGATTGTAGCGCCCGGCGCAGGCGACAGGCTGGCGCCGAAATTGGTGAAACGTGTCTCCCAGCCCCACTGTTTGCCGTCGACCGCCAAGCGGTTACCGGAATTGTCATAGTGGAAGGCCGAAAGCGAGAAGCCATCCGCGCCGTCATAGCGGAGCTGGCCGTAGAACCCGACGCGATTGTCCAACTCCAGCATCGACTTCGAGAAGTCGTCCTGCCAGCTCCACAGCGCTTTGCGCATCGGCGCGTTGTCGGGGATCGGGAAACTTCCGAACACAGTCGCTTCCTGGTCATGCAGCGACCAACCGCGGAAAGCGATCAGCGTGCCGGCGGTGTCGTCGGCGCCGAAAGCTGAAGCCGTGAAGGAAAGATCGCCTGGACCCAGCGCGTGTCGCACCGTGCCTTCCACGCCTGCGACTTTGATCTCCTCGCCGATCCAGGTGTTGATCGCCGGCGGGGTGATGGAGTGATTGGTCGTCCAGCCGAACTCATCGTGCTCAAGTGAGATCTGCGGATAGAAAACGCCGACCTTGCCCGATGCACGCAGGCTCGATCCCGGCGACGTCCGGAAGCTGAGATAGGACTCGATCACGTCGACAACGTTATCCTGCCCCGGCTCGTACTGGAGATGAACCGTCGCTCCGACATTCTCCGACAAGCGCGGATGCCAGATCAGCGTGGCCTCAGCGACCTCGAACCGGCCACGCAGCTTGAAGTCGCTGTCGCCGCCATAGCGCGCCTTGCCATAGTCGCCGTCGAGCCAGGTCGGCTGTCCGTCCGCCAGAGCGCCACGAAGATCGACATATCCGGAAAGATCAGAAGCTTGCGCCACCGCTGGCGCGCAGAGCAGCCCTGCCAACGCGGCGGCGCCGAGAAAGCGGCCCGCCGGAATGATCCGCCTCAGACCCATGCCAGGAGCATGGACCTGCATGGTTAAGCCGGGGAAAACCCCAAGACCCGCATGGTCTCCGCCGACAATCTTTCCTCTCGACGCGGCGGGCCTGTTGTGAGACTATAGTTATGCTCAAATTGAGCTTAAGTAGAGTTGATCTCCGAGGAGACGCCTTTCGCTTGAAAGGCATTTTTTCGGACCCACTTTATGCTCACATTGAGCACAAGGGCGGACCTTCTCCCCGCCCGGCTCGGCTGGAGGACGCCAAATGGCGCGCATCATCGAGTTCGGTCATGGCTGCGATATCCCCGCCGCCCGCCGCCGCCCGACGGCCGCAGAGGCCCGTGGGCTGTCCTACACTGCCGAAGTGAAGGCCGCGACCGACCACCTCTATGGCCAAGTGAAGGACTTCGTGACGCCTATGGAGTGGCCGGCGATCGCGCCCTTCGTGCATGCCATCAACAAGCTGAAAGCCCAGCGCGGGGCCGTAATCCTCGCCCACAACTACATGACGCCCGACGTCTTCCGCCTGGTCGGCGACTTCCGGGGCGACAGCCTTCAGTTGGCCCGTGAAGCCGCCCGGACGGATGCGAAAATCATCGTGCAGGCCGGCGTTCATTTCATGGCCGAAACGTCGAAAATCCTGTGTCCTGACAAGACGGTACTGATCCCGGATCTCCGCGCCGGTTGCTCTCTGGCCGCTTCGGTCACGGGAGCCGACGTGCGCCTGATCCGAGCAAAATATCCTGGCCTGCCGATCGTGACCTACGTCAACACCACGGCCGATGTGAAAGCCGAATGCGATATCACTTGCACCTCGTCCAACGCGGTCCAGGTGGTCGAGCACGTCGCCAAAAAATGGGGCGTCGACAAGGTCATCCTGATCCCGGACGAGTTCCTGGCGAAAAACGTTGCTGCCAACACGGATGTCAAAATCATCGCCTGGAGAGGCCGCTGCGAGGTCCACGAGAAGTTTTCCGGCGAAGATGTAAGGCAGATTCGTGATGCCCATCCTGGCGTCATTGTGCTGGCGCACCCGGAATGTCCGCCAGATGTCCTTGAAGAAGCCGACTTTGCGGGCTCAACTTCAGCGCTCGCGCATTACGTTAAGCAGACCACGGCCAAAAAGGTGGTTCTGCTCACCGAGTGCTCGATGAGCGACAATGTCGCCGCGGAAAACCCCGGCGTGGAGTTCGTGAAGCCATGCAATCTCTGCCCGCACATGAAGCGCATCTCGCTGGAGAACATCTACGACGCGCTGGTCGACATGAAGCACGAGGTGAAGGTTCCCGAGGACATCCGGGTCCGCGCCAAGGCCGCGATCGACGCGATGCTCGCGCTGCCGAAGCCGAAAACACTTCCAAAATTCCGCATCGGCGAGCCGGCGGTTCCGGTGGAGCTTATATGAGGCGTCTCGCCGCCATCTTCGGCTGCGCGGTCGCGCTTAGCGCGGCGATGCCCGCCTTCGCGGACGATCTCACCGGCGACTGGCTGTTCGACACATCGAAGTTTGCGGACAATGACTGCCAGATCTCTGGCCGCATCACCTTCAAGGAAACCCCGCTGAAGAACACCTACAGCTGCAAGTTCGAATCGGAACAGATTTGCGGCAAGCTGAACGGCAATCTCTACATCCGTGTTCAACAGTCCTGCACCGCTCAACGCACGGGCAAGCAGATCGCGATCAAGACCGTGGTCGACAAGGTGCTCGAGCGCCGGCCGGAGATTTCGGATCCCGAGATCGCGAAAGCGAACTATCTCGCCGACAATTTCATCCTCAACCTCTCCAAGAACCTTCAGGAGATGGTGGGTCAGCACTATGACGCGCAGCGCCAGCTCAAGGCCCGCTTCTGGCGCGACATCGAACTGATCTCCTGAGGGGAAGCATGGGGGCGGCATGAAGCACCTGTCCGTTCCGCGCCCGTTCGCCGCCTGTATCTTCCTGTGTCTCATGGCCCTGCCCGCCCTCGCGGCAGAACCTGCTGACATTTCTGGCCGCTGGAAGTTCAAGACCGGCGTGCTGCAGAACAAGGGCTGCGTCATCTCCGGCGAAATCGAATTCCGGAAGGCGGTGAAGCCTTTCGACTACGCCTGCACGTTCACTTCTCGTGAGGATTGCGACCGCGATCCGCCCACCTTCACCGAGGTGAAGCAGTCCTGCATGGCGCGCGTCACCGGCGATGACATCGCGATTACCAGCAAGGTCGAAAAGATCACCGATGCCGGTCCTGAATTCTTCAAGCAGCAGATGTTCGCGAGTCAGGCCTACCAGGCCGACAATTTCATCGTGCGCTGGGAGAAAGGCAGCCTGATCGGTCTCTTCCATTCGCTGCGCCAGGCTACGGTGAGATTCTGGCGCGATGTGGATCTCGTTTCATGAGGCTCGTATATCTGGTTCTTCCGCTTGCTCTCGCGTCCTCCGCCGCCGCTTCAGCCCAGCCAAGGAAACCTGCGTCGCCGGAAGGCATGTGGAGATTCGTCAGCAATGAATTCGCCGACACTTGTGTTCTCTCCGGCGAGATGACCATCACGCCCAGCGACTCTTCGAAATCAGAAGGGGCCAAAGCCTATTCCTGCTCGTTCCGGGCGACGTGGAGCTGCAGGACAGGCATGGCGCGTCTCGTCAAGACGGAGCAGAGCTGCATCGCCACCCAGGCCGGCGATGAATTGGTCATCACCAGCAGGATGGAAAAGGTCTCCGGTGTCGACCCCGTGACCCTGACCGACTTCATGGTCGAGCGCTACGCTCCCGACAATTTCAGCGTGACCATCAATTCCCGCGGCGACGCGATGGAGGGGACATTCAAATCCTATCGCACCGCTCCGGTGAAATTCCGCCGGCGGCAGGAGCTCTTGTCGTGAAGAGAGCCCACGCGATCTTGCTGTCTGGTATCGCGACCGGCTTTGCCTGCGTGATTGTTCCTTTCGCTTCGGCGCAACTCAAGAAGGCGCCTTCGCCCGCGGGCGTCTGGGAATTCTCGACGGCCGAGATGAGCGACAAGTGCACGATCTCCGGAGAGATGAAGATCGTTCCGGACGGCTCGAAGAGTTCCAAGGCCTTCACGTGCACGTTCAAGGCGGTTCAGGACTGCACCGGTGGAGAGATCCGCACGATCCACACCGAACAATCGTGCTCGGCCGACCAGACGGGAAGCTCGCTCAACATCATCAGCCGGGTCGACAAGATCGTCAGCGTAAAACCCGAAGCGCTGATGAAGGGAATGGACAAGCGTTACTTCCCCGACAATTTCAAGGTCACGATCAACGTCCGTGGCGATGAAATGGACGGCATGTTCGAGAGCTTGGGCGTGGCGCCGGTGAAGTTCCGCCGCAAACAGGATCTGGTTTCGTGACCACTACGCGCGACATCCTGATCGTCGGCGGGGGGCTC
>Ga0210377_10003268_pt1 | contig 13966 bp, 12 predicted proteins | sample PLM4_65_b1redo_FD_155480 | JGI IMG/M metagenome (GOLD analysis project Ga0210377, IMG submission 155480) | Groundwater sediment microbial communities from an aquifer in East River, Colorado, USA - PLM4_65_b1 redo | ecosystem: Environmental > Terrestrial > Soil > Riparian zone | place: USA: East...
GGAGTAGGAAGCATTATACGCGATATTACCGTAGAAAATAACGGCGGGGGTCCATTCGTATATGAGATTTCCGCGAACGTAACTCCGTAATGTCTAAACGCGGAATCATACTTCTCGCGGCCATAATTCTGATTCTGGCTTTTTTCTCCTGGATGAAATGGAGCGGCTTCGGCACTCAGTGGCTTTGGGATGTAAGCCAAAGCGGTAAATGGCTCCTGCCCCTCATACTTATTTCCGCCATCATAGACAGCATAAATCCCTGCGCCTTTTCTGTTTTACTTTTAACCATCGCCTTTCTTTTCAGCATCGGGAAACTGCGGGCTAAAATCCTCCAAATCGGCGGCGCGTACATATTCGGAATTTTCGCTGCCTACATTCTGATTGGTTTGGGCATTCTCAAGGCTCTGCATCTTTTTAACACTCCTAACTTTATGGGCAAGCTGGGCGCGGGGCTTTTAATAGTGCTCGGCGGTATTAACCTTATAAACGAGTTCTTCCCGAAATTCCCGATAAAACTCCGAATACCGCATTCGGCCCACGAAACTATGGCTAAGCTCATAGATAAGATTTCCCTGCCTACGGCATTTATATTGGGAGCTTTTGTGGGACTATGTGAATTTCCCTGTACCGGAGGCCCGTATCTTATGGTTGTGGGACTTTTGCACGACCAGGCGACCTATTTCTCCGGTCTGGGCTATCTTTTCCTATATAACCTGCTTTTCATACTGCCCCTCGTTATAATTCTTCTAATAGCGAGCGATAAGGAGCTTCTCGCCAAAGTCCAGGCTTGGCAATCTGCGGAGAGGAAAGATATGCGCGTCTGGGCGGGGATACTCATGTTAGCCGTCGGCGCCTTAATACTTTTATTTGTCTAATGGGAGTTTTAGCCACATTAATATCAATTTTGGGGATTACGGCTGTTACGCGGTCTTTTAACCGTGTTTCCTCTTTTAAAATCTGCCCGATTTGCGCCGGCGTGAGCGTGACCTGGGCTTGGATGTTGGTTGTTTGGTTTTTGGGATATGGCGGCGCCGGCCAAATTGCCGATCCGCTTCTAATCGCGATTTTAATGGGTGGAAGCATTGTGGGCATAGCGTACAAGGCGGATAAATTCGTGCCCGAGAAATGGGACTTAATCTGGAAAACATCTTTTATTCCTATAGGATTTATAGCGCAATATATGCTTTTAACCCGGCAAATGGGATACTTCGCCGCCTTTCTCGCCCTACTTCTTCTCGTAGCACGGTTTTTTATCTGGAATAAAAAAGAGATTAAGGATAAATCCTCAAGGTCGGAGGAAATAAAAAAGGGACTCGAAAAATGCTGCTAGAAAAATTAGAAAAATTCACAATACCGTTCAGCATCTTGGTTATTACCGCAATAATCGTTTACGGGGTGAAATTTATGCCTCCGCGAAAGAATGAAATTACAGCCCCTTCTTTTTCAAAAGAGGGAAGTCTGATATTGCCCTGGGGGAACTTGGGGAAAGAACTTACCCGGAGCGGAGTAATTGACGCCCAAAAAATTGAGAGCTTGTATACCGCACGGGGAGGGCTTACTCCGGAAGAAAAGAATATGCTTTATGAAAATCCGAAAACAATAACTGTTACCGAAGACAATTCCGGTTTTGTTTTGAATCTATTGTGGGCTGCGGGGCTGGGGAATAAAAACGAGATTTTAGAGAGGGGCGAGATGATGGATGCTAAGTTCGCTGGAGCAGGAAATTTCGCTTCCACGGGCGGCTGGTCTTTGGCAAGTGGAAATTCTATGGACCATTATTCCAAACATCCTTTCATAAGTTTGACCCAGGAACAACAAGCACTGGTAGACATGGTTTCCAAAAACATTTATCGCCCCTGTTGCGGGAACTCCACCCATTTCCCGGATTGCAACCACGGCATGGCTATGTTGGGGCTTTTGGAAATACTAGCGTACAAAGGAACGGGAGAGAAAGAACTGTATGCCGCGGCGCTCTATGTTAATTCGCTCTGGTTTCCCGGTGAGTACGCCAATATAAGCAACTATTTTACAAAAGAGAAAATATCCCCCGACCCCAAGACCATGTTGGGATACAACTACTCCAGTGGCCAGGGCTACCAAATGGTTTTAAGCAAAGTTCAACCTGTTCCTCCCCAAAATAATGGGGGTTGCGGGGTATAAAGGCCGAGAACAACATTAAAATAATGCAATTAAACAAAAATAAATTTGCTCTAGCGGCTAGCGAGGTTATGGGCGTATGGTATATATTATGCGCTCTTCTTGTAACCATTGTTCCAAACTTGGCTATGAAACTCTTTAGCTGGATGGTCCATTTGATTAACCTCCAAGCAGAGATAAGCTTTCCGGAAGCGATATATGGATTTGTGGAAGTTGTTGTGTTTACTTATGTAACCACTTACGTTTTCGCCTGGTTACATAATCGTTCCATAACCGCCTAGTTGAATCATGAATCAAAAGAAAATTACCTATAGTTGCCCCATGCATCCGGAGGTGCAAAGAGACGCGCCAGGAATGTGCCCGGAATGCGGTATGCGCCTACTGCCCCAAAAGGAGTCCGAGAAACCGGGGCATTCTGGCGATTCCGACAGCGGACACAATAAGCACGAAGGCCATAGCACCCAGATGTTTCTCCGGAAATTCTGGGTGAGTTTGGTTTTAACCCTTCCGGTACTCGCATACTCCGAATTTTTCCAAGAAACTTTTAGATTTAAAGCACCCGTTTTTTACGGTTCGGGATATATTACGGCAGTTTTGGGAACGATTATATTTTTTTATGGCGGCCTTATTTTCATCAAAAGTTCTTGGCGAGAAATAAAAGGCAAGATGCCGGGAATGATGACCTTAATCGCCATTGCAATAAGCGCCGCGTTTCTGCAGAGCATTTACGCCACGCTAAGCGGTCAGGGAGAAACCTTGTTCTGGGAACTTGCGACTTTAATTACCATCATGCTTTTGGGGCATTATATTGAAATGAAAGCGGTTTCTGGCGCCCAAGGAGCGCTTAAAGAACTTTCCAAACTTCTGCCTGACAAAGCGGAGGTTCTACGCGGAAACCAAACAACGGAAGTGGAATTATCCGAGCTTAGAGTCGGGGACGTGGTTCTCGTCCGCCCCGGAGGCAGAATTCCAGCTGATGGAAAAGTTTTGGAGGGAGAATCGGATGTAAATGAATCCATGATAACCGGAGAATCGGTTCCGGTGGAGAAAAAAGAAGGAAGCGAAACCATAGCCGGAACCGTGAACGGCAACGGTCTTTTGAAAATTGAGGTTGTGCGGATTGGCGAAAAAACTTTTTTGGCTGGGGTGATGCGCCTGGTTTCTGAAGCCCAGGCCTCCAAATCCCGCCTGCAAATCCTTTCGGACAAAGCGGCTTTTATTTTAACCTTGGTTGCTATAGGCGCTGGCGGCATAACTTTTGTCCTGTGGCTTTTGGCCAATGCTGGCCTTGCGGTTGCCTCGGAAAGATTAGTGGCAGTTCTCGTAATCGCTTGCCCGCACGCTTTGGGGCTCGCAGTGCCACTCGTCGCTTCCATCTCTACCACGCTCGCCGCCAGAAACGGCTTTTTGGTAAAACAAAGAATTGCCCTGGAACTCGCGAGAAAAGTGGACACGGTGGTTTTTGATAAGACCGGGACTTTAACTAAAGGAAAATATGGGGTTAATAAAATTTTTCCGGAAAAAGGGTGGAGCGAAAAAGATGTTCTGCAATTAGCGGCATCTTTGGACCAGCGTTCGGAGCACGCGGCGGCTAGAGCTATAGTCAAAAAAGCAGGAGAAATGGGACTCGAGCTTTCCGGAGTTTCTGAATTTAAAAAAATACCGGGGCAAGGCGCAATGGGGAAAATTGAGGGCAAGGAAGTTTTGGTGGGCGGGGAAGCTCTTTTGGAATCTCAAAACATAAAAAGTAGCATAGACGGAACGGGAGAGGAGGCCACAAAGGGCAAGACGCTTAACTATGTGATAGCGAACGGGAAACTCATGGGGACGATTTCCTTGAGCGACATAATAAGGGAAGAGTCCAGGGAAGCGATACAAAATCTCAATTCTATGGGTATAAAGACGGTGATGATAACGGGGGATTCAAAGCCCGTAGCGGAATGGGTTTCGGGAGAACTTGGAATAACAGAGTTTTTTGCCAAAGTGCGGCCAGAAGATAAATCCAAGAAAATAAAAGAGCTTCAAAGCCGTGGACAGAAAGTGGCCATGGTGGGGGACGGAGTGAATGACGCTCCCGCCTTGGTTCAGGCGGATTTGGGAATAGCGATAGGGGCGGGGACGAACGTGGCCATAGAATCCGCAGGCATAATACTTGTTAAAAACGATCCGCGGGACATAGTGAAAATCATACGCTTATCTCAACTAACTTATTCCAAGATGCTCCAAAATCTCTTCTGGGCCACGGGATATAACGTAATAGCCCTGCCCCTAGCGGCCGGGGCCTTGGCGTTTAAAGGAATTCTCCTCTCACCGGCAGTGGCGGCGGTATTAATGTCTCTAAGCACGGTGATTGTGGCAGTAAACGCCTTATTGCTTAAGAAAAGAAACTTGTAGGCCTAATAATACCCATCGTCTTGCGATAGGGGTTTTTTCAATTTAAACTGAAGGCGTCGATACCCCTTGTTCCCCGTGAATCCCACGACACTTAAGCGAAGCCCAATAGTTCTTTTCCGTAAATTTGCCGCTATTGAGGCGTCCGCCTTTGTTTTGTATCTAGCTGCCACCCAGTTTGACCAATTCAAATACCTTATCTACTCCGGAATTTCCTTCGGTCTCGTATCCTATGACACCCTAAAAGTCTTTCTTCTCTTTGCGGCACAATTTATTATCACTATTTATGCCTTCTTAAGCTGGCACTACGAGGCCTACACTATACGCAAAGATTCTATTTCCCATCAACGAGGAGTTTTCGGGAGGAAGACTAAAACCATACAACTAGAGAATTCCATGACTCTCACCGTTTCCTCTGGCCTCTTGGGAAAACTTCTGCATTACGGGTCCGTACTGGTCCAAAACAGCGGAAACCACAATTCCATGGTATTAAAAGACGTTTCCTATCCAGACAATCACATGAAACTCATAGAAAAGAGCAGGAATGTGCCCCAAGTGTCCGGTGAGCCCCCAAACGTGGAAAAGCTTCTCTCTGGAGAAGAACATGAACACCTGGAATTCAAATCATCTCTTCGTTTTGACACGAGAAACGGGAAATTAAACCACGACCTTGAAAAGGCCGCCATGAAAACAGTCGCGGCATTCCTAAACACCCAAGGAGGGCATTTAGTGCTCGGCGTGGACAACGCCCGGAACGTTTTAGGACTGAAGAGGGATTACGAGACCATCCAGGTTCAAAACAGCGATGGCTTTGAAAATCATTTCACACAAGTATTCAACGCTATGATTGGCCCGGAATTCAGGCACTTTGTAAAATTGTATTTCCATAAAGTAGGGGAGAATGAGGTTTGCGTGGTGAAGGTGGCCCCAAGCGCCCGCCCTGCGTATCTAAAAGCGGGCAACGACGAACATTTTTATGTGCGCACCGGGAACGTGAGTACGCCCCTTAAATTAAGCGAAGTGGAATCCTACACCGTTTCCCGTTGGCCACGCAGGGCTGTAACTAGATAAAATAGGCCCAGTATAGTATATTTAAGCTGATAATCTATCTTGAGTTATTGCTTGCGTTCCGTTTTGTGCTAAAGCTTTTAGAATAATAACGTCGAATAAATAATAAAAATAAATAAAAAACTTATGAAAATGTTTAATAGGGTTTCGGTAGGTGCAACGGTTCTTTCCTTGGTGTTCGGTCTCGTTGGGCAAAACGCATTCGCGGCGGGTCCGGCAGCGGTGAATCTTGGGACGGCGGGCAATTTCGTGATTCTCGCAAAAACAGGGATATCAACTACGGGGGCTACTTACATTGTTGGGGATATTGGAGTTAACCCCGCAGCCGCAAGTTACATAACCGGATTTGGATTAAATCTTCCTTATTCTAGCGCTTTTTCCACATCGGCCCTGATAAATGGAAAGGTATATGCGGCCGACTACGCGGTTCCAACCCCCGCCAACTTAACCACGGCGGTGCTTGATATGCAAAACGCATATACCGACGCTGCGGGACGGGCACCTAATACCACCGAGTTGGGCGCCGGAAATATCGGCGGTTTAACACTCGCCCCCGGTGTCTATAAATGGGGTACGGGCCTCACGATACCGACGGACGTTACTCTCTCGGGAGGGGCAAATGATGTCTGGATCTTCCAGGTGGCGCAAAATCTTACCGTGAGTTCAGGCGCAAAAATTGTTCTTAGTGGCGGGGCCCAAGCGAATAATATTTTTTGGGTTGTCGCAGGGCAAACTACCCTTGGAACGACATCTGTTTTTAATGGAAATATATTGAGCCAAACACTGATTGCGATGAATACCGGCGCGACGTTGAATGGCAGGGCATTGGCGCAGACTGCGGTTACGCTGGACTCAAACAGTGTTACCGTGACAAATTCTACTGTAACTCCGTCACCACCAGCACAAACCCCGCCTCCTCCGGCATCAACAGATCCCAATGCTGCGTTACGAGATCAGTTGAACACACTATTTGCAACCCTGCGTTCGCTCCAACAGCAGGCCGCGCAACAACAGGGTTGTTCTGGCCAACAAGGCTGCGCTGTTGCGTCTTTCGGACAGCAAGTTCGGGCGATTGCGACCGACCTCAATATAGGCAGCAGAGGTAGTAACGTGCAGGTTCTTCAACAATTCCTGATTTCACAAGGGAAAGGTTCGGCGGCTCAAGCTCTCGCTCAAAATGGCGCAACAACATACTTCGGAGCTCTTACCCGCGCTGCGCTTGCGGAATTTCAGGCAAGCGTCGGCATAACGCCAGCAAGCGGTTACTTCGGAGCGAAGACCAGGGGCTACATCAATTCTCATTAATTCTTTGAATCAATAGCCTAACGGAATTATTATTAATAAAAGACCGTTCCCAGGAACGGTCTTTTATTTCCATTAGAGTGTCTTGGCCAAGGCTGGTTCTCATATACCAACGGAGAGATTTCTATTGGCAGATGCCCGGCTTAGTCGTGGTAGCGCTTAGCACTCCGTCGTTTGCGGTGAGGTAGGTAACCCCCGCTCCGTCACTGTCTCCCATTGCCAGACATCCCGCGTGTGTAGAATCGCCATTATAAATGGTGGACATGAAGGTTGATGTGCTCTGCACGTAGAATGTGCCATTTACGTTAACGAGCGCGTTCGCGGTTGAGGTTGAAATACCAAAAGCGACATTGCCACCCTGGGAAACAGATTGGCTTGAGGGCTGTATCCACATAACATTACTAACCGAACCGAGACCGGTGGAATAGGAGATTGAGAATGGCTGAAGAGAACCCGAACCGCGTTTCTGGACACGGATACCATCTCCGATTTCCGGGTATGTCCCGCTCGGATAATAATTTTGGAACCAATCCACAAACTCACTGTCCGCACTGGCCGCTATCTGTCGGAAGAGGGTTAGGGTTGATTCTTGCGCGGAAGAAGTGTCTGGCCTCGCCGGAGCAGAGAGTTGTAACAAAGTATAAGAGGTGTCGTTTGCCCCGCTCGCTCCACTGCGCTGAATATTCAATAAGTCATCTCCGTTATTAGTGAACTTATAAAGAGAAGTGGTGGCGGACGTTTCACTCACAATTCCGAAACTACCGTTAACTTCCAATGTGGTTGTAGCGTTCTGCAGATTGTTTATGCCGACATTGGTGGTGGTGGCATTTATGGATAAGGGGAATTTGTAGCCGCCGCCGAAATTGTTACCTACGATTTGAAAAGCATGACTATTCTCCGCGGAATTTATGATTTGCCAGCGATTGTTGTTTAGGTCCCAAAGTTCCAAGCCGCCGTAATTGGAGCCGTCACTTCCGCCCTGTATGCGAAGATAGGGAGCCGATGCGCCATAAAGATGTAGGGATTGTGAGGGGGTTGATGTCCCGATTCCCAGCCGATTGTTCGTATCGTCCCAGTTTAAATTGGTATTATCTTCGGAAAATTTGTTGTTTCGGAAAAACAATACCGAACCGGTTGCAAAAGAAGACGCGCCAGTTCCGCCCTTAGAGGATTGCAAGACACTAACCCAGTCTATGGTGTGAACGTTACCGGAGGAATTAATTTTTACATTTTGGTTATTGCTGGAGGTTGCGAAAGTCTGTGTTGCTCCCGACTGGCCATTTAAACTATTGATGGCGGCTCTCGCAGGCACAACCCACAAAAACGCAAACAAAACTGAAACCAAAACTATTTTTGTTTTCATATATTCACTCTACGTTTATGGTTGCAGTAATAACAGGGGTAAGTTGTGAAAACTTATGCACAAGAACCGCAATTTTGAATCCGATGGCGCGTCCCTCGTGTTCACTCGGGAACTCCGACTCATCTTGGATTAAAGGGTCGAAGACACTGAGACGAGTGAAATGAGTCGAAGTGTTATATTTAAAAAATGGCGCGAGGTGACGTAATCTTCTATTTCGGAGGAGCTTTTCTTTTAGGAATTCTCGCGGCGAGTTTTTCTCCTAAACTTATTTTGGCGGCAGTGCCACTTTTTTTAATTCTGGTGCAAAAATTTAATTTAAAGATCTCCACTTCGGTTGCGGGAATTTTTGTTTTAGGCATCTTCTATTTTTATTTCTTGCCAAATTTTAGAAACCAATCCCTAGAAGTTCCTGTTGGAAACGCAATTAAGGGCATAGTTTTAAGCGAGCCCATCCAATACCCCAAATACGAGAAAATAGAGATAAGACTCATGCCGCCCTTAAGCGGCAAGGCGAACATTGTAGCTTCACCTTGGGGGATATACGGTCCAGGGGATATATTGGTTCTCACTGACGGGGACATATCCAAGGAAAATGGCGTTTTAAAGATAGTCTTCCCAAAAATTTCGGTTGCAGGCAATGATGCGCACGGACTAGGGTTTGCACTTCAAAAATTTAAAGATAAAATAACCGGAATTTACAGAAAAAGTTTTCCGGGGGACTCCGCTGCGTTACTCTCCGGTATCATGCTCGGCGCCAGGAATGATTTCTCGGAGGAGATGAAAACAGCCATGCAGGGGAGTGGCACTACCCATTTGGTCGCTCTTTCCGGATATAACGTCGCCATTCTAATGCTCGCCATTTCCTATCTTTTGGGCAGATTTTTGAGGAAAAACCTGACTTTTTGGATTACAACGGCAACAATTATCCTCTTCGTGCTTATGGTTGGAGCAGGAGCATCTATCGTGCGCGCGGCCTTGATGGGCTTCTTAGCGCTTCTCGCTGGCCAGGTGGGCAGAATGTATAACTTCCGGAATGCCGCGATTTTAGCCGCAAGCATAATGGTTTTATACGACCCCAAGGTAATGCGCTTTGATTTGGGATTTGAACTTTCTTTCGCGGCGCTTTTGGGAATAACTTACATTTCTCCGGCCTTCCAAAAAATCATGGGCTGGACCAAGGAAAACTTCTCGGGAGTAAAGGAACAGGCCCTAACCACTTTTTCCGCCGAGACCGCTGTCTTGCCTTTTATTGTTTTTAATTTCTCTTATTTCTCGCTCTTCGGAATCGTAGCAAATGTTTTAATCCTGTGGCTCGTGCCCCCGCTAATGTTTTTGGGGTTTATCTTCGCGCTAATTTCCTTAATATCCGAACCGTTGGGTTTTGCCCTGTCCTGGCTCATACAAATAATTCTCTCTTATATGCTCATAGTGATAAGATTCTTCGGGAGGTTCAGCGTGCCCTTGACCGGAAACTTCTGGGTTTTTATTTTTGTTTACATTTCAATCCTCGGCTCAATTTTTTATCTAGCTCATGCTAAGAAACGGCTATAACCTCACAATCTTTTCGCTCGTCGCTCTAAATTTATTTTTCCTCTACTTGAATTTTGGGAACGCCGCAAGTTCTCCCGCGCTTTATTTTTTGGATGTCGGCCAGGGCGAATCGGAACTTTTGGACAACGGAGGTATGAAAGTTTTGATTGATGCGGGGCAAACCAACCAAATTATTTCATCCTTGGGTAAAATTATGTCTTCTCCGAGATATATTGACCTGGGAATTATAAGTGAACCACAAGCCAATTATTTTAATGGCTACAATTTTTTGCTGAATAACTATTCCTTCGGCGCAATCCTGTGGAACGGGCGCTTAGACCAAGTTGTTCCGGAGTGGCAGGCACTACTCGCAAAAATAAAAGAACAAAAAATCCCTATGATTCAACTAGCGGCAGGAGATATAATCCGCGAAGGAGATGTGGAAATAAAAATACTTTCGCCGTCTCCCGAATTTCAATTGAGCGGGGAGACCGCGGACACCTCTCTCGTGGAGCACATTGATTCTCCTACAATGAAAGCGATTTTCACTGGAGGCATCGGGGCGAATGTTGAAACGTTCCTAATCAAAAACGGTTTACAAAAGGCGGATGTATTAAAAGTGGCCGCCCACGGTTCCAAAAACTCTTCATCTGCGGAGTTTTTGAACGCTTTAAAACCGAAAATTTCCGTCATAGGAACTGGCGCTAAAACTCCTCCGGCGGCCGCGGCCCTGGATCGGTTGAACAAATCCGGGTCGCTTATATTTGAAACAAGTAAGAGCGGCACCGTAAAAGTCACTTCCAATGGCGCAAAACTTCAGGTTTTTACTGAAAAATAGGGGCAAAAACAGGGGATAAATAAACGTTTTAAGCCTATCTTTCCTGTTATAATTGGTTTAATGGCGCTACTCATAAAAAGCGTGCATATTTTGGGTTCCAATCGTCCAGAGGAAGAACGCGTGGATGTTTTTGTCCAGGGTGACAAGATTTCAGCCATAGGCAATTTCCCGAACAAAAAAGCGGAGGAGGTGATTGAGGGCCAAGGCGCTTATATCTCCCCCGGATTTATAGACATAGACACCACCTCGGACCATTATCTCACTATCTTTTCCGACCCGGAACAGGGAGATTTTCTGCGCCAGGGAGCGACTACTATTATCGGCGGCCAATGCGGAGCATCTTTGGCGCCTATATTTTCCGGTAGTCTGGATGCTATACGCGGCTGGGCGGACACTGGCGCCGTGAACGTGGGTTGGCACTCCCTCGCCGAACTTTTTGGCCTCTTGGGAAAACAAAAACTGGGGGTGAATTTCGGAACGCTCGTGGGCCATTCCACGATTAAGTCGGGGCTCGCCTCCGGAAAAACACACGACCTAACATTGGATGAAATAATTATTTTCGGCCGGATTCTTCAAAAAAACATGGAAGAGGGGGCATTCGGACTTTCTTCCGGACTGGGGTCGCACAGGAAAGGCGCGCCTTATAAGGAACTTAAAGCGCTCGCAGAATTAACCAAGAAATTGAGTGGGATTTATTCCTCTCATCTCCGCAGGGGCGAAGAATTACTCTCGGTTAAAGAAACTAAAAAAATATGGGAAGAAACAGGCGTTTCTACTTTGATAACCCATTTCACGCCGGTCAAAGGCAATGAGGAAGCGTACGGGGCGGCGCTCGCGGAAATAAACGGCATTCCCGCGGACGCCGATTTTAATTTCGCCATCCCGCCTTTTGCGGTAAGCACTTTGCCCCTCGTAAGTTTCCTGCCCGGCTGGGCACAGGCCGGAGGGATGGATTCAGCCGCGAAGATTGTTTTGGACCCGCACCAAAGCGAAAAACTCCTTGTTGAACTCCCATTAATTTCCGGAAAGGATTTCACGGTAGCCCAAACTCCCGGGAACAATATTTTTGTCGGGAAAACTTTGCAGGATATTATGAAAATATTTTCAGTGTCCAACACTAAAAAAGCCCTTTTGCGCCTCATGGCCACAACCCGCTTAAAGTGCGTGGTGCATTACAAAAATTTGAATATCGCCCTGGTAAAAGAAGCGCTTAAAAGCCCGCACGCCCTCATCGCATCCCACGCCCCCAGTTTTGGAGAGAAGAAAAGCTTCTTAAAATCCGACCGTTCCACGTCCACCTTTCCTCAATTTTTGCGCTTAGCAGAAAAAGAAAAATTGTTATCCATGGAAGATGCCGTTAAGCGCATAACCGCGATTCCCGCAAAGAAGTTGGGCCTTAAGGGCAGGGGAGAGGTAAGGGAAGGGAATTTTGCCGACCTCACTGTTTTTAAAAACGGCGAAATTAAGTGTGTGGTTGTGGGCGGCGTGGTGGCGGTCTCAAACGGGGAACTTAGGGGAACGAGAAACGGTAGAATATTGAGACATGTTTAGAAAAATCAGAGCTCGCCATCCGGATTTTTTCCTTCTGGGACTTATTTTTATCTTGACGGTATTCGGGTTAGTCATTTTGGCAAGCGCTTCCTCCGACCTGGGCAAAATAAAGTGGAACGACAGTTATTATTATCTGAAACACCAGATTTCTTTCGGGCTTCTCTTTGGGCTCCTGGGATTTCTAGTCGCTTATTTCATTCCCTACCAAAAATTCAAAAGGGTCGCCCTCGTGCTTTTAATCCTAAATTTAGCCGTGGTGGCCCTTGTTTTTACTCCTCTGGGAGTTTCTGCCGGCGGAGCCAGCCGCTGGATAAAATTTGGTTCTTTTACCTTCCAGCCGGCGGAATTATTAAAGATTTCTTTCGTGATTTACCTCGCGTCCTGGCTCGCCGACTTGAAATCCAGGCGCTCCAAGGATTTCAAACGCTCTTTCTTGCCGTTCTTAGTAGTTTCCACGGTTGTAGCCGGGCTCCTCATATTCCAACCAGCTACCAGCATGGTTGCGATTCTCCTCGCGGCCGCAGGCATTATGTATGTCCTAAGCGGTGTGGAATGGAAATACATCTTTTCCATATTATCCCTAGGAGCCGTCGGGCTATTGCTTCTCATATTTTTCACTCCTTACCGCCTGGAACGCATCACGAGTTTTTTTAACAAAGGGAGTGACTCCTTGGGGAGTAATTATCATCTGAATCAGGCGTTAATAGCCATCGGCTCCGGGCAATTGACCGGCACCGGTTTCGGGAAATCCACAGCTAAAACGACTTATCTTCCTGCGGTTATTGATGACTCCATCTTTGCGGTCATGGCGCAAGAGTTGGGATTCCTAGGCGCGGCCTCTTTAGTTATTCTATTTTTGCTCTTAACCCTGCGGCTTTTCTGGTTGGCAGTAAAAACCAGGGATCAGTTCGGGAAGCTGATTCTGGTTGGCTTTGCGGTCATCATTGCCGTACAATCCTTGGTAAATATGGGCTCTATCTCCGGAATTCTGCCGCTCACGGGAGTGCCTTTGCCGTTTATAAGCTACGGGGGAACCGCGCTCGCAGTATTTTTGACTATGTCGGGAGTCGCGTTAAATATTTCCAAAAATAGTTGATATGCGCTTAGTTTTAACTGGAGGAGGAACGGGAGGGCATATTTATCCCTTAATAGCGGTGACGAGGGAGCTTAGGCGCGTATCGGCCGAGAATAACATCCCCTTGGAACTCCACTATCTCGGTCCCGTAGACCAATATTCCAAAGAACTCGCGAAAGAGGGGGTGGAGCTGCATTCCATAGCAACGGGCAAAATCCGCCGTTATTTTTCGGTTTTAAATTTTCTGGATATTCCCAGGTTTTTCTGGGGACTTTTCCAATCATTTTTAAAACTTCTGATTCTCATGCCGGATGTGATTTTTTCTAAAGGGGGCACGGGGGCTTTCCCAGTTGTTTTCGCGGGCTGGTTCTATTTTATTCCGGCGCTCGTGCACGAATCGGACGCAATACCCGGCCTAAACACGCTTCTCTCCAGCTGGTTCGCCAAGCGAGTTGCGTTAAGTTTTGAATCCGCGGAAAAATATTTTAATCCTAAAAAAATAATTTTAACCGGGAATCCCATACGCAAAGAAGCGGTGGGGGATGGCGACAAACCGTCCGCCAAGGCGGCGCTTGGATTTCAAAGCAGCGCCCCACTCCTCTTAGTTTTGGGCGGCTCGCAAGGCTCCAAGTTCCTGAATGAAACAGTGGCGTCAATTTTAAGTGAGCTTATAAAAATAACCCAAGTGCTG
>Ga0210377_10003269_pt1 | contig 13966 bp, 11 predicted proteins | sample PLM4_65_b1redo_FD_155480 | JGI IMG/M metagenome (GOLD analysis project Ga0210377, IMG submission 155480) | Groundwater sediment microbial communities from an aquifer in East River, Colorado, USA - PLM4_65_b1 redo | ecosystem: Environmental > Terrestrial > Soil > Riparian zone | place: USA: East...
TTTTGATTTATGTGGTTGTCGGAGCGGTCGTTTATTACCTGGTCTATTACTTCTTCTTCAGGCATACGGGAGCCTCTCTAACACCCTTTTCCTACTAGTTAAGGGTATATTCCCAGCCTGGCTGCCAGGATTTGGTTTTTCGCCAATCTTCGGCAAAAGCCTGTTTCCATGTTTTGCCTTTAAGGAGAATGTCCAAAGCTAATTGGGGACCTTTGTGGGCAACTATGGCAACTTTTTTTCCGTTGTAATTCTTCTTTAAAAAGTTAAGAAAGTCTTCCATCTTCGACTTTAGGTCTTTATAGCTCTCCCCATTAGGGAACCTCTTGGTAATGAATTTTTCCTGCAGAGATTCAACAATTGCAGAAGACGCCCCGTTATAATCTCCATAATTGCATTCACGCAGCCTTTTATCAGGAATGATTGGAACTACCCCTTTAAAGGTCAAATCAGCCGAATGTACGGCTCTTTTTAGATCGGAGCAAAAAACTACATCGAACTTTTTTCCTTTTATTTGGTCTTTAAGTACTATTGATTGATCGATACCTTTTGGAGAAATATCCACATCTTTCCAACCTGAAGAAATGTCTTTTTCGTTATCAAATGTGGTTCCGTGAACGAAGTATGTTATATGGATAGCCATATGGCTTACATCTTAATCTCGATTGAGACTCCTGCAGGTAAATCCAAATTTCCGAGGGAATCAACTGTACGGGGGGAAGGATCAATAATATCGATTAAGCGCTTATGAACCAAAATTTCGTAGTGTTCTTGAGCGTCTTTGTCTGTGAAGGGCGATTCTTTTATCGCCATCATGCTTCGTTTTGTGGGGAGAGGGATGGGACCGACTATTTTGGCGCCAGTTGCCAGAGCCGTATCAATAATTTTTGATGCAGCCTCGTCAATGACCCTGTGGTCGTAGCTTTTGAGCTTGACTCGTAGTCTTCCTGTTGCCATCCTTTAAGGTGCTAACTAACTATTACGCTATAACTTTGGTGATAACTCCGGCGCCAACCGTGTGTCCACCTTCTCTTATAGCAAATCTAAGTCCTTCTTCCAAGGCTACTGCTTGGATTAATTTAATCTTCATCTTGGCGTTGTCTCCGGGCATAACCATTTCAATTCCGGAAGGCAAAGTTGCCTCACCCGTAACATCGGCTGTTCGGATGAAAAATTGAGGTTTGTAACCTGTAAAGAAAGGTGTGTGGCGTCCGCCCTCTTCTTTTGAAAGAATGTAAACCTCTGCATCAAATTCAGTGTGAGGTGTAACACTTCCGGGCTTACTTAAAACTTGTCCGCGCTCAACTTGTTCCTTTTCAACACCCCTAAGAAGTACTCCGACATTGTCTCCTGCAATGGCTTCATCAAGAGTCTTTCTGAACATTTCAAGACCCGTTGCAACCGACTTTTGGGTATCCTTGAGTCCAACAATTTCAATTGCTTCGTTAACTTTGATCTTTCCGCGCTCAACACGACCTGTAACAACTGTTCCGCGGCCTTCAATTGTAAAGACATCCTCAACAGGCATAAGGAATGGCTTTTCTACATCGCGGATTGGATCAGGAATATATTTGTCAACTGCGTCCATCAAGGCCAAAATTTGCTTTTCTGCTTCCGGATCTCCTTCAACAGCTTTTAGAGCGCTTCCTCTGATTACAGGAACATCATCCCCGGGATATTCATATTTCTTAAGAAGTTCCCTTACATCAGCCTCGACCAAATCAATAAGTTCCTTGTCATCGACCATGTCGACCTTATTAAGAAAAACGACGATTGCGGGAACATTGACCTGACGTGCGAGAATAACATGCTCTCGAGTTTGAGGCATAGGGCCGTCGGCTGCGGAAACAACCAAAATAGCGCCATCCATTTGAGCAGCACCCGTGATCATGTTCTTGATGTAGTCTGCGTGTCCGGGGGCGTCTATGTGGGCGTAATGACGCTTTTCTGTTTGATATTCTTGATGAGAAAGATTGATTGTAACTCCGCGCTCTTTTTCTTCGGGAGCTGAATCAATATCTTCGTATTTCTTGGCAACAGCCAAACCCTTTTTGGCCAAAACCATGGTGATAGCTGAGGTAAGTGTGGTCTTTCCGTGGTCAACGTGACCGATAGTCCCAATGTTTACGTGGGGCTTACTTCTATCGAACTTTTGTTTTGCGTCTCCTGCCATGTTAGTCTTGTATTATATAATCTTCTCTTCAAAGAAACAAGGGCACTCAGCCCTAGGTAAGCGAATTATATCCGAGGCTAAATAGCCGTGTCAAGTACCGGTTAGAGAGCTTGGCCTCTAACGGTACACAGATCCCGTCAGAATTTGGCATGAGTCGTGAACGAATAGTTCTGAAAAAGACGAATGCGAAATTCCTAACGGGATCAATACCTAGTTACCCTCTAGGCATTTCAATCTTGCCAGCTTTGGCGACAATTGCTTCGGTTAAATTCTTGGGAACCTCTTCATAATGGCTTGGCTCCATATAATAACTGGCGCGTCCTTGAGTTAATGATCTAAGCTTGGTTGCATAACCGGAAAGTTCGGCGAGAGGCGCCGTTGAATTAATAACCGTCATTTGACCGCGTTTTTCTGATCCCGAAATCTGGGCGCGCTTAGATGAAAGGTCGCCGATAACGTCTCCCATAAATTCATCGGGAGTTGAGACTTCAACCTTCATAATCGGCTCAAGAAGGATTGGGCTTGATTTGCCAAAGGCATCTGTCAGAGCCATGGAACCTGCAATCTTAAAGGCGATTTCTGAAGAATCTACGTCGTGATAGCTTCCGTCATAAACCACAGCTCTCATGTCCACAATCGGGAATCCCGCCAAAATTCCATTTTCCATTTTCTCCTTGATGCCTTTTTCAATCGGGGAAATGTACTCCTGGGGGATGGCTCCGCCTTTAATTTCACTCTTAAATTCAAATCCTTCACCCCTACCCATTGGCTCAATCCTAATAAGACAATGCCCGTACTGTCCGCGGCCTCCTGTTTGACGGATATACTTGCCTTCTCCCTGGCCTACTTTCTTGATGGTTTCCTTGTACGCTACCTGTGGGGCACCGGTTGTTGCTATGACGTTAAATTCACGCTTCATGCGGTCTACGAGGACTTCCAGTTGAAGCTCTCCCATTCCGGAAATAATGGTTTGCCCTGTTTCCGGGTTTGATTTAATTCTGAATGTCGGATCCTCGTCAGAAAGCTTTCCGAGTGCCAAACCCATCTTTTCCTGATCGGATTTTGTGGCAGGCTCAATTGCAAGAGAAATAACCGGCTCGGGGAAGCTGATTGATTCCAAAATTATCGGGTGATCTGAATCGCATAAAGTATCGCCGGTTGTAGTTTCTTTAACTCCTACAACAGCCACGATTTCTCCAGCATAGGCCTCTTCAATGAGCTCGCGCTGATCGGCATGGAGAAGCACCAGTTTCCCGATTCTTTCGTATTTCTGCTTGGTTGAGTTATAAACCTGCTGCCCTGCGACTAATGTCCCCGAATAAACCCTGACATAAACAAGTCTTCCAACATGAGGGTCCGTCATGACCTTGAATGCAAGTCCTGAAAATGGAGCCTCACTTTTTCTTTCGCGGGCAGCCTTTTCTCCTGTTTTGGGATCAGTTCCCTCAACAGGCGGAAGATCATTTGGAGAAGGTAAGAACTCAACTACTCCGTTAAGCAATAATTGTGCCTCGGCTGTTCTATTATCCCCGCCAAAAATCGGGAAGAATGCGCCTTTGATTACCCCTTTTCTTATTGCCCGCTTAAGGGTAACTTCGTCAATTTCCTGTCCTTCCAGGAACTTACCCAGAGCTTCATCATCAAATTCACATGCCTTTTCCAAAAGTTCCTGCCTGTAACGTTTGGCCATATCGGCGTACTCCCCCGGAATTTCTTCTTCGGTTAAATTATGATCCCCAACTTCTTTATAGGTTAAAGCCTTCATATTAATTAAATCTATTACCCCCTTATGCTCATGCTCCTGACCAATAGGAATAATAACCGGGGCCGCATTTGCTCCAAGGCGCTCGTGAATAGATTTAATTGAACCCTCAAAATCTGCCCCAATCAGGTTTAATTTGTTGAGAACGCAGATTCTTGGAACATTATATTTATCTGCCTGTCTCCAAACAGTTTCACTTTGAGATTCAACTCCGGTTCTGCCGTCAAAGACCATGACTGCGCCGTCCAAGACGCGAAGAGAACGCTCAACTTCTGCAGTAAAGTCTATATGACCGGGAGTATCAATTAAATTAACTCTATAGTGGCCGGATTCTACCGAAGTACTTTTCTTGAGATCCCAGAAAGCGGTGATCGCAGCAGAAACAATGGTGATTCCACGCTCGCGCTCCTGCGCCATCCAGTCTGTGACTGTTGTGCCTTCATCAACCGATCCCAATTTATAAGTTCTTCCGGTTTCAAAAAGTAATCGTTCGGTTGTTGTAGTCTTGCCTGCATCAATATGAGCAATAATGCCGATATTACGGATCTTTTCATAGGAAACATTACGGTCCTTTGTGGCCGTCATGACTATACTTGCTTTTTTCTTTGCGACTTCCGCCATATTTTAATTCTATAACAAAATTAAACCCTTCTTCTCTCGCTTAGCCACTCTCCCCATCCTCTTTCAATTCTCTTTGGAGAAAATTTAACACTCGTGTCTCGCAACCTTTTATGAGAGCCTTCATCCCCAGTTTCTATTCTTTTCTTCATTACTGCCGATACGACGGTAGAGGTTTCTACACAATCGCAGGCTAGTTGAGCCAAATCTGGTGAAATTCCACCCTTTTTATATCCTCTTTCAGCCTCACATACTGAATATTGAGATTCTGAACGAATCGAAATCAATTCTTCGTCGTTTTTCCCAGATAATAACTTTCGAAGATTAAATCCCATATTACCACCTGAAGTGGGCGAAGGCTTTGTTTGCTTCGGCTACCCTTTCGACTTCCTGCCTCTTTTTAACAGATACTCCCTCGCCTTTTGAGGCATCAATTATTTCCGATGCCAGTTTTTCGGCATAGGTATGAAATTCCTTGTTTGGTTTGGAATTTGCAGCAGCAACCAGCCAGCGGATTCCGAGAGATTCACGCCTGGGGCCACGAACCTGTTGAGGAACTTGGTAGGCAGCGCCCCCAACACGGCGGGGCCTGACTTCCATTGTCGGCTTAATGTTTTCTATGGCTTGGTCAAAAACTTTGACCGGATCTTCTCCGGTTTTTTCTTTGATTATCGCCAATGCGGCGTAAACTTCCCTTGCGGCAACTGACTTTTTACCGTCATGCATGCTACGGTTAATAAGCTTTGTAATAATCTTATTTCCGTAAATGGGATCAACCGCTATTAACTTTGGTTTAACTTGTCCTTTTCTTGCCATACTTTTATACCTCAGTAGTTGCGGCCGGAGCAGGAGCTGCTTTGGCTTTAGCCATTCCTCCCTGTTTCTTGGCCCCATATTTACTTCTTGAGTTTAACCTGCCTGAAACACCTGTTGTGTCGAATTTGCCGCGAACTATATGATATTTAACTCCGGGAAGATCTTTGACACGCCCGCCTCGAATGAGAACAATTGAATGTTCGGCCAATTCGTGTCCCTCTCCGGGAATATAGGCTGTAACTTCCTGCTTATTAGACAAACGAACCCTGGCCACTTTTCTTAAAGCCGAATTTGGTTTTTTGGGCGTCATTGTACGAACCGCAAGAACTACCCCACGCTTAAAAGCTCCGGGAGTTTCTGTAAACTTCCTGTCTTTGGCATTAAACCATCTCTTCAAGGCCGTGGTTTTGGTCTTTTTGAGAATCCTTTTTCTGCCGTGTCTGGCTAGTTGATTTATTGTTGGCATATTTAATTTTGCGGCATCATTGCACGCTCCGGACTTACCGGAATGAGCCTACCAATGATAACATTTTCCTTAAGTCCGACAAGTTTATCCTCGCGGCCAAGGAGTGAAGCCTCGGTCAAAACGTCAGTTGTCTGCTCAAAAGATGCCGCAGATAACCAACTGTCCGTGTAGAGTGCGCGCCGGGTTATTCCCAAGATAATTTGCTGCGCGCTTGCAGGCTCGCCTCCCGCTGCCAAAACTTTTTCGTTTTCCTCTTCAAATAAGGCCCTGCTGGTCAACTCCCCCGGCAAAAATGGAGTGTCCCCGGTTGTTACCATCCTAACCTCGTCGCTCATCTTCCTGACGATAGCCTCAAAATGTCTGTCATTTATAGGAATTCCCTGAGATTCATAAACTTTCTGTATCTCATGAACCAGATATTCTTGAGCTGCTCTTAGGCCTTTTATTGCCAGAATGTCTTTGATATCTAAGGGACCCTTGGCAAGAGGTGTTCCTGCCTCAATTACATCTCCATCGGAAATAGCCATTTGCAGAGTTTTGGCGATAATATATTCTTTTTCTTCTTTGGGTGTTCCTTTTCCTGTAACTGTAACTTTCCAACCTTCGTCGGTTTCCGTGACACGGGCTTTACCATTTATTTCGCTCATTGCCGAAACAACCTTGGGAATACGAGATTCAACCAGCTCCTCAACACGGGGAAGTCCTTGTGTAACGTCAACTCCAATAACTCCGGCTGCGTGCTTGGTACGGAGGGTAAGCTGTGTTCCAGGTTCTCCGATTGACTGAGCAGCAACAACTCCAACCGGCATTCCAATTTCCACAAGTTTCTTTGTCCCAAGATCCCAGCCGTAGCACTTCACGCACATTCCATATCTGGCTTCACAGCTAAGAGGGGACCTGATAGAAACCTCAGTAATTCCCAGTTCATCAATCTTTTTGGCTTTATCTTCTTCAATGATATCTCCTTTAGAAACTAATACGTCTTTTCCGTTTTTGCCTTTGATGTCAAGAGCGGCAACTCTACCCATAATTCTTAAGGCAAAGGACTGAGGACGAACCTCTTTCTTAATCAAATATCCTTCTTTGGTTCCGCAGTCTTCCAATCTGATGATCAAATCATGGGAAACATCGACAAGTCTGCGGGTTAGGTAACCGGCATCCGCTGTTTTAATAGCGGTGTCTGTTAGTCCCTTTCTTGATCCACGACTTGAGGTAACGTACTCAAAAACCGAAAGACCTTCTCTAAAGTTAGATTTAATAGGAAGTTCGACGATTTTTCCAAGAGGATCGACAACGAGTCCGCGAATAGCGGCGAGTTGCTTGACCTGATCCCTGGAGGCCCTACCGACTTTTGCATCAATGACAACACGAATTGGATTAGTAGGCTCCATCATATCCCAGGTTTTATCAGCCAAATCCTCAGAAACTTCAATCCAAACTTCTTGAGTCAAACGCCTTTTTTCCTCGGCCGTAATTAACCCTTGGGCAAAATTATCCTCAATTTCAGAAACTCTTTTATCTGCTTCAGCTATAACCTTGGCCTTGCCCGGATAAACTTGGGCATCAAAAATTCCAAACGAAATTCCACTTAATGTTCCTCCAAAAAATCCCAAACTTTTATATCGTCAACCATCTGCACTACGCGTTCTTTGGAAACTGTTGAATAGGCCTTAACAAAAAGCTGTTTAATAACTGTTGATGTTGCGGCTTCGTTAACAAAATCAAAGTTTTCCGGCAAGACTTCATTGAATAGGATACGACCGGGCGTTGTTTCTATAACCTCCTTGCCCATGAGTACTTTAATTGTCTGTCTGACCTCAATTACTCCTGCCTGATAGGCAAATACAGCTTCATCCTTATCTCCAAAAGTTGTGGAGAAAGCGGGAATTCTTGCATCATTGCTCGTTAAGTAATAAGCCCCCAATGCGATTTCCTTTGAGGAAGGGGTGGCAGCGGGTCCGCCATCACTCGGCTTAAGTAAATTATTTGAAGGAAGCATAAGCGTTTTTGCTTCTTCTATGGCTTTTGTGGAAAGCGGAATATGAACTGCCATTTGATCCCCGTCAAAGTCGGCATTAAATGCGGAACAGACAGCAGGATGAACTCTTATTGCTGAACCTTCTATGAGCACAGGATAAAATGCCTGGATTGAAAGCTTGTGAAGAGTTGGGGCACGGTTCAAAAGAACCGGATGATCTTTGGTAATTTCTTCCAAAATATCAAATACCTCAGGTGGCCTTCGATCAAGCATGTTTTTGGCGCTTTTAACATTGGGGGCAATTCCCCTTGCGATCATCTCCCTAAGAACAAATGGCTTAAACATCTCAAGAGCCATATCTTTGGGAAGTCCGCACTGAGTAAGTTTAAGTTCGGGACCTACGATAATGACGGATCGACCCGAATAATCGACTCTTTTTCCAAGTAAGTTCTGTCTAAATCTCCCTTGTTTACCACGAAGCATGTCTGAGAGGGACCTCAAGGGCTGTCTTCCACGGGACTTTCTTGTTGCCTTCCTTTGGGAAGCATCAATCAAAGAATCAACTGCTTCCTGAAGCATCCTCTTTTCATTCCTTAGAATTATTTCCGGAGCCCCAAGAGAAATCAAATGCTTCAAACGGTTATTTCTATTGATTACACGCCTATACAAGTCGTTAAGATCGCTTGTTGCAAAACGGCCCCCTGAAAGCTGAACCATTGGCCTTAGATCAGGAGGAAGAACAGGAAGGACTTTAAGGATCATCCAGGCCGGATTAACCTTGGCGCGTCTTAGACCATCAACAAGTTTTAATCTCTTAACCAGTTTTACGTATTTAGAACTCCCGCCTTTGACATCTTTTATGTCTACTCTTAACGATTTTGAAATTTCTTCTATGTTTAGTTTCTCAATTGCCCCCAGTACCGCATCTGCTCCCATTTTGGCTGTAAAGAATTCGGAAGCTCCGTGCTGATACAGCTCGTCATATTCCTCTTCGGACAAAATGCTTAATGGTTTTAATGATTTGACAACGGCCGTAAGATTTTCGAAAAGTTCGCTGGTCTTTGTTACCGTGCTTTTTTCTTCCTCAGTTACGGCAGCTTCCTTTTTCCTTAAATTAAGCTCGATTTCGCTCACGGCGAGTGAAGCCTGCTCCTTGTCTTTAATTTTATTGGCGATTTTTTCCTTAGCCTCTTTTTCCTCAATTTTAAGAGCATCGTGCCTTCCCTTAAACTCTTCTGTTATCTCTAATATCCGTTCGTCCTGAGCTTTTTGGACAAGTTTTACGGCGTCTTTCTTTTTGGCATCATCTATTTCGGTTACCAAATATCTTGCAAAATAGACAACTTGCTCAATACCGCGTGGTGCAACCCCCAAAAGAAGAGATATTTTGCTTGGTGCCCCTTTGAAAAACCAAACATGGGCAACGGGGGAAGCTAGTGTTATGTGTCCCATTCTCTCGCGACGCACTCTACTCTGTGTAACTTCAACTCCGCACTTGTCGCAGATAACGCCTTTATACCTGATTCTTTTGTACTTTCCGCAGTAACACTCCCAATCTTTGGTAGGACCGAAAATCCTTTCGTCAAAAAGTCCGTCCTTCTCGGGCTTTAAGGTTCTATAATTAATAGTCTCGGGCTTCGTGATTTCCCCGCGGGACCAAGCGCGCACCTCCTCAGGCGAGGCAAATCTTACAAGCAGACTCTTAAAGTCAACTAAATTTTTCAGATCTCCCAGTTGTTCCATATATTTAAATTGTTTGCTCTACCTCCATTGGCCCTGCGTCTGCGAGAAGTTCCTGTGTTGCAACAATCTCAGCCCCCGCAGCTTGAGCCAACTCAAGACCTTCATCTCCGGTTGACTCTTCAACTTTTGCGACACTTAGGCCTTTAGGTTCAATAGCCAGTCCCAACGAATTCAACTCGCGTACCAGTACTTTGAATGACTCGGGAATTGTTGATTCGGGAATCTCAATACCCTTAACAATAGCCTCAAAAGCCTTGGCGCGCCCCAGTACGTCATCGCTTTTAATGGTAAGCATTTCCTGCAGTGTATGGCTTGCACGGTGAGCTTCAAGTGCCCAGACTTCCATTTCCCCAAGTCTCTGACCTCCCATTTGGGCTTTACCCCCAAGAGGCTGTTGAGTAACAAGAGAGTACGGACCGGTTGAGCGGGCATGGGTTTTGTCCTCCACCATGTGGATCAGCTTCATAATGTAGCCAACCCCAACTACAGTGTCTTCTTTGAAAGCTTCGCCGGTTCTACCGTCATATAATCTTGTCTTGCCGTTTACCGGAAGCCCGGCGCTTTTAAGCTCTTCTGCAATTACGTCTCCGTCAATTTTGTCAAATACGGGAAGCGCAGCCTTTTCGCCTTTTTTAAGAAGAGCCCAACCAAGATGAGCTTCCATGAGCTGACCCAAATTCATACGGGAAATAACAGAAAGAGGGGAAATAATGACATCGACCGGAGTTCCGTCGGCCATGTAAGGCATGTCCGGAGTAGCCATAACCTTGGCAATAACCCCTTTATTACCATGTCGTCCTGCAATTTTGTCTCCGACTGTAATTTTCCTGATCTGGGCAACTCTAACAATAACTTTTTTGATTACTCCGGGACCGAGTTCGTCTCCCTTATCGCGGTCCAAAGTCTGGACATCAACAACTATTCCTTTTTCGCCGTGCGGAACCCTCAAGGAGGTGTCCCTTACTTCGCGGGCCTTTTCTCCAAAAATAGCCCTGAGAAGTCTTTCCTCTGAAGTTAATTCGGTCTCGCCTTTGGGAGCAATTTTACCGACCAATATGTCGTTCGGGCTAACTTCAGCCCCGATCATAACTATTCCGTCTCCGGCAAGATTCCCGAGTTCTGCCTCAGAAACATTAGGGATATCATTGGTTATTTCTTCCGGACCAAGTTTTGTGTCAACAACTTCCGCATCATATTCCTCAATATGAATAGAGGTTAAAAGATCTTCCTTAACAAGCCGGTCAGAAATTAAAATTGCGTCTTCAAATCCATATCCGCCAAAATTTGCGTAAGCAACAACAAGGTTTCGTCCCAAAGCCAATTCCCCATTTTCAGCCGCAGGAGCATCCACCAAAAGATCTCCCTCTTTAACTTTTTGGCCGGGAACCGCGCGGGCGATCTGGTTATAGCAAGTTGAATGTGCAGTTCGCTTAAACTTTGTCAAATCATAAATCTCTTTCTTGCCCCCATCAGTTATTTCAATATCTTCATCAAGAATTACCTCGTTTGCTACCTTTTTATCAAGTTTTACAATCACCTTTTCAGCATCAATGAATTCAACAACACCATCATGTCTGGCCCGGATAACCCTTTTCATCCCCCCGGAAATTGTTTCTTCCATTCCGGTTCCCACAATTGGAGACTCAGGGTTAACCAAAGGGACCGACTGACATTGCATGTTGCTTCCCATGAGAGCCCTGTTTCCTTCGTCATTAGCCAAAAAAGGAATAAGTGAAGCAGATGCTCCAACCACTTCCCGTGGGGTAACATCAATAAAATCAACAAGGTCGCTTGTTCCCTCAATAAACTTCCCTTGATACCTGAGAGGCACCCTTTTATCTAAAATGTATCCGGCTTTGTCAATATTAACTCCCGAGTGAGTTATGTAGCGGTCTTCCTCATCATCCGCAGTTAAATAGACCACCTCATCCGTAACACGAACCAAGGTTTTGCCTCCCTTTTTAACCTTCTCAACCCTCTTATATGGAGCTTCAATGAACCCAAATTCGTCAACTTTGGCATAAAGGGCAAGATATGTAACAAGTCCGATGTTTGGTCCTTCGGGAGACCTGGTCGGATCAATTCTTCCATATTGAGAAGCATTGACGTCACGAATGGAAAAACTTGCCCTCTCGCGGTTGATTCCTCCGGTTCCAAGAACCGAAACACGCCTCAAATTATCAACTTCGCTCAAAGGATTAGTGTCATCTAAAATTGTCGAAAGCTGATTGCTCCTGAAAAACTCGTTAAGTGAAGCGATTAAAGGCCTTGCATTGATCAGATTTGCCGGAAGAGGTTTATCATCGGGGGAAATAAGACTCATTTTTTCCTTGACGCTTCGCTCTAGGCGTAAAAGTCCAACCCTAAACGCATTTACCGCGACAAGCTCCCCAACACGGCGGAGCCTGCGGTTTGCCAGATGATCAATATCATCAAGCTTCCCTATTCCGTTTTGGAGATTTATTAGGTATTTAATTGCAGCCACAGCATCTTGTTTGGTTAAAACCCAATTAGATTTATCGTTTGGAAGGTTTACTCCAAGCCTTTTATTAATCTTAAACCTGCCTACTTTACCAAGATCATATCTCCTTCCGTCTGTAAAAAGACTTGCAAATAGCGCCTCGGCATTGTCAAGAACTGCGGGCTCGCCTGGCCTCATTTTTCTATAAACCTCAACCAAAGCCTCCTCGGGACTCTTTGTTGAATCCTTGGCAAGAGTAGCCGTAATGTACTTGTGATCTGCATTCTTATCAACTTCTGAGAAAGCCGCCATTATTTCCTGGTCGCTCGCGAGCCCCATTGCCCTCAAAAATACAGTAGCCAAAACTTTTCTCCTTCTGTCGATTCTGGCATACAAAAGGTCACCACGGGTCACTTCAAACTCGAGCCAGCTTCCATGCAAAGGCCTTATTTCTGCTTTATAGAGAATGCGGCCGGAAGAAGGATCAAGCTCGCCTGAAAAATAAGATCCGGGAGAACGGACTATTTGGTTAATAACCGCGCGTTCTATGCCGTTTACCACAAAAGTTCCCCTGGTCGTCATTTGGGGAATATCTCCCAAGAATACGTCCTGGCTTACTTCTTTACCTGTTCTTTTATTTATAAGAGTTGCACGGATCTTGAGGGGAGATGAATATGTGGTGCCTTTTTTCTGTGCCTGTCTTGGGGAAACTACGGGTGAGGAAAGAGAGTGCTCTCCGAGTGTAAGCTGCCAATTCTTGCCCGTAAAATCGTCAATCGGGGAAACGGAAATCAATTCTTCCTTAATTCCTTCTGTCAAAAACCAAAGCCAACTCTCTCTTTGAACCTCGGATAGATCAATTTTGGGTAAATTTTTCTCTTCTTTTCCAAAGTTACGACGGTTAGTTTTTGAGGTCATTGATGAAAAAGCCACGAACGTACCACTTCATTTGTACGCCTAGAAGGGATTATATTAGAATAATCTACCTTGTCAAGTACTTTCCAACATTATCATTGTGCTCCGAAAGCGTTTTTGCGTAGTGGATAAGGCCGTCCGAATCATGAATATAGTACCAATAGTCGCTACCAACCGGAGTAAAAGCGGCAGTAATCGATGAAAGGCCGGGGCTGGCAATGGGAGAGGGCGGGAGGCCTGCGAATTTATAGCTGTTATAACGGGAGTTAATTTTAAGATCGTCCGCAGACAGAATAGGCCACCAATTACTGGGAGCTCCAACGGCGTATTGGACAGATGCATCAACCTGAAGCGGCATACCAACATTAAACCTGTTAATCAAAATTCCGGCAACAATCGGCCGCTCCTCCGGAGTTTTTGTTTCCCGCTCAATTATAGAGGCCAAAACTATTCTTTGATTAAAAGTTAGTCCGGCTGGGGAACTTAAATCGGCGGTTTTCATATCGAAGGTTTTTGTCATTCTGGAAACTATTCCCGAGGCTGAGGCGTCTTTCGGAAAAAGATATGTATCCGGGAAAAGCATTCCCTCCGCGCCCTTTGACACAGTCAAGAACTCATCCACGAAAGATTGATCCCGGGAAAGCGTTTTTGCAAATCTATCGGCAATTTCCTCACGCCTGAGGCCTTCCGGGATAGTTACCCAAAGTTCAACCGGTCCTTTGAAAAGGGTTTTCACTGTTTCAAAAAGATTCATAGACGGACTCAAACGAAATTCGCCGGTTTGGAGTTTGCCTGCCTGGCCGGTAAATTGAACGTAAATCTTAAAAGATAGCGCATTTTTAATAAATCCCGAAGACTTAAGTTTATTGCCAATTTGCGAAGCAGAACTGCCTTTTGCTATCACAAAGCTTCCGAAGTTTTTGTCTCCCGAAGCAGGCTGAATATTTGAATAAAACCAAAAAACCAAAACCACAATAAATACCATTACTAACAGGAAAACAAGAATTATTCGTTTCATCTCAAACCTCCTCAAGAAG